>Ga0102814_10001170_pt1 | contig 18708 bp, 16 predicted proteins | sample ColrivemetaGS741_FD_79112 | JGI IMG/M metagenome (GOLD analysis project Ga0102814, IMG submission 79112) | Estuarine microbial communities from the Columbia River estuary - Flood tide ETM metaG S.741 | ecosystem: Environmental > Aquatic > Marine > Intertidal zone > Estuary | place: USA... | reverse complement strand
TTCAATATCTTTTTGGGTTATTTTATCAATGCTTTCTTTAACAGCATCTACATCAATATTTTCTCTATCAGTTTTGTTTTTTAAAATTTCAATATAAATAAATTTATCACAAGCTACTATAAATGGGTTTGGTGTTTTCTTTTCACCGATACCAATAACCAACATACCAGCTTCGCGTAACCTAACGGCTAATCGCGTAAAATCACTATCGCTGGAAACCAGACAAAACCCATTTACTTTACCAGAATATAATACATCCATGGCATCTATAATCATGGCAGAATCGGTGGCGTTTTTTCCAGTGGTATACCCGTATTGCTGGATAGGAGTAATGGCATTTTCAAGCAACAAATTTTTCCATTTAGACAGGTGTGGTTTGGTCCAATCGCCATAAATACGTTTAATGGTAGGGTTGCCGTATTTGGCTATTTCCTCCATCATTTCTTTTACGTGTGCCGACGGGATATTATCGCCATCAATTAGTACTGCTAAATTTATATTTGCGTCCATGATATATTGATTTATTCTATGCTTTTAAGTATTAATATTTGTTTAAACCTAAAGAATTTTAGCACAGACTACGAAGTTAGTTTTAAAAATTTAAAAATGAGCCGGTTATTTTATTTACTTAAATACTTTTGCTTTAGCACTTCAAAATGATGTAATTCATGACCAATGGTAGATTTTAAAAAATCGTTGATGGAAAGTTCATATTTCCAAGCCGTTCCCTTAAGTTCAAATTTTTCGTGTGATAAGGATGCAATAAAACTATTTGTTGCATTTCGTACACTTTTAAAATCATTCAAAATGATGCTAAATGGTAGTTCGTCGAAACCACCGTTATATACATATAAATCCTGATCGTAACCTGGCAAGGGAGTTTTGTCTTTTTTGCTAAATCGAAGTGCTCTGTAAACCATAATACGTTCATGGTCTGTAATATGGCCAATTATTTGTTTGATGCTCCATTTATCAGGTGCGTACCTGAAACTAGCTTGTTCCTCAGAAAGTGATTCAAGTAATTTTATATTTTCATTTGATTGAAAAAGGACTTTATAATCATTAGTTCCAATCAATTCTATATAGTAAGGAAAGCCTTCATTTACAGTGTATTTCATAATTTGAAAGTAGTTTGTAGGAAGTTAAGCAATCGATTTTTAAAAATTAGAAAATCAAATTCTAATGTAAAATAACTTAAGTGTCTTTTTTAATAATTATAGTAGAAATATATATTCCAATTCCCAATGATAAACCTATAAACATTAGCGAAAACCATTCGGGGATATCAACCCAATTAGCAGTGATTAACTTAAGTGATACGAACAAAAGGATAGCAAAAACACTGTACTTTAAGTACACAAACTTGTCGAGCATATTGGCTAAGAAGAAATATAAAGAACGTAAACCCATAATTGCAAAAATATTGGAGCTGTATACAATAAATGGATCGGTTGTAACTGCAAAAATTGCTGGAATACTATCTAATGCAAAAAGCAAATCGGTTAATTCTATAGTAAGCAAAGCTCCAAAAAGAGCTGTAAAAGTGCGTTTGCCGTTCACATGGGTTACAAATTTTCCGGCATCAATTACGTTGCTAAATCGAAACCATTTCATAATCCCTTTAGGTTCGTGCAATTGTTCATGTTCTGCTTCTTTTTTCAGCATTTTAAAAGCTGTAAACAATAAAAACAATCCAAAAATAATACTCATGCTGTGAAATTTATTAATAAGCACTAAGCCGATGCTTATTAATATGGCACGAAATATTAAAGCTCCTAAAATACCTAAAAAGAGTAATTTGTGTTGATACTTTAATGGTATTTTAAATGAAGTAAAAATAATTGCAATAACAAATAAGTTATCGACACTTAATGACAACTCAATAATATATCCCGTTAAGTATTTAATAATAGCCTGACTTGGATTAAGGTTATTAACGTTGTTTACGAGTGCATTACTATAACAATAATAAACAACGCCTGAAAAAATTAATGCATTTGATATAAAAAATATGGTTTCGAAAATCGCTTTTTTAGTTGTCGGAACAGTATTTTTTTTATGAAGTATGAAAAAATCAATAAATAACAATAGTAGTACGTAAGATATTAAGATTATCCAAGGGGTAGTTTGCTCCATTCTTAGTTGTAAAAAGTTGATGATTTTTGTTTTGTTTAAGTTTTTAAAAGCTTAACAAAGTAAGTAAAGGTATTTTATTAGTTTAAATAAAAAAAATAATTTTAAGATGGAATAAGTTGGACGTTATCGGCTATTTTAGTTTCTTATTTGGTTTACTGGTTTTAGCAAAAGGATTGAAAGTCAGCCACAAATTTAACCAGTAGGATAAATCATACATTGTGTCAAATCCATCTGGAGTTACAAAAACATAAACCTCCCATCATTTTCAGATCTTCAAATACGGTATGTTTTCCTTGAAGTAGTTGCCGAATTCTATCTGCTAAAAACACAACAAAAGCTATAAGTTATTTTTTAAAAAGACTAATTATTTTACTGGCTAAACTGTAAACAAAGTGGTTTGTACGAGCATAATAAAAAGATATAAAGCAAACGGTCGTTACAAATATAACGGCACCAAAAATGGCTTCCCATGGGGTGAGTGATTGATAAAAGAAATTTTTTAAGCCATAACCTGTAAAACTTCCATAGAGAAGAATAAAATGAATGACATACATGGACAGTGTTTTTTCACCGATTTTTGAAATAATAGATTGTTTTAAATAACGCTCGAAGGTGTAAAAGAGTCCAAATAAGATTAATACATTACCCATTCTTATAAACAAATAATTAAAGTCGGCGCAACGGTATAATAGGTCGTAACCAGTAAGTCTGTGTAGTTGGAAAAGTATTTTTGTAGAATAAAAGATTAAAATAATACCAACTGTATAAAAGGTAATAATTGTTAATACTCTAAATTGTTTTCTATGCACATGCCTAAAGAACACCGTTGATAAAAAAGCACCAGCTGCCGAATAGCCAAACCACGGTAAAATAGTAAAAATAGAGCCATTAACTTTGGTCATGTAATTAGCAAGTACCAGCGGTACATTCGTTATTTCTAAGGTTCTGTATAAGGGTTCGCTTATAAAACAAATAATACTAATACTAAAAAGAACAATAGAAAAAATATAACTATGATTTTTAAATAAGGTATACAAACAAATTAAAATAATAAGCGATAAACCAATACATTGCAATACATCAATCACTAAAAAGTAAGTGTTGAAATAACCGCTTATCCAGCTTAATATGTTGATACGTAAACTATATCCAATACCAATTAATAACAAGCCTCTAAAAAGGCCTTTTTTAATACGTTTCTGGACATCTCCCTTTTGGTTGGCGCGCAACAATAGATAAGTAAAAACTAATCCGGAAATTGTAAAAAATGTGGGTGCTGTAATACCTCTAAAATAAGACCAGACATTATATGCTGTATAGGCAGAATCCCTGTAAACGGGGTCGATAAGCGTATCTATAAAATGACCCTGAAGCATCATTAATATAGCGAATGCTCGCACGGCGTCGATAAAGTATAAACGAGTTGTTTGCAATACTGTTTTGGTTTAAAAGGGTTAAATATACTTCTAATATTTTAAATCTAGATACAGCAAAAATGATATATTTATACAATTATAGTAAATATAGTATTATTTATTGAGGTATAAATTAAGTAGATTTAATCACATTATAAGTTCAAACCATAACACTAAGATTATACAACATGACAAAAAATAACGCGAAGGCCTACTGGAAAGAAAACATAAAGTATGTGCTCATACTTTTATTAATTTGGTTTTTAGTGTCTTACGGTGCTGGAATTTTATTTAAAGATGCATTAAATCAAATCAAAATGGGAGGTTTTAAATTAGGATTCTGGTTTGCGCAGCAAGGTTCAATATATGTTTTTGTAATACTCATATTTGTTTATGTTCATCTCATGAACAAACTTGATAAAAAATATGGCTATGATGAATAGTTTGTTTTTAGTTGAGTCGATAGGTGTTCAAAATTGGACTTACATTTTAGTAGGAGTTACTTTTGCTATATACATTGGTATTGCTATCTGGACCCGAGCCAGTTCTACCAAAGAGTTTTATGTGGCAGGAGGCGGTGTATCACCTTTAGCCAACGGTATGGCAACTGCTGCCGATTGGATGAGTGCAGCGTCTTTTATCTCAATGGCAGGAATTATTTCGTTTGCAGGCTACGATGGTGCTGTGTATTTAATGGGATGGACTGGCGGTTATGTACTTTTAGCGTTGCTTTTAGCACCATATTTACGAAAATTCGGAAAGTTTACGGTACCCGATTTTATTGGCGATCGTTATTATTCTAATACCGCTCGTTTTGTAGGCGTCGTTTGTGCTCTTTTAGTGTCTTTTACTTATGTCGCAGGACAAATGCGAGGTGTTGGATTGGTTTTTTCCCGTTTTCTAGAAGTTGATATTAATACAGGGGTTATTATTGGTATGATAATCGTTTTATTTTATGCGGTTCTTGGCGGTATGAAAGGTATCACGTATACACAAGTGGCTCAATATTGTGTATTGATATTTGCATTTATGGTACCAGCTATTTTTATATCCATTCAAATGACAGGGAATCCAATTCCACAGTTAGGATTTGGGAGTACATTATCAGATGGTTCAGGAACCTATTTATTGGATAAATTAGATGGATTAAGTACCGAACTTGGTTTTAATGAATACACTGAAGGTTCTAAATCGATGATTTATGTATTTGCCATTACGTTGGCACTTATGGTTGGAACAGCTGGCTTACCACATGTTATTGTGAGGTTTTTTACGGTGAAACGTGTTAAGGATGCTCGTAAATCGGCAGGGATAGCATTGTTACTTATTGCAATCTTATATACTACTGCTCCTGCAGTTTCTGTGTTTGCACGAATGAATTTAATTGATACTGTTTCAAATAAACCCTATGTTAATGTGCCTGAGTGGTTTAAAAAATGGGAAACCACAGGTTTAATTACGTTTGATGATAAAAATAAAGACGGACTCATTCAATATGTAGCTGATAAATCTAAAAACGAATTAGAGGTAGATAATGACATTATGGTATTGGCTAACCCTGAAATAGCTCAATTACCAGACTGGGTTATTGCTTTAGTAGCGGCTGGTGCATTAGCCGCAGCATTATCAACTGCTGCAGGTTTACTATTGGTAATATCTTCATCAGTATCGCACGATTTAATCAAAAAAATGGTGAATCCAAATATTACAGAAAATGGCGAATTAATTGCTGCACGTTTGTCTGCTGTAGTCGCTGTATGTGTTGCAGGGTATTTTGGTATTAACCCTCCTGGTTTTGTTGCTGCAACCGTTGCTTTGGCTTTTGGCTTGGCAGCGGCATCTTTTTTTCCAGCTATTATTTTGGGGATTTTTTATAAACGAATGAATAAAGAAGGTGCCATTGCGGGTATGGTAGTTGGTATTACAGCAATGCTATTATATATGGTTAAATACAGATTAGGATGGTTTGACGACGCCCTTCCTGATAAAAGCGAATGGTGGTTTGGTATTTCGCCTGAAGGTTTTGGTACTTTAGCTATGCTGCTTAACTTTATAGTTTCAATAGTTATTATGAAGTTTACACCAGAGCCGCCACAAGATGTTCAAGATATTGTTGAAAATATAAGAATACCCAGTGGAGTAGCTGAGGCTTCAGGTCATTAATATTTTAAAACATGCTTTCGGTGAATAGTTTTAAGTTGTAGGTAGAAAAAACTTAGATGTCACACATTATTTTATTAATTTAGAATCTTTATAATATTAAATGTGTCAAACAACAAATCATGAGCAATTACCACATCAAACATTTAGAAGAATACTATCAGGTTTATAGAAAATCTATTCGCGAACCAGAAAATTTTTGGGAGGAAGTTGCCGAAGAGCATTTTATGTGGCGTAAAAAATGGGACAATGTTTTAAGTTGGGATTTTAGTAAGCCCGATGTAAAATGGTTTGAAGGAGCAAAACTTAATATTACGGAAAACTGTATAGACAGACATTTGGTTACACGAGGGGATAAAACAGCTATTTTGTTTGAACCGAACAATCCAGATGAACCTGCAGAACATATTACGTACAGTCAATTGCACGAGCGTGTAAACAAGTTTGCAAATGTTCTAAAAGCGGAAGGAATAAAAAAAGGCGATCGTGTTTGTATTTATGTACCGATGATTCCGGAACTGGCTATTTCTGTATTGGCTTGTGCAAGAATTGGTGCGATACATTCAGTAGTCTTCGCAGGTTTTTCCGCTACAGCCTTGTCAACTAGAATTAATGATTGCGATTGTAAAATGGTAGTCACTTCGGATGGTTCTTATCGTGGCGCAAAATCTATCGATTTAAAAGGCATTGTAGATGAAGCTTTAGAGAAATGTCCGGGAGTAAAATCTGTGTTGGTTGCAAAGCGAATTCATTCAGATATTCATATGAAATCTGGCCGTGATAAATGGTTGCAACCGCTACTAGATGTGGCATCACCAGTTTGTAAAGCTGAGGTAATGGACGCTGAAGATCCATTGTTTATTTTATATACATCCGGATCTACTGGAAAGCCAAAAGGGATGGTACATACCACGGCTGGTTATATGGTTTACACAGCTTATTCTTTTAAAAATGCATTTCAGTATAAAGAAAACGATGTGTATTGGTGTACGGCCGATATAGGATGGATTACAGGACATAGTTATATTGTGTACGGACCTTTAGCAAACGGAGCTACAACGTTAATGTTTGAAGGTGTTCCAAGTTATCCAGATTTCGGACGCTTTTGGCAAATCATAGAAAAGCATAAAGTAAACCAATTTTATACGGCACCAACTGCTATCAGAGCATTGGCAAAACAAGGCAACGAATTAGTTGATAAATACGACTTAACATCGCTTAAAGTATTAGGTTCTGTCGGCGAACCCATAAACGAAGAGGCATGGCATTGGTATAATGATAATATTGGTAAAAAGAAAAGCCCCATCATAGATACCTGGTGGCAAACCGAAACAGGAGGCATCATGATTTCTCCCATACCGTTTGTAACACCAACAAAACCAACCTACGCCACTTTGCCTTTTATAGGTATCCAGCCATGTTTAATGGATGAAAATGGTGTCGAATTAAAAGGCAATCAGGTAGATGGCCGATTGTGTATAAAATTTCCATGGCCTAGTATTGCTCGAACAATTTGGGGCAACCATCAACGATACAAAGACACCTATTTCACAGCTTTCGAAAACAAGTATTTTACTGGTGATGGTGCTTTACGTGATGAGGTTGGGTATTATAGGATTACAGGTAGGGTAGATGATGTTATTATTGTATCCGGTCATAATTTAGGAACGGCTCCTATTGAAGATGCCATAAATGAGCATCCGGCAGTAGCGGAATCTGCTATTGTAGGTTTTCCACATGATGTTAAGGGGAATGCGTTGTATGGATTTGTTATTTTAAAGGATTTTGGAGAAACGCGTGTTCACGATAATTTGCGTAATGAAATCAATCAAATTATTACCGAGCATATTGGACCAATTGCAAAACTTGATAAAATACAATTTACAAGTGGTTTACCTAAAACCCGTTCAGGAAAAATTATGCGACGTATTTTAAGAAAAATAGCTTGTAAGGAAACGAGTGATTTAGGAGATACCAGTACGCTTTTAAATCCAGAAGTAGTTCAGGAAATTATGGATAACGTATTGTAAAATTTAATTAAACGATATTAAAAAGGCTTAAAATATGATTGTTGTAGATCTGTTTTAAGCCTTTTCTATTCTATTTAAAATCAAGTTAAAATAACTAAATAAGTTTAAAATCCAGAAGTAATTCTCCTTCAATAGACGCTTGTAAATGATCGCCTTTTACATTTAATCCAGCTCCTAATGCCGGCGTTCCGGTAAAAATCAAGTCGCCTGATTCTAAAGTCATGAATTTAGATACAAATGAAATAATTTCAGCAAAGTTATAAATCATAAAATCGGTATTTCCAACTTGCTTTTGTTCCCCATTTATTACTAAATCAAAATTAATATTGTTTAAATCAGAAAACTTAGAAACAGGTTTGAATTTTGAAACTGGTGATGCGCCGTCAAATCCTTTGGCTAATGTCCATGGTCCTTTATTAGCGCGACTAGCAGCAAGTAAATCTTTCGCTGTATAATCAATTCCTACTGCGATTTCAGAAATAAAAGACGTCGCATTTTCTAAAGAAATGTCTTTACCTTTTTTACCAATTTTAACTACCAATTCTACTTCATAAGCCAACTCGTTTGTAACGGCAGGAAATACAATATTATCATTATTGCTTACCAGCGTACTTTCAGCCTTTAAAAATATCAACTGATCACCATTTTTAATTGCACTAATTTCAGATTTATCGCTTACGTAGTTTTTGCCAATTCCAATTATTTTCATTGTTTTAATATTTTTTATAGATTATAAGTGTAAATTTAGTAATTAGGTACTTAATATTAAGCTAAATTTAACTTTTACAAGATAATAATTCATCTTGATTTTATGTATCTTCAAAAATTATTATCTTAAACTAAAATAAAAAAGTTAATGGGTATTCGATGATTGAAGAATTCAAAATGGATGACATTAATAAGCTATAAAACATCTGGAAGATGGGAAAGCATATTTTAGAATTGTATTAAAAGCATAAAACAGGATCAATTAAAAATTATTTATTATGGCAAAATCTCAAGACGCAAAGAAAACTGTTAAAAAGGAACCCCTTTTAACACCAAAAGAAAAGAAAGCAGCAAAACTTGCTAAAAAAGCAAAACGCACGTAACTTATTTATATCAATTTTTTGATATTTAAACCACTTCTTTTGGAGTGGTTTTTTATTTAATACCATTTCATGGAATACAAAAATAAGATTGGTTATTTTTGCATTCAATTTAAAAATATAGAGTCAATTCATGCGACATTTAAAAGATACAATTAAAGTAAAACCAAAAGTAACCATGGCACAGGCCTTTAAGACCATTATTTGGCCAAGGCGAAATCTGGTTTTTATAGGGTTAATATTAATCGTAATAAAAAGTATTTCGGGTTTAATTTTACCTTGGCAAAGTAAAGTGCTACTGGATGAGGTGATACCGAATAAAGATTTTGGGCATTTGTATAGTCTAATCGCCATTGTATTAGGTGCTATTTTAGTACAAGCCGTAACTTCTTATTTATTAACAAGTATTTTAAGTGTACAGGCGCAGTATTTAATAAGTGAATTACGCGCCCAGGTACAAAAAAAGGTATTATCGTTACCGATAAGTTTTTTCGATAACACGAAATCTGGTGCTTTGGTATCTCGAATTATGAGCGATGTAGAAGGCGTTCGAAACCTAATTGGAACTGGTTTGGTTCAATTAGTAGGTGGTAGTTTTACAGCTATCGTTTCATTAATTATCTTAATAAAAATAAATCCGTGGATGACTCTTTTTGTGTTTGTACCACTTTCAATTTTTGGGTATATAGCACTTAGAGCCTTTAAATACATTCGTCCTATTTTTAGAACACGAGGAAAAATAAATGCCGAAGTTACTGGACGGTTAACCGAAACCTTAGCAGGTGTGCGGGTTATAAAAGCCTTTAATGCCGAAGAACAAGAGCAATTAGTGTTTGAAAAAGGCGTAGATAAACTATACCAAAATGTTAAAAAGAGTTTAACAGCCACTGCATTTATGACCAGTTCTTCAACCTTTTTAATAGGAGTTGCTACTACGGGAATTATGGGTATGGGTGGTTACTATATGATACTAGGAGAAATGACTACTGGTGATTTTTTATTCTTCACACTAATTCTTGGTTTTATGATTGCACCGATTGTTCAAATGAGCAATATAGGAAGTCAGCTTACTGAAGCATTGGCAGGTTTAGACAGAACCGAAGAACTTATGAATATGACTGCCGAAGAAGATAACGCGCAGCGCACTATTCATTTAGAAGATATTAAAGGAGACATTTCATTTAACGATGTGTCCTTTTCATATGAAGAAGGAAAAGAAGTGTTGCATAACATCAATTTTACAGCACCTGCAGGTTCTGTAACGGCATTGGTTGGTAGTTCAGGTTCTGGAAAATCAACTATGGCAGGATTGTCGGCAACGTTTTTAACACCTAAATCGGGGAAAGTTACTATTGATAATCAAGATTTATCAAAAGTAAAATTAAGCACGTATCGTAAGCATTTAGGCGTTGTGCTCCAAGATGAATTTTTATTTGAAGGAACTATTAGAGAAAACATCATGTTTCCGCGTCCTAATGCCACTGAATCCGAATTACAAAATGCAGTGAAAGCAGCATATGTGAACGAGTTTACCGATAGATTTGATGATGGTTTAGATACCTTGATTGGCGAACGTGGGGTTAAATTATCAGGAGGTCAGCGTCAGCGTTTAGCCATTGCACGTGCTATTTTGGCAAACCCAAAAATTATTATTTTAGACGAAGCTACTTCAAGTTTAGATACCGAAAGTGAAGGTCTAATTCAAAAAAGTTTAGCAGAATTAATAAAAGACAGAACTACGATTGTAATTGCGCATAGGTTGAGTACTATTAAAAAAGCAGACCAAATTTTAGTGATTGAAGCTGGCCATATTGTGGAACGCGGCACACACACAGAACTAATTGCTTTAGAAGGCCGTTATTTTGATTTGTATACCTATCAAGCGAAGATTTAATTACTATTAATTAACCCATTTCCGCAATTATAATTTTAACTTTTAAAGTTATCTAGTTTGTTATATTTGTCAAAAAAAAAAGAAAATTATGAAAAAATATATTTTACCTTTTATATTGTTATTAATAGTATCATGTTCTTCCAATGATAAGGTTAAAGATTTTACCCAAGCCAACGAACAGGAAATTCTAGATTATATTAGTAATAATAATTTGGTGGCTCAAAAAAGTGATTCCGGCCTCTATTATATTATTAATGAAATAGGATCTGGCGAACAACCAATTGCGGCTTCAAATGTAACGGTAGCATATAGAGGGTACTATACTAATGGAACTGTTTTCGACCAAAGTGCCCAAGGTATTTCATTTAATTTAAATGGGGTCATAGCAGGATGGACAGAAGGCATTACCTATTTTAAAGAAGGAGGCAGTGGTGTTTTGTTAATACCGTCACGATTAGCTTATGGAGCCAAAGATTATAGAGGAATTCCAGGAGGCTCAGTCCTTATTTTCGATGTAGAGTTGTTATCTGTTAATTAAATACAACACGTTCTTTATACTATTACCGAAGCTGGTTTTCGTTTTAAAATAATAAATACAAACGACGACAGTATTCCAAAAAGGGAAAAGCCAATAAATAGAGGTAAAACAGACGTTTCAACAAAGCTTCCAATATAATTTGCTATTGGTACTGCCATCACCGTAGAAATAAAACCATTAATCGCAGCGCCAATACCAGCAATATGACCAAGCGGTTGCATAGCCAGTGCTCTTATATTTCCAAATATAAAACCAACAGCAAAAAATTGTAAGGCAAAAAAGCCAATTAATACATAAATGCCTGGATTAGTTCCAGACCAAAATAAAATAACATACAAAATAGATACTGCAGCGTAAGCTATTGTTCCAATATATGCTATTTGCATCATACCGAATCTAACTACCAAAGTGCTATTTAAATAAGTAGCAAGCCCGATTGCTATAGATAAGCTTGCAAATATGTAAGGGAACATTTCTGCTAAATTGTATTGTTTTTCAAAAATTTGCTGTGAGGTACTTAAATACACCATAAACGAACCTGTTATAAATCCGGAAACTAATGTAAAAGCAATGGCTTCATTAAATTTAAAAAACTCTTTTATACCATCTATAAAAATGTGCGAAGTAAATTTAATTCGATTTTTTTTAGGCAACGTTTCAGGTTGTCGTTTCCAAAACCAAAACATAATGCCAACTCCAAAAATCAAATTAAAATAAAATATAGATTTCCAATTAAAAAAATAAAGTAAAAAAGAACCTAATGTTGGTGCAATTATAGGCACTAAAAGAAAAAACATAACAACAATAGATATTATTTTAGCCATGTAATTACCGCTATATGAATCGCGTATCATTGATATGCTTAAACTTCTTGGTGATGATAAGCCAACACCCTGAAGTACTCTGGCTAAAATCATTATTTCAAAACTTTTAGTATTCACACATATAATACTGGCTATAATGAAAACAACAAAACCAGAAAAAACCATGGGTTTTCTTCCATAGCTATCTGAAAGTGACCCAAAAATAAGTTGACCAAAGCCTAAACCTAAAAATATCATGGTAATAAATAACTGATTGTCATTTGAGTTTATGACACCTAAAGAAGCACCTATATCAGGTAATGCAGGTAATAACGCATCAATAGATAAAGCGACTATAGACATTAATGAGGCCATTAAAGCAACAAACTCAAATTTAAAATGCTGTTGTTTTTCCATGGCGCAAAAGTAACTTTAATAAAAACGTTAAAAGTTAATTAAGATTAATAAACCTGCGATATATTGTTAAATTTGTATTTAAACTTTTTGTATTAATGCATATAAATAGACTATTAAATTACATTAGTAACCACATTAGTTTAACCGATGAGGAAATTGCTCATTTAGAATCTAAAATTTCGGTTAGAAACTATTTAAAAGGACAATACATTGTACAACAAGGCGATGTTTGTAAATATTCATGTTTTGTTTTATCTGGTTGCACTAAAACATTTTATGTTGATTCTGAAGGGCAGGAGCATATTTTAATGTTTTCTATTGAAGATTGGTGGACGTCTGATATGGGAAGTTTTATTACTCAAACACCTGCAGATTTTAATGTACAATGCCTGGAAAATTCAGAGTTGGTTATGTTTTCTTATGATATTATTGAAGAGCTATATATAGAAATCCCAAAATTAGAACGATTCTTTAGGCAAATTATTGAAAAAGGATTTGTTGCTTCTCAAAAACGAATTGTTCGTAATTTTAGTCTTTCAGCAAAAGAACAATACTTATACTTTAGGGAACAATACCCTAAAATTGAACAGCGAATACCACAATATATGGTTGCTTCTTATCTGGGTATTACAAAAGAATTCCTTAGTAAAATAAAAAGTCAACTTGCCTTAGAAGAATAAATGTTAAACTAGATTAACTTTATTTTATAAACTACTTTATTTTGTAACGATTAAATATTAACGAAATTTGCTGTATAATAATTTAAATAATAATAAATTTTAAAAGAATATGAAGAACACAATTAAAAATTTCGCTATCGTAGTTTTAGTAGCTTTTACGACATTATCATTTACGAAAATCGCGAATGAAAAAAAAGAAATTAAAACGGATAAGAGTAAAGTAGTCTGGAAAGGTTATAAAGTAACTGGTTCTCATGAAGGTACCATTAGAATTCAATCTGGTTTTTTAACATTTAATGAAAGTAAATTAGTAGGTGGTGAGGTTGTTATTGATATGACTACTTTAGGCAGTACGGATTTACAAGGAGAATATAAAGGAAAACTTGATGGCCATTTAAAATCTGATGATTTCTTTGGTGTTGAAAACCATCCAACGGCAACTTTAGTTTTTACGAACGTAACGGCTTCAGGAAAAAATTCATATAATGTTACAGGTAATTTAACTATTAAAGGAAAAACAAACGCTATAACTTTTGTGATTTCAATTTACGGAAACAAAGCAACAGCCTCATTAAAGGTTGACAGAACAAAATATGATGTCCGTTATGGATCTACAAGCTTTTTTGATGATTTAAAAGACAAAGCTATTTACGATGAATTTGATTTAGTTTCAGATTTAGAGTTTTAATACAACAAGTGACTAATTGCATTAAAAGGCATTCAGAAATGAATGTCTTTTTTTTTGTTTTTTTTGTAACGCGTTAAAGGTTTTTTAAAAGAGTATATTTGCCATTCTAAAATATATTATGTCATTTAAAAAATTAATAGAACCACTTAAGGATGCCTTAAAAGCACAAGGTATTGAGCAACCCAATATTCTTCAAACAAAGATTCTTTCTAAAATAAAGGGAGGCTCAAGTTTATTTGTTATTGCGCCAAAAGATTCTGGCAAAACAACCAGTATTGTAATAAGTGTTATTAATAAATTAAAAAATGAATTTGAAGATGCGCCTCGTGCACTAATCTTTGTAAAAGATAAACAAGCATGTTTAGATCTTGCTGAAATTTTTAACACCTATAAACGTGGCACCGATTTACGTGTATATTGCGCTTATGACGAGCATAACCTTGAACTTCAACGTGAAGAACTATATTTAGGTACAGATATCGTAATTGCAACACCAAAGCGTTTAAATAGAATTTTTTATTTAAATGGCATTAATTTGAATAAGTTGCAAATGTGTATCGTTGAAGATGCGGAATTTTTATTTAGAAACAACAATTTTGCAGAAGTTACTAGAACGCCAGAAAGTATTAGTAAATGCCAGTACCTTGTTTTTTCAGATAAATTCGATGCACGTTTTGAACGCTGGCAGGAATCTTTTATGTTTCTTGCGCAAACAGTAATTCTTAAAAAAGAATACCTCTAATTTAATTCAAACGATAAATTTTAGTTTAATTTTAAAAAGAAATTATTTCACTTATTTTTAGAGTTAATTTAATATATAAACCAAAACGCACTCAAAATATCTTTGAATAAATCTGTCAACAATAAGATTACAATAAAAAGGCAATTATTGTGTTGTTTTCTTTTATTATGTATCACATTACTCTATGGTCAAAAAGTTAATATCCAAAATTATACGCGCCTTATTGATTCTGCCTATTATCATGTTGATAAATCATTAGATAACGCACAAGCTTTTCTAGACGCCATTCCCAAACCCTTAGAAGAAAACATAAAAGGGAGATTGTCTGATTTTTATTCAACGCAAGCTTTAATTCAAAGCGATAATGGCGAATACCCTAAAATGTATCAAAGTTATGTTTCAGCCGTAAATTATGCTGAAAAAGAAAAGAACTATCGCGTAGGAGGCATGGCATGCATAGAATTATTCTCTAATATATATTTTGCTAAAAAAGACACCACAGCATATAAATATCTAGAAAGGGCAAAACAGTTTTACATGCTTGATAAATACGAACATGGCTTAATAGAAATAGAACAGATGTATGCTTATGTCGAGTATTTAGACCATGAATATAAAAAGTGCAATGATTTAATATTGCCTCATCTGGAAAAGTATAAAAACATAAAAGATGATGCCTATTATTACATGTTTGCAATTTATATGCTTACAGAAAACTATATAAAGCTTGAAGATTTTAATAAGGCGTATTTCAGTTTGAAGGAGTTTAAAACTATAAAAAACAATCCCACTATAGTTAATTATAACTACTTATCTTTTGAAGCTGGTATTTATTTATCGTTTGCAGAAGTTTATTTATCGATAAAGCAGTTAGATTCTACTTCTCATTATATTGATAAGACCACGAAGCTTAGAAAATATATGGGCAATGATTTGCTAAGGGAATATTTAGGTTTAAGGGCAGATGCGTACAAATTTTCTGGACATATAAATGAAGCAAAAATTTACCTTGATTCATTAAGTATTTTAGAAAAAAAGATGTTTAATACTATTGTTGACGCAAGTTTTCAGTTAAATGAACCATTATTTGAAGCTAATTTACAATTAGAAAACGAGAGTGAAAAAAGTAATCGAAATGGGATATTCGCGTCGTTGTCTATTTTTGTTTTACTATTGGTCTCTGTTTTTTATTTTATTTACTATAAAAGGCAAAAATTTAAATTAAATGATTTTAAAGAGATAGCGAGTAACTTCTCATATTTAAAATTTACCAACGAAAAGTTAACGGGAAAAGTTCGAGGGTTGGAGGAATATATAAGTAACTTAAAAAAGGAAGTCAAACAAATATCGGCGATAAATGAAATTTCTTTGCAACGTGAAAGAATTAAAGAATTATACACAACTTTACATATTAATTCATCTACAATTTTAGATAAAAGCGAGCGTCATTTGGAATTGGTTAATGACTTGAATGTTGAATTTTTTAATCAAATTCATTCAAAATATCCAGAATTAAATGATTCTGAGGTTATTACTTGTTATTATTTGTTTATGGGTTTTAAAAACAAAGAAATTGCGATGTTTTTAAACACATCGGTGAGGGCTTTAGAAAGTAAACGTTACAGAATTTCAAAAAAGATTGACTACGATTTTAACAAAGGAACCACCACTTTAGTTAGCCATCTAGAAAACACCTTTAAAAATGATCAAGATAAATAAAGTTTAAAAACTTAGATAATTGTATAGGTTTTTATGCAGGAAATATGCTTGATAAATTGTTGCCGTGTAATAAGTGCGTAGTAATAAACTATGCCAAAACAATTCATATTATGATATTTGTAACGCTATTAATCTAGGACTGATTTTATCAGTAATATATGCTTTTGTTTATACGTGGTTGGAATTGTTTAATTTATTAAACAAGTAAACAAAAGAAATTATTGACAAAAAAGTTGAATTCAGGGATGTAAAAAGGAGTCTGTAAAAAGACTCCTTTTTCTATAATGGAATATTTCCATGTTTACGTTTTGGCTTATCAACCGCTTTGTCTTCTAACATGGCAAAAGCTTTAATTAACTTTTTTCGAGAATCTTTTGGCAAAATCACTTCATCAATAAAACCACGTTTAGCTGCAAGATATGGATCTGCAAATTTTAGAGCATATTCCAATTCTTTTTCTTTTAATTTAGCGTCAGGATCTTTAGCATTTTGGATATCTTTTTTGAATATAATTTCAGCGGCACCTTTCGCACCCATGACAGCTATTTCTGCACTTGGCCACGCATAATTTAAATCTGCCCCGATGTGTTTAGAATTCATGACGTCGTAGGCACCTCCATAGGCTTTTCTTGTAATAACCGTTACTCTGGGAACTGTAGCTTCGCTAAAGGCATATAATAATTTAGAGCCTTGAACGATGATGCCATTCCATTCCTGGTCAGTTCCAGGTAAAAACCCGGGAACATCCACCAAAACTAGTAACGGAATATTGAAGCAATCACAAAATCTAACAAACCGTGCTGCCTTTTTTGAACTTTTTACATCCAAAACGCCAGCTAAAAACATGGGTTGATTAGCTACAATACCTATGCTTCGTCCTCCAAGTCTGGCAAATCCAACTAAAATGTTTTCAGCAAAATCTTTATGGATTTCAAAAAAGGAATCTTCATCGATAATACCCAAAATCACTTTGTGCATATCATATGGTTTATTAGGGTTCTCTGGAACAATATCAGATAGGATCTCTCTTATTTCATCGTTAAGTTTAAATTTAAGTTTTTTGGTTGTTTCCGAATTGTTTTGAGGTAGATAACTAAGTAATTTTTTTACATCGTTTAAGCACTCAATATCATTAGCTGCTATTCTATGAGCCACTCCCGATTTTGATGCATGTGTATAAGCACCACCAAGATCTTCACTTGAAACATCTTCATTAGTTACTGTTTTAACAACGTTCGGACCGGTTACAAACATATAGCTTGTGTTTTCAACCATAAAGGTGAAATCGGTAATCGCTGGTGAATAAACAGCACCACCGGCACACGGACCCATGATAGCTGAAATTTGGGGAACCACACCAGAAGTATTCACATTTCTATAAAATATATCGGCATAGCCTCCAAGAGAGCTTACGCCTTCCTGAATTCTGGCACCACCAGAATCATTTAAACCAATTATAGGCGCCCCAACCTTAACTGCTAAATCCATCACCTTGCAAATTTTTTCGGCATGGGTTTCTGATAAAGACCCCCCGAAAACAGTAAAATCTTGTGCGTAAACATATACCAATCTACCATTAACAGTTCCATAACCAGTAATAACACCATCGCCATGGTATATTTCGTTTTCCATACCAAAATCATTAGAACGGTGAGTTACGAGTATACCAATTTCTTCAAAAGAGCCTTCATCCAAAAAATAATCCACGCGTTCTCTCGCTGTTAATTTTTTCTTCTCGTGCTGCTTGTTAATACGCTCTTGGCCACCACCTAATTTTGCTAATGCATTAAGTTTATCTAATCTTTTGATTTTTGAATCCATAATTTACTGATTTGGTAATCGTACTATTTTTAGGTCTTCTAAATAGTGTTTAACAGCTATTTTAGCGGCTATTCTTGCTTCTATTTTAGCTTGTTCTTTTAGTGCTTTTGGGGAATAGTAATTTTTTACAAAATGTGTGTCAAAATTCCCTGTTCGAAACGCTTCATGTTCGCAAACATATGTTCCAAAAGAAAGGGTTGTTTCTACGCCTTCAACATGATAGTCTTCAATAGCCTCGAGCATCAGCTCAATGGCTTCTTCTCTTGTTTTTCCATAGGTTATAAGCTTAGCAAGCAAAGGATCATAATAAATAGGAATGTCCATTCCTGCTTCAAATCCATTATCAACCCGAATGCCTTTGCCTGCCGGCAAAGTGTAAATATTAAGATGACCTACACTTGGTAAAAAATTATTTAATGGGTCTTCGGCATATACACGTAATTCTAAAGCATGCCCATTAATCTTTAAATCTTCTTGTTTTATTTGAAGTGCTTCACCCCGAGCTATTCTAATTTGAAGTTCTACTAAATCAACATTTGTTATAATTTCAGTAACAGGATGTTCTACCTGTAGTCGT
>Ga0102814_10001166_pt1 | contig 18738 bp, 14 predicted proteins | sample ColrivemetaGS741_FD_79112 | JGI IMG/M metagenome (GOLD analysis project Ga0102814, IMG submission 79112) | Estuarine microbial communities from the Columbia River estuary - Flood tide ETM metaG S.741 | ecosystem: Environmental > Aquatic > Marine > Intertidal zone > Estuary | place: USA... | reverse complement strand
GGCAACACCAATCTGGCGACGCAAAATTCCATTCGGTAATGTGTTTTGACTGGGTAAAGCAATCCCATACGTGTGGAATAGGTGCTTCTATTAATACTTGAACGGTGATAAAATTTAATTTCATTAATGAAACAAATGTATGTTTTAGTTAAGAATTAAAACTAACCCAATTTAACAACCTATAGCACGTGTAATTAGCAGCAAGTTATTGCTCCTTTCTAAACCATTTAATATAAACCACGTACAAAATTACAAGCACAAAAAGCACATATACTATTCCCAATATTTGGTTGCCAAAGCTGGTGCTTAGCCTGTTATCTCCGCAGGTAATTAGTTGTAGCATCAGCGTCTAATAAAGTCCTGGCCAAAAGGCATCTACAAAATGTTTTACGTCTGTTTTGTATTGATTTTTGATGATGGAAACAATATCGTATCGGCATTCTGCATGAATATCGTTCTCCAATAAATAGCCTTCCGCTCCTTCTGCCATTTTATTCATTTTTGCCGTAGACACCGCTTCTTCTGGCAAACCATAGGCATCGGTTTCTCTAATTTTCACTTCTACAAACACAATTAAATCGCCATCTTGTGCAATTATGTCAATCTCCGACCGACCATAGCGGTAGTTTTTAGCTAAGATTTTGTATTTCTTGCTAATGAGATGAGCAAGTGCAATTTCCTCGCCTTCTTTACCAAATTTTTGTTTGTAGTCGCTCATTGCTAAGGTTTAATTTTTAAGGTTTAATCTTTTTGGAATTTAAAATGTTAAATGGATAAATGTTAAATGGACGTACTTCTTCAAAAAGTCACAAATCATCTAAAAAAGTTTAATTTCTAACATCTAAAGTCTAAAAATCTCTACTCACTCTGCTAACTCCTTCAACGCCAAAAAAGCCATTAAGCCCGCTCCTACTTTTAGAGCTTCTTCGTCTACGTCGAACGTTGGAGTGTGCACCATGCTCGTTTTGCCTTGTTCTTCATTTCTAGTTCCTAATCTGTAGAAACAAGCTGGTATTTCTTGCGAATAGAACGCAAAGTCTTCGCCAGCAGGCCACAGTTCTAAATCTAGCACATTATCTTTTCCTAAATATTCCTCTGCCCACGCACGTGCTTTGCTTGTCAAGTCTTCATTATTCATTAAAAATGGATAGCCTTTTCGCACTTCTACCTCGCACTTCGCTCCGTGCAATTCGCAAATGCTCGTGCACATTTGCTCTATAAGTTGGTGTGCTCGCATTCTCCATTCTTCGTCATACGTTCTAAATGTACCTTCCATGTACACTTCATTCGGAATAATATTGGTAGAACCTTCGGCAATTACCTTCCCTATACTTAGCACCGTTGGAATACTTGGTTTTGCTCTTCTACTAGGTATGGTCTGCAATTGTGTAATTATATGTGCCGCAATCATAACTGGATCTATATTTTGATGCGGATGTGCTCCGTGGCCACCTTTGCCAATCACTTTTATATAAATCTCATCAGCACTGGCCATATACAAACCATTTCTAAAACCCACTTTCCCTGCATCAATTAACGGCATTACATGTTGACCAAAAATACTCTCTACTGCAGGATTTTTAAGCACACCATTTTTAATCATAATGCTTGCTCCTCCTGGTAATCGTTCTTCCCCAGGTTGAAAAATGCAACGAACAGTGCCTTCAAACTCATTTTTCAACTCATCCAAAATAGCAATTGCACCAAGTAAATTTGTGGTATGTACGTCGTGCCCGCAGGCGTGCATTACACCTTTGTTTTGTGAAATATAATCTGTGGTGTTTTGTTCAATTATCGGTAACGCATCAATATCGCCTCTTAAAGCAACAATCCTTTTCTCCGGATTTTTTCCTTTTATATCTACAAATCCACCGGTTTCCGTAATTTTTCGTAAGTCATAACCCCTTTGTTGAAGTTTATTAGCGATAAAAGCAGTAGTTTTAAATTCTTGAAAACTCAATTCTGGATGACTATGTAAATGCCTACGAGTGGCCACCAATTCATCGAACTGACTATTTACCAGTTGTTTAATCCTATCGGATAAATTCATATAGGCAAAGGTAATTATTTTGGTTAGGAACACGCTTCTTGAAGGAACACGCCTCTGAGGCCAGTTCCTACATAATTATATCTAATGTCAATCTTCCAACAAAATATTATTAGTCCCCATCCATCCCAAAAAAGGGATCAAATCATTTGGTTTTATCTCGTTAATCGTAAAAACCGTCGTGCCTTTTTCGTATCTAAAACGAAAGGTAATATCCTTCTTTGAAATTGAAATACATTCTATGTTCTCTATCTTAACTTTAAACGCGGGAGATTTATAATGATTTAAATAGGCATAGCCCGCGGAAGCAACTAACGTAAAAAAGGAAAGGACTGATAATTCTTTCCAATTGTCATTTATCGCCAAATAAAGACTTATTGTAGAGGTAATAATTAAGATCAGTTTCCAATTTGCAGATTGATTTGGCCTGCTCAATTCACTACTATTCTCTATTTCTTTCCAGTTTCCTGAATTTGAAAAGTAAATAAACTCTTTATTGTAGTTTAACTAGCCATTTTTGTATTTAAACCAAGCTTTCACTTAGTTTTCAATAAATATCCTAGCTGCATATAGAAAACCCAATAAAGTCAAATGAGTAAACTATTAATCGTTTCCTAAAATAATAGGAGCACCGAGTACCTTCATCTCTTCATCCAATTTCGCTATTTTTTGCTCTATATCATTCAGTCGGGATTGAATATCGGCTATCGTTTTTTCTGCAATGGTTAAACTTTCAATTGCAGTACTTGTTGGCCCATATGTACTTCCCCAAGTTACTCCACCTGCAGCACCAAGTCTATCGCCCAATGTAGGATCGTTTTTCTCCCCAACTTTATCTTTTATTTGGTAACCATTTATGATGTAATCAATAGCTAAAAACTCTTTTTGCAATGCAATTAATCGTGCATCTAAACCATCTTTCCCAGGCTCCACTTTCGCCCTTTTTAGTGAAACCCGCATAGCTTCAGCCAAATTTTTGTGCTCATTCATTCGAGTTTGCATTACACTTCGTTCGCTAAGTGCATTGCGATAACGAGTATAAAATGCTTGACGTTCTTCTGTCGAAGCTTTAGGAACAGCTCCATCTCTTAAAGGTACTACGTCAAAACTAACCTGCGAAGAACTCCATTCATTCTTTCCTTCGTATACTTTTACCATTGTTGCGGAGTACAATCCTGGTTCTACTAAAAAACCTTTAGGATCATTCCCCTCTACTTTTTCATTTTTACGAATAGGCACAATCCACGACTCTCGTAAATCCCAAGTTACACGGTGCAATCCTTTGCTAGCCGGCACCGAAAACTTGTTCACCAAATTGCCTTTGTTATCTTTTATCACCATCCAATACTCCACCTTACTTTCACTTTTTTCAGCTTCTAAAGTTTCCCAGCCAGGAAAGTCTATATCCTTTCCATCCTTATTTAACTCTTTTTCATTCTTAGTTCGAAGAACGGATGGTGTTTCATAACTATCGCGAATGTGGTACGTAAACACCGCCCCAAATTCCGGATTTTCTCCAACAAACTCAGCACCCAAAGAACTATGACTTCCTTTTCCGGTGTGTTTAGGAATAAAGGTATACGCATCTCTCAATGGGAAAAGTGCAGCCTCATCTTGCAATACTTCTTCCGTAATATTTCGTAAAAAGCTATAATCATCTAACACATAGAAACTTCTGCCAAAGGAGGCTGCGACTAAATCGTTTTCACGTTTTTGTATGGCCAAGTCTCTAAAAGAAATCGTTGGCAAACCGGTTTTTAGTGGCAACCAATGTTCGCCGCCATCAATGGTTGTAAATAGGCCAAATTCTGTTCCCACGAATAAAATTTTAGGATTAACGTGGTCTTGAACGATTCTCCATACGTAGTTTTTCTCAGGCAAATTATTCACTATCGATTTCCAAGATTTACCTTTATTGTGGCTAACATATAAATATGGTTTATAATCGCCTGTTTTGTGATTATCAATGGCTAAATAAACCGTTTCAGAGTCGTGCAAGTCTGCTTTTATATCATTTACATATGCCCTATCTGGAGCTCCCGGCAATGATTTCACTTCAGTTTTTTTCCATGTCTTTCCGCCGTCCTCAGTTATCTGTATCAATCCGTCATCCGTACCAACGTAAATTAAATCTTGTTGTTTTAAGCTTTCGCTGAAAGATGTAATTGTGTTATAAGTGCTCATAGCATATACATCAATTGGGTTGTTAAAACTTTGCACTCTTCCCATAATTGGCATCTCAAATCGCTCTTCATTTCTGGTTAAATCGCCAGACAATGCTTTCCAAGTATTCCCTCTATCATCAGACCGCCATAAGCGATGTGAAGCAACGTAAATTTGTGTTGGATTGTGTGGGCTTACTAAAATGGGGGCATCCCAATTAAATCGTTCAAAACCCTCTCCTTCTGCAGGTTGCGGTTGTATAGAAACGCGTTCGCCTGTTAAAACATCTACTCTGCTAAAATAACCTTGTTGGCTCTGAGCATATAAAACACCTGGATTTCCAGGCTCAGAAGCTGGTTGATGTCCATCGCCTCCCAAAACTACTTTCCAATCTGCATTTGTAATTCCACCGGATTCATCTGTTCTACTCGGACCACCTTGTGTGTTATTATCTTGTGTTCCTCCATATACATTATAAAACGGAGCAGCATCGTCCACTGCGAGCTTATAGAACTGCGTAATTGGCAAGTTACTCATATGTCGCCAATGGTCTCCCAAATCAAAACTTTCGTATAAACCGCCATCAGTTCCGGCCATTACATAGTCTGGATTATTCGGCCTAAACACGACCACATGATTATCTACGTGCTTATGCTCTTTTTCTATACTTTTAAATGTCTTGCCACCATCTTCGCTCATCAATAAATATATATTAGCTAAATAAATTCTATCGAATTGATGTGGGCTTGCGTAAATTTCTTGATAATAATGAGGGCCAGTGGCACCACCAACTGCATCACTCATTTTCGCCCAAGTAGCCCCTTGATTAGCACTTCTATAAACTCCTCCAGATCTTAAATCTAACTCAATAGCAGCGTATAAAACATCCGGATTTTGTGGCGAAATAGCCAATCCTATTTTACCCATTGTTCCACCAGGCAGCCCTCCTTTTAGTTCCGTCCAAGTTTCTCCACCATCCGTACTTTTATGAATCCCACTTTTCGGCCCGCCTCCCATATAGCTAGCCACGGTACGATGTCTTTGCCAAGTAGCCGCATATAGTACCTCAGGATTTCTAGGATCTATTAATAAATCGGTCGCTCCGGTCCATTCTTTATCTCCCAACACTTGCTTCCACTTTTTACCGCCATCTTTAGTCATAAACACTCCTCTGTCTCCTCCGCTACTCCACAATGGCCCTTGTGCAGCAACCCAAACTATATCTGGGTTTGTAGGATGCACTGCTATTTTAGAAATATGTTCTGATTCTTTTAAACCCATATTTTCCCAAGATTTGCCACCATCTTTACTACGATAAATGCCATCTCCAAAACTTATGTGTCTTCCACCAACATTTTCTCCGGTACCTACCCATACCGTACTCGAATTGGTTGGATCTATAGTTATACAACCAATGCTATATACCTTTTGCCCATCGAAAATTGGGCTAAATGTTATTCCTGCGTTCTTAGTTTCCCATACACCTCCTGAGCCGACACCAACATAATAATGGCTCTCGTTTTTGGGATCAATTGCTACATCTGCAATTCTGCCAGTCATAAAAGCAGGACCTATAGAACGTAGTTTTATTCCAGATAAATTAAAACTATCTATCCCTCCTTTTTTTTGTGCAAATACGAAAAGTTGAGTGAATGCTAAAATGTATAAAAATGTAATTCTCATGTTTTAATTTGATGACTTCCAAAAGTATTGGTTTTGCCCCAAACTAGTGCATTGCCAATAAAACAATTTCATCTAAATTAAAATAAAATCGAGGTTTTTCATTTAAGCTTTAGCGAAAACACCCTAAGCCCATGGGTGGAAGTCTCTGTTTGAAGTAGCTATATGTCCCTTAATTTGAAAATAAAGAATGGACCCCAAAACCGGCATGAATAATATGAGAAACAAACAAAGTAGTCTAACTAAATTGCTATAAAAATGGCTTGTCATAAGATCAATTAGTGCCCAACTCCAAATTAGAACTGTAAGCACTATAAATACTATTATAAGTAATTCTTCCATAATATTTGTAAGTAGTATATCTCAAAAGTAACAAAAAATTATTCTAAAAACCAAATTACCCCTACCCTAAATACTAAAACAAACAACATAAAACGGATAAAGTTGTTACGTAAATATTAGTTTTTATACCCTTTTCAACCCTACATAATAGTAACTTTGCACTATGCACAGATTAGAAGAATTGCTACAAGATAGAATCTTGTTTTTAGATGGAGCTATGGGTACTATGATTCAAAAACATAAGCTTAGCGAGGAACAATATCGTGGAGACAGATTTGTCAATTTTGAGCATAACCTAAAGGGAAACAATGACTTACTTACCCTTACACAGCCGCAAATTATTACTGAAATACACAACGAGTTTTTAGAAGTAGGGGCAGACATAATTGAGACAAATACGTTTAATAGTACTACCATTTCTATGGCTGATTACCATATGGAATTTTTAGTTGACGAACTGAATGAAACTGCAGCCAAAATTGCTCGAAAATGTGCAGACGGATATACCGCTAAAAATCCAGATAAACCAAGATTTGTTGCAGGCTCTATTGGCCCTACAAATAAAACTGCTTCGCTTTCTCCAGATGTAAATGCACCTGGCTATAGAGCTATTTCTTTTGATGAACTAGTCGCTGCATACAAACAACAAGCCACAGCCTTAGCTAGCGGGGGCGTTGACATTTTTTTAATTGAAACGGTATTTGACACACTTAATTGCAAAGCGGCCATTTATGCCATTTTAGAGTTAAAAGATGAGCAAAACTTAGATATTCCAATAATGATAAGCGGCACAATAACCGATGCGAGTGGAAGAACACTTAGTGGCCAAACGGTTGAAGCTTTTTGGTATAGCGTTAGCCACGCCAATCCATTAAGTATTGGATTAAACTGTGCATTAGGAGCCGAGCAAATGCGTCCGTTTGTTAAAGAATTAAGCGATAAAGCATGGTGCAGGGTTTCAGCCCACCCAAATGCTGGCTTACCTAACGAGTTTGGCGAGTATGACGAATCTCCTGAGCATATGAGCGGTGTTGTTAAGGAATTTGCTAACAGCGGATTTTTGAACATTGTTGGAGGATGCTGCGGCACTACTCCTGAGCACTTAAAAGCTATTATTGATGCGGTAAAAACCGAGAAACCTAGGCGAGTACCCGAAGTGGTTGCTTAGTCTATTTTATTCTCTTTGCGTAGTTGCATTCTTTTAAGTACTATATACCTAAAAATACCCACTAACGCTACAGCAGAAAAAAGCCAGCCCGAAGTTTTATCTGCCTCGCTAGATGTAAAAATAACGTAGGCTTCTACCACGCAAACTGCAGCTATTACTAGCCAAACTATTTGTACCATTTTGGTCATTGTCATACTTTTTATTCTATAATTTCGGGTTGTGCTGGTTGAATTTCTTCGTCCAAATATACGATTCCTGTTACTTTCTTGAATTTATAGCGTATGAACGTCTCATCACTCTCAAAACCTTCCGCCATAATGATCTTTTCGTTTCGTATTCGAACACGCACAGGTTTGTCAGAATACACCAAACGCTGCTTCTTGTCCCAAATAAGCTCGTCTGTCTTAATCTCCTCATCGTTCTTATTAATTACCCGTACGCTATCTCTTATTTCTATAATGTCTTTTTTCTCGTAGTTTATAGCATATTGAGCGGAAAGTGAGCTTTGTATTTCGCCAAACTCGTTATAAAAATTAGCCTTTATACCACTTGGCATTTCTAAGTACGGATCTGTTTTATCTGGAAATCTTTTCATTAAGGGGGCAAATATTTTTGCACGTAATATAGCCGAGTCAGTATATACAATTTTAACATCTGTAGCCACTTCTACTGACAAACTATCTTTTTGTTCGTTCAAGTTTTTTAGCTCATCGGCAGTATGGCTAGGCTTGCATGCAACAAAAAAAGCGGCAATAAGAATTGCCGCTTTTAAGTTGTTTAATTTTATATTATTAAAGCAAATTTTCATTATCCGCCTGTGGTTCTTACGGTAGTGCTTTCGCCAATCCAGCAACCAACACTATAGCTATCTCCGTTGTTTATTCCTTTAAAGAAAGCAGTTTCTTTGTCTGGAAAATAAGCAGAATATTTGCCGATTTTTTCATTTGCATCTGCTGCAACACTTGGATCTACACTTCTTGCCTTTGCGTATTTATCTACAGCTACTAAGTAAACCCCTCCTCTGCCTAAATCGCCTGTTCCACAGCTTGTAGCACTTGCAGCATAAGCATCGCCAATTAAAATGTAAGCCTCTCCACTATTTGGATTTATTGCTAATGCTTTTCTTGCATAATCCCTAACCGTAGAATACTTACCATCATTTTTGTTCGCTTTCGCCAGTTTTATGTATATGTCATATTTAGTAGCATTATCCGTTGCAAGATCTGCGGCTTTCATATAATAACTAGTTGATTTCGCATCGTTACCCGCTTTGCCAAATGCTTTGGCCAAAGATAAAGCAGCATCCGATGAAGGCTCAAGTGTAAATATTTGCTCAGACACTTGTAAGTAAAATGGCTTAGCTTCACATCCACCTCTATCCATTAGTTTTAAAGCAGATTTTAACCAAGTTGCATTTTTCTTGTTTTCCTCAAAACCAGGTTGCTTCAATTCTACAATTTTATCGCAATCCAAGTAAGGAAGCATCATTTTAGTTATAGACTCTCTAGTATCAACCCATTTAAGGCCCATTACTGAGTCTTTTGCAGGTAAGCCTGGTTGGCTGTAATTCGCAATATTCTCATCAATAATCGGAGTAACAAGATCTAGTATTTCCAATAGTTGATCCAGTGTGATTTTTTCTTTCATATGCTCTTTTATAGCAGCATAGATAAAATCTTTAGGTACATCGTATTTTGTTTTTACACCTTGTATTTTTATTGACTCTTTAAATATTTCGAGAGCTTCAGCTCTTCTTTTTGGAGATAGCTTAGCCATATCATCAGCCTTTTTACCCAATACATAGCCTTTTTCGCCAAAAAACTGAATTCGCATATCATGTGCCAAAAGCAAAGTGTCTACCAAGCCAGCAAAACGGTCTTTATATGCATCTTCTTTTAAAGCTTTTTTAATGATGTAAGGACCAGAATAGGTAATACGTTTTTGCACACAAGGAGCATTTACGAATAGGTAGTACCAGTATGGAAAAGATTCCGCATACTTTTTATCTTGGTAGTATTGGTTAAACATGGATAGATTTTTTTGTGTTTCTACGCTATCTGTTCCCCACTTATTTTCACAAGGAGCTTCAACTCCATCTTCTCCTTCGTCATCTCCTTCATCATCATTTTGTGCTACCGCAAAAAGTGCAGCCATAAACATTAAAGAGAATAAAAATACTTTTTTCATTTCGTTTTTCATTATCGATATTTTCTTTTTGTAAACCATTTGTCGTTCAAGTTAAGTCCTAATATTATGTTAAAATAGTTCTCTTGTATCAATCCGTTTTCTGTCGTTCCTCGCTTAAGGTATTCAGCTGTAATATTTACTCTGCTTACCACTGGCAATTTTTCTTCTTCTATACGAATAGATTTGATTACTGGTAAACCTAATCCAAAACTTATGCCAATTTCATTAATCTGCTCTCCAAAGAAGTTATAATACAATTTTTCGCTTTTAAAACCGGCACTATATCTCACTTTCTTAAAATAACCTTTTTCATCTTCGTATCTTGTATTGGGAATAATATTTACACCAACCGAATACCTTACATTATCAAAAAACGGATTATTAGCATTTGCTAGGTTTGTAACACCTGACCATTGATTTTGTTCCATTTCTGCAGTAATTCCCCACTTTTCGCCGTTTGTGAGCGAGTATGCTACCCCAAAACCGCTGGGTTTTATTGCTGTCGATTTTTTATTATCATCGAAGATTAGAGTATCTATATTTACAAGTGTCCCTTTTTCGAACAAAGGACCTACAAAGGTTTCAGCATAACGGTATCCATCGCCATTTAAAGAAGAATGTGTATTAAATGTTGCAGCAAATGTGTGCTTAAGTGTCACCTTCTTAGTTTTCTTTAGTCCTGTAGTGTCTCCTTTTACTTTTTGCTTAATGTGTACATTATTCAGAACACTATATTGTGTTCCAAAGTCAAAATCAAATCCAGAATAAGCGGTATAGGTTTCATCACTAAAACTAAATTTAGCATTGGTGTTAGGATAAACCTTTGCAGAAAGCGATTGTATATTTCCAAAAATTAAAGCCGCATTCATACCAATGTTCCAATTTTTTGCAGGACTTACGGCATAACCTGCGTACACTTTATTTAATCCGCCGTTGCCTCTAAATAAGTTGTAATACGATGGGGTATCTGTGTTAATTCTGTTTTTTATTTCATACCCAACTTCGGTGAATTGATAAGTACCAAAACTTAGAGCCATAGGTTTAGCCGTGTTTAACGGAAAAGCCATTGCAAAATAAGATAAATTACCAGAAGCTGTTTTTGCTTCTTGATCGGCTGTTTTCAACTTGCCAAAACTGGCGTCTAAACCCACATCATACGCCGTAAACTTAAGATTGGCATAACTAGCAGGATTTGATATGCTGAAATTATTGATAGAAACCTGAGCTCGTGATGCACCACCATTTGCTCTGTGTTGGGCAAAGCCAGTAAATTTAAGTTCGCCCAAGCCAGAACTGCTATAAGGAGATTGCGTACCCGATTGAGCCATAGCCATCGAAGTAAGAAGTACCATAAGTATGGCTAATAAGTTTTTTCTAATTGGCATTTTGCTCAAGTATATAATTAAGTCCGTACAGCACTAATTTTGGGCGTGCGAATATCTCATTTTTAAGGTCTTTATCAAAATTCAATGCTAAGCTACTGCAATCCATAACATTAAGGTAAGAATAGCCCTTGTTTAGCATAGTTATATAGCCCATAATTTCGTGCATAATAGACTGACAAACTCCTACTTGCAAGCTTTCTTGAGTAGATTTTCCAGGAAAAACGGTATTAAAATCCATTTCAACCAAAGGAAGAGCAGCGGTAAATTCATGCATTGCCTTAAACCGCATTTGCACGCCAGGAGATATTAATCCACCTTGAAACGCACCATTTGCTACCAAATCTAAAGTAAGGCACGTACCCAAATCTATAACTACCCACGGATTTTCTTTATCTATTGCCAATACGCCAGCAGCGGTTGCTATTCTATCTGGTCCCAAGGTTTGTGGAGTATTATAGTCAAGTTTAAGCGGCAAGTTGGTTTTGCTCGTCAAGTAGTCCTTTTCGCCAAGTAACGCTTCTAATTCTTCGTTTTCACCCGTTTTTGAAACCAAAATCGATACACTTTGGTCGGAAGTAAGCTCCTTAAAAATATCAGCAGAGAATGGTTTCCAATAATTTACCTCTTCCCCATCTTTAAACAATGCAGCTTTAGTAGATGTATTTCCTATATCGATACAAAGATTTAAAGTTGCCATTTTACCATATGATGTTGAAGTTCTAAAAATTGAGCCGACTCAGAAACTAAAAGATTCCCATTTTTTAATATTGTGTGCACAGTATATGGGGTAATACCCTTTTCACTCAAAAAAGTTACAATTTTGTTTTTCTTGTATAATTTGCTGTTTATGTATACCAACAATGCTGACTCTTCTTGCTTTAATAGGTTATAGAACGATTGAAATAGGTAAATCAATACATCGTTAATCGGATATTGGTTGCTATTAATACTAGCCATAGACGTTGCTCTATCTAATAAGCCTTCGGTCTGATTAACATTTAAACCTATACCTACTACGCAATGCTTTAAGTCTGTTCCAGCTATTACATTTTCAATCAATATTCCTGCAATTTTTTTTTCATCAACAAAAATATCATTTGGCCATTTTACTTGGTAATTACTTATACCAAAAGCCTCTAAAGTTTTACCAATGGCCAAAACGGCTACATTAGTTATAAAAGGCAACTGGTTTAAAGATAAACCTTGAACCAAAAAACTGCAAAGCACATTTTTATTGGCTGTACTTTGCCATATATTTTGCCTTTGACCCCTACCAGCTGATTGAAATCCTGCAGCTATGGCAAACGGTGCAGTAAGGTTTTGTTCTTTTAATTTTTGCTTTAAAACAATGTTGGTCGAATCTACCTCAGGGTAATACAAAATAGGGTAGTTATCCAAAAAATGCTGCAATTGGCTTTATAGATTAAATTTGCCGCAAATTTATTAGAATTTAATGGCCATAGATAGAAAAGCAGCAGATATGCTAGCAGAGATTATAGTGAAAGGGATGCAAGAGAAAAAAGCAAAGCATATCGTAAAAATCGATTTATCGAAAATAAACGAAGCTGCTGCAGATTATTTTGTGATTTGCCACGCCGACAGCGACAGGCAAGTAAAAGCCATTGCCGATAGTGTAGAAGAAGAAACGCTTAAAACTATAAAGGAGAAACCAGCTCATAGAGAAGGTGAAACCCATTGCCGCTGGATACTGCTCGATTATTTAAACGTAGTTGTACATATTTTTCAAAAAGATGTACGCGATTTCTACGAACTAGAAGAATTGTGGCATGATGGCAAGTTTACGGAGTATGAAGATATGGCCTAAGATGCACTAAGTGCCAATCGTAAAACGGGAAAGCCCCTTAACTACACTTTTATGTATTTCTGTAGCTAATACCTATACCTGCTCCTCCCCGATTGAAGATTTTTAAATTCTTGCTCGTCGCTAACTCGGTATCGCTCTCTATGTTTCATTTGGAGTGTAAGAAGAGCCATTTTTAATTGTACTTCTTCTGCTTCAAATCTATTAAAGCCGAAGTCATCTTCAAACTTATATCCCCATCTTTTTAGCTCTATGTTACTCGAATCTATTGGACCAATGTAGCCATATTCCCAATCATCTGCATCTTTAGATTTACTTTTAAAGAAATAGATATAGCCCGTATCCTTAGGCAAAACCAACCATTCCTTCTTAACTAAAACCAAGCTATCTTTCTCTAAGTTTAAGAATGCTCGCTGAGCAAATAAACTAACTACCAGCTCTTCGCGTGTTATAGTTGTAGGATAATATTCCAGCAATTTTTCTTGTTGTAAACGTTGGTAGAGTTCTATTTTATCGTTGGATGACTTGGAATAATTTAACCATACATTATCCGCTTGTTTCACATTGTATTTTCGATTTAAAACGGCTAAATCCATTTTCACTCCTGGCGATTGCAACTCACCTGCTCGCTTATAAAAAGCAGTAACTTTCTTATTTTTGTAAAACGGCATTAGAACCGTAAAATAACGTTCTAAGTGGGCACTATATCCATAAATATTACTTCTGGAGTTTGATGTAAGAAAAGCTAAACCATTCATACTTTCTTTCGATTTCTGACGCTTAAGCTCATTACTAGCTTCCCATAATATCTCGCTTACATATTTTTTATACGCTCTTGGCTTTACAACTTTTGCACTTACACCAGCAGCCAAAAGGGAATACACACTGCTCTTATATTCAGGCAAACTTGCTAGTTTAAGTAGCGTTGGAAATAGCTCCTTGGTTAATGCTATTGAATCGTAAAATGGCGAAAAAAGCTCTTCTGCATCTCGCAAATAGCTACTTAACGGAGCTTCTTTGGTAATTAATTCCGCAAATAGTTTGGCCGATTTAGCCGTTTTGTTTTGCGACAATGCCGATAATATTGGAACTTGAAACTGAATTGAATCGCCTATGTGAGCATATGTACGCTCCAAAAAAGGTAAGATTTGAGGATGTTTTAACCCTCCTAAAGCAGAAAGAAGCTGAGCCCGAATCTGCAAACTGTGTTTTTCATCATACTTTGCTTTATAGGCTTTTATTAACTTAGGAACATCTTCATCTTCAAATTCCATTATGTAAAAAGAACGATATGCCGCTTCACGCGTTATGCTGTCTTCCGATTGTAAATTGGCAAGAAACAGCGATGCCTTATTCTGCAAAATGGGCGAACCAATTATCGTGTCCCATGGAGTAAATGTATTAAAAAACTGCTCTACAAATTTTGTTCTTGGCTTTGCAAAATCTATTTCTGTATTAAGCGAATACATAACCCCATTGTTTAAAATATTCCTGACTAAAATTGTCCGTTGGCTATTTGTATCAGACAATTCAATCTCTTGTATGTATTGCTTTTCTTTTTGCCACACCTTTTCATTTCTAGTATAAAAAGTATTGCCTTCTAGCAGTTTTCGCTTATTCGCACTCCACAAAGAATCAATAACTGGTTCTGAATAGTATTTATGAAACTTCTTATAGTTTACTAAAATTGCTTCATCGGAACTTTTGCAGTAATAAGTGGTTCTTTTTTCCTCTTCTTGATGGCTCACATCTTCGTCTGCATTACTGCGGTAGTAGTAAAAATCTTCATTATAGTTGGCGGGCTTAGGGTGTACATTGGTTTTTACGGAAAAATACAGACCACTATCGTGTATAGTTTCAAATGGTCGCTGATACTCAAATTGCTGCAATTTAAACGAACTGAAAAATGCATTGGTGGCCTCTTCATCATCGGTTTGAGCCGCTAGCAAATAGTATTGATCTCCAGCTAAAAAAGTCTTAACATAAAGATTAGGCATATCTGTTTTAGTCGCACTAAGATTAAATGCATCATAATTCTGAACACTATCATAACGCCAGGTACTTACTTGATACTGAAACTGCTCAACAAAATTTCTGCTGATTTGGCTCAGTTCAAAACTATCTTCCTCAATATATTCAAAATCGGTAAAGCTTCTGTTTAAAACTAAAAAATAGCCTAATTGACTGCTGTAACTTTGCACCGTTTTTTTCCAAAACCCACGCTCAAAAGCATTATTTTCTGCTTCATACAACATAGTGCCCGGCATATTTACTTGGTAAGCATTGTTTTTTGGCTTGTAGGCATTTAGCTTTCCATCGTTTCCGCTAAACCCAAATGAGGTAAACGAATTAACTACTTCTTTTCTATTTACAAACTCCTTTTTGCCTCCTACCTTATAAATCATTATTTCAAGCGGCTTGGCCATTATAAGGTAGTGTTGAAAATCACCTTTTTTAGTTTGATTACTTATCTCGAAACCGTTAACCCCATTCAACACAATCTCTTTTTTTGAAATGATTTTACCAGGAATATTCTCAAAAAGCAAACTGTCTATTTTCACAAGATATTGATTTGGAGTTAGGCCATAAAGCGGTGCAAACGTAAATAAGCGAGTAAGCACATAAGTAGCTCCATTTGCCATATCTGGATAAGCAGCCATCATTCCATTATTTGCCTCGGGAAACTCGTACAACGGCCCGGGTAAATCTATTATAAAACTGCCATCAAAAGAAGGTTTTGTGCTAAAAGATTGGGTAATAAAGGTCTCTTCTAACTTGTCCTTAGCTTTTCTTCCGAATTCCGTTTTTTCATCGTTTACAGGTTCTACGGTGTAACCCATTTCTCGTAGTAAGGTTATAACCCCATAGGAATTAGGTAAATGTGCCGCTCCTATTCCTGCAAACAGTGCTTGGCTTTTCATTATGCTATCCATTGCGGCAGCCATTCCCAAATTTCGGTGCACAATTATATAGTCGTGGTACGCATCTGTTCCACCGCTCATTCTGCTTAAGGAATCTAATAAATCTAAGTCGCCTTTGCGGTAAGCGTCTTCCATTACTTCATTAAAATTTTTACCTTGTAGCAGTTTTTCTATTTCGTGTTTTCTACGTTGAGCTAATTCTCTATTGGCTTTTTTCTTGTCTTTATCGGTTTCGGGTTTTGCAGCCAATTCACCCAAACGCATGGTAGTACCCAGTTGTTCCAAACCTGTTATTTGTTTGCCTTGCTTTTTTCCCGCTTGGTAAATAAATAAATCTAGGTAAGTATCTTCCTGAAATTCGGCTCCATAGTTATCTGTTCGATATAAAAGTGAGTTTAAAATTCCTAATTCCGACCCTAAAGCAGAACCAATTTCTTTGTTTGAAGGTGCATCTAGCTTAAATAATGCACTATAGAAACCGTTATTAGAATAATCGCCACGCATACCAAACACATTGCCCATTCTGTCTGCCACAAAGGCATCACTAGTCATGGTCTGCATCCACGTTTCTGGATTTATTTCTAAAGCCACCACATCTACACCAGCTATCGCTTTGTAAAATGAATCGCTTAAGTGGAAAGCCACTTTATTGCTAACGTGCATGGTGCCGTATAAGTAACTCGGTTTTACCGTACCATTTCCTGTAATTTTCCAAAGCAAGCCTTTATATGCCGTATTTTGGGCTGCACCTAGTAGACTGCAAAAAAGAAAAGCAAGAAGTAAGATTTTTTTAATCACTGTGCCAAAAATACTTTGTATAGCAAGTAATGCAAGAAAAAGAGAGCAAGGAAATATAAAATTAGTTTAACGAACTACAAATTCACCTTAATGGCATTGCCAAAATAAGGCGGTTCATAGTTTATGGCATTGGTAATTTTTTGATGCTTTAGCAATCTTTGAATTTCTGTTTTTAAAACACCTTCTCCTTTGCCCACAATAATGTATGCATTCCTAATACTTTGTTTGCGGGCATCTGCCAAAAACTCGTTGCAGGCTTTTAATTGAAGCTCTAACTTTTCTGTGGCACTTAGGTGCGGCTTATCAGGGTGCAGCTTTTCAAAGTGCAAATCAACTTCAAGTTTTTTCTTAAAACTTACCGCTTTTAAGCTTTCTTTTTTATTAGAAAACGATGCCGAAAAATCACCCAACATCATTCGCTTTAGCAATTCGGGGTCTAAAGAATCATTGTCCATCGTTCAAAGGTAAGTGCAAATTAAGTTTAAGTCTAAGCCTTATGTTAGTCCGAATCTCTGGACTAAGATTAAGTCTAAGGCTGAGCTAGATTTAGTTTTGCAGTTAGACTTAGATTTAGATTTACCCTAGAATTTACTCGTAAGTGTAAGCACAAGCATAGTTCCGTTGGTATTGCTTGATACCGCATTTGCTGATGCACCTGGCACTTTGTATGGTACATAAGAATCTTCTGTAATAGTTTTTATTACACCAAAATCAAACGCCCAATCTCTTTCTTGCACGCCCATTCCTATGCTTACTCTGTTATTTGCAAAGGCGTCTGAATTTTTAATAGGGTTGCCCATATGTGCATATCCTGCTCTAAACCTAAACGACTCGTACGCATACTCACCACCAAGCTTTAAGTTTATGGTGTTTGAATATTTGTTCGCAATTACCTGATTAGTAGCACTAAATAGATTGTTATCTGCCGAAAGCGACATCGTACTGTAGTCAATAGACTCTATTTCCGCACTTAAAAATCCTTGTTTTTCGAAAATATAAGCGGCTTGAAAACCATATTTCATTGGGGTGGTTACCGAATAGCTAAATTCTTTATCGATGGTTTTTAAATCGTGTGTAGACTTATCATCATTCAGCACGTACAATTCGTCGTAGTAATTATCGGTTAGGCTAAGAACCGTTGGTGTATGTATGGTTGCTCCTACCCTAATGTTGTTGTTTGGTCTAAATATAACCCCAATTCTACCACCAAATCCAGCCCCTCTAGTTTCAAGATTTCTGGTAAAGTTATAAGAATTCCAGTTATTTGTAGTTACCGGATTATCTCGTTCTGCAAACGTATTTTGCTCAGAATATCTCACCCGGTTTACATTTAAGCCAAAGCCAAAATACACCTTATTTTCGTAGTTGGCAGCAAAGGAAGCATTAAACTCATTCATACCACCTTTGGTAATTATTTCGCCGCTTTGTGTCATTTTTGTAAAGTCATTATCGTAATAGGCATAATAATTTCCATCGGAAATAGAATCGATAAGATAAGCTTGCCAAAACATATTTTCGAAATAGTAATAACCTTGTTGTTCTTGCTCTGCATTAGATTGCAGTGATGAAGCACTTAAGCCATTGGTATAACTTGCTACGTAATCTGTAAACGAGTTTTGGGTGTTGGTACCCGAATAATTCATATTTCTATTAAAGTCGGCTACTTTGTTCCAACCAAACGAAAAATTAGTGTTTATCCAACCCGTTTTAGCCAATTGGCCGTTATTCATTTTTCTATTTGTAGTTACCACATTTATACCTGGCAAAACAGGTTTAAACAGGTTGTTGGTTTGAGCATTTCCAGCTAAATATTGCGATTCGTTTTTAAGTGAGATACTGCCCAACGTTATATTAAACGAACCACTTTTGTATTGTGCCAAACCTGCAGGATTGCTTTGTACAGTAGAAGGGTCTGCACCCAATGCCCCAACGGCACCGCCCAAAGCCATTCCTCTGGCCGTGTTGCCTGTAGGCGAAATAAACGAATAACGTAGCACATCTACATCGCTTTGTGCGAAAACAGCTGAGCAAAACATGGTCACTATTGTGGTTAAAACAATTAATTTTTTCATAGTATTTTTAATTTTGGTTAGCGGGTAATCCTATCGTCTATTGCTGTTAGAATTACTAGGCGATACACTTCTGCTTGGTGATGAACTTCTGCTCGGGCTCGGCGATACACTTCTGCTTGGTGATGAACTTCTGCTCGGGCTCGGCGATACACT
>Ga0102814_10001157_pt1 | contig 18827 bp, 16 predicted proteins | sample ColrivemetaGS741_FD_79112 | JGI IMG/M metagenome (GOLD analysis project Ga0102814, IMG submission 79112) | Estuarine microbial communities from the Columbia River estuary - Flood tide ETM metaG S.741 | ecosystem: Environmental > Aquatic > Marine > Intertidal zone > Estuary | place: USA... | reverse complement strand
GAGAAAAAGTATCTTTTGTTGGTAGAAATGGTGAAGGAAAATCGACCATGATTAAAGCAATTATGGGAGAAATTGATTTTGAAGGGAAATGTGATTTAGGACACAATGCCAAAGTAGGTTATTTTGCTCAAAATCAGGCATCTTTGTTAGACCCAGATTTAACGGTATTTCAAACAGTAGACCAAGTTGCTGAAGGTGATATCAGAACCCAAATTAAGAGTATCTTAGGTGGGTTTATGTTTAATGGAGATGATATAGATAAAAAAGTAAGTTTCCTTTCAGGAGGAGAAAAAACACGGTTAGCAATGGTTAAATTATTGTTAGAACCCGTTAATGTTTTAATTCTTGATGAACCTACAAACCACCTTGATTTAAAATCAAAAGACGTACTAAAGGAAGCCCTTATTAATTTTGATGGAACGCTAATTTTAGTTTCTCACGATAGAGATTTCCTTCAAGGTTTATCAGAAAAAGTGTTTGAATTTAAAGACAAACGAGTAATTGAACATTTTGAATCAATTGATGAATTCTTGGCAAGAAACAAAGCAGATAGTTTAAAACAATTAAGTCAAGCGTAAATTACCACGCTTCGTTTTGAGTTTTGAATGATTTTTTCATATCGAAAATTATTGCACTTACTTGTTCATGCAATTCTAGTTCAATTTCATCTAAACGATATCCAGCTTTTTCTCTAGCTTTATTACTGTTAGCTTCATTGATATACCATTCTTGGTATTTTTCTAAGGTTAAACCTGGTTCTCCTGGAGATGATTTCTTCGTGAATTCAGTGAATGTATACCTCATTTTTTGGTCTTTAAACTCCATTCTTAATTTGGATGTAAACCGGTAATTGTATGCTTTACCAAATTCAGAACTTTTACCAACTGTTTTGTATAGAACTTCAAACTCTTTATAACCTTTCTCTTGTTCTTCAGATACCAATTGAATATCGAATTTACCTTTAGCCTGCCATTCATCAGAAACAGCTAATAATTTTTCAACTGTTAAAGAATCTGTTTCAATAACACCTTGATAGGTAATAAATTCCGTTTCAGTGTCATGATTCATTTCAAAATTTTGCGCAGAAATGGATGTCATAAATGATAAAAAGAGTAGGGCTAAAGTTTGTTTCATATTGAATGGAAATTAAAAAGTGCCCTTATAAAAGGGCACTTTAGTATTATTTTGCTTTTTTACGTAAAAGGTATTTGTAAGTAATAGCACCGCTATTATCTTGAATAATGTAGTTATTTACATATTCCCAACCGTTTGCATCTAAGAAGTTTAATGCATCTACAATGCTATTAAACGCAGCATTTTTACCATCTGCAGTACGAACTGTTTGTTGTTTGAAAGAAAAATCTTGACCGAAATCGATGAAAATCTTAATCTTCGTTAAACTTAAAACTTTTGATTGACCAACCATTTCAATGTATTGAATGTCAAGGTCATTGATGTTTGTTCCATCTACCTCAACTTGAGATTGTGCACCGAAACTAAAAAGGCTTAAGGCAGCCATTACCATTAAATTTTTCATAGTAGATATTTATTTTATTTGTTACAAGATATAAAAAAAACAGGGATGTGAACATCCCTGTCATTTAAGTTAGAATTGATTACAACTTGCTGGTTAACTCATTTTTCAAACCACTCCATTCAACAAGGTGCATTTTTACAATTCCAACTGGAATTTTAGCTTTTACCAAAACTGGAATCTTATTATCATCTGCTGTGACCCAGAAGTTCACATCTTCCTCACTTTTGAAATAACGCCCTGTTTGTACTACAGGAACGAATTTGTGGCATTTGAACTTTCCTTTTCTAATCTTAATTTCTTCATCTCCAACATATTTAATTTTCAAATCAAAAATTTCATCGTCCATAAACACTTTGAAAGTAAATGTTTTGCCCTTACTCATGTTTTTGAAGTCCAAAGTTCTTGCTTTGTAAAAAGAAGAAATCATGTCTTGAATTCCCATTGGTGTTTTAAAGTCCTTAGCACCATTATGTACTTTGTAGGAGTTTTGCTTAAACGTATATTTTTGGTTGATTTTATAACCACCTTCATCTACATCTCTTAGAAACAACCAAGGCATGATTGATTTTTGATCAATATAACTTTCGTAAACATCAGTTACCTTATAGAAGGCGTTAAATCCTCCAAGAGTTCTACCTGTTGCAACAACATGGTGAAGTGGTCTCTCAGCACCTTTTTTAGAAGTGGATTTTACTTCAAGTACGGCTTCGCCGGCATCCATAAATCCATAGGTAACTCTGTAACGAAGTTTTTCTCCAACTGTGTATGAATTGTTTTTAACATAAGGATATGAAACAAAACTTGAACTTGTCATACCGAAAAAAACTCCTATTAGTCCGAATAAATAAATGTACTTTTTCATAAGATATAATTTTATATCTCAGTTATTTGCAAACGTTATGCCAAAAAAACAACGAAAGTTCAATCGAGGTCATTTTCATTGAATGGAATTGATGATTTTGGCAAAAGACTAATTACCACCCCAATAATCCCGTACTAAATTTATTTCGTCAATTGATGCCTTGTGTGCGGTATAGAATATTTCAGATTTACCTCCACCTAATTTATTGTAGACATGTATTATTGCAGTACCTGAATTTTCTTCAACGATTTCAATACTAGCAATTCTTCCTATGGACCATTCTCGGCCTCTTATATAGAATTTAATGGTTTGATTTGGCTCTTCTGAATCAATGTTTAAACCATCAATCTCTCCAAAAATAAATCGTGAATTATTTCTCCATCTACTAGATAAAACAGCTTCTTTACCTTGAATTTGAAGGAAATTTGGAGTGTCATCTGTTTTCCATCTTTGTTGACTGTTTGGGGTCCAAACTTCATCCAGAATATAGAATTTCGAGATTGTAATGTTTTGATTAGTAGTATCAGAATTCGGTGAGTTTTGACCAAACAAATAACTAGATATTAAACAAAGGATCAGTATATTCAAACCTTTCATGGTAGTAATTTTTTAATCTCAACATCAAAAATCATTCCAACATAAAATGTAAGTTATTGATTACTAATCCATAACGCGCTACCTCAATTGGACGTTATTTTAAATAACGATATTCACAATTTTACCTGGCACAACAATTACCTTTTTCGGCGATTTACCTTCAAGATATTTTTGTGTTTGTTCAAGACCAAGAACTTCACTTTCAACTTCTTTCGGATTCAAGGTTCTTTCTAAATCAATAGTAAACCTCATTTTCCCATTAAAAGAAACCGGATAAGACACGGTTGCTTCAATTAAATGAGAAGGATCAAAAGCAGGGAAGTTAGCGTAGGATAAAGAACCAGGTTCATTGCCTAATTTCACCCATAATTCCTCGCAAATATGAGGAGCATAGGAAGACAATAGAATAACAAGATCTTTTAAAATTTGTTTATTGTTACATTTTTGTTCACCTAACTCATTCACACAGATCATAAAATTAGAGACCCCCGTATTAAAAGAAAAACGCTCTAAATCGTCTTCCAATTTTTTGATTGTTCTATGTAATGATTTTAACGCTTCTTTTGTTGGCGCTTCATCACTTAATACAAGATTGTTGTCTTGGTCATGAAATAATCTCCATGTCTTGCGAAGAAAATTATGTACACCATTTATCCCTTTAGTGTCCCATGGTTTACTTTGTTCCAAAGGACCTAAGAACATTTCATACATTCTCAAAGTGTCAGCGCCAAATTTTTCTACAAGTTCATCTGGAGTTTGAACATTGAATTTTGATTTAGACATTTTCTCTACTTCATGTCCACATAAATACGTGCCATTATCTTCCAAAACGAAAACTGATGAACCAAATTCAGGGCGCCATTTTTTAAATGCCTCAACATCTAAAATATCGTTATCAACCATAGAAATGTCAACGTGAATAGGAGTGCAATTTCTACCTTCTTTTTTTGAAGAAGAAACAAGCTCTGAGGTTTCATTGTCTCTATAAACGAAACTGCTACGACCCAGTATCATCCCTTGATTAATCATTTTTTGAAATGGTTCTTCAAATGGAATCAGGTCTAAGTCGCATAGGAATTTTGTCCAAAAACGAGCATATAATAAGTGGCCTGTAGCATGTTCAGAACCGCCAATGTATAAATCTACATTGCCCCAATAATCTACTTTTTCTTTTGAAACAAATTCATTCTCATTCTTAGGGTCTAGGTAACGAAGAAAATACCAGCTACTTCCAGCCCATCCAGGCATCGTATTAAACTCCATTCTATCTCCCTCAAAATGATTCCAAGCTTCTTTTTCTGCTCTTGCCAACGGTGGTTCTCCATCCTCAGTAGGCAAATATTTATCTACATCAGGTAAAGTAATTGGTAAAGATTTGTCGTCAACAAGATAAGGGACATTGTCTTTGTAATAAACAGGGAAAGGCTCTCCCCAATATCGTTGTCTACTAAAAACAGCATCTCTTAAACGATAATTTGTTTGCCCTTCTCCTAAACCTGCCTCTTGAATTTTATGTATGGCAAGTTTTAAGGCCTTTTTAATAGGTAATCCATTTAAAAAATCTGAATTTGCAATGTTTGCTTCCTTTTCAGTGTAAGCAGACTCAGAAACATCAATATTTTCAAAAATATTCTTAATTTCTAATGAAAAGTGCTTTGCAAAATCCCAATCTCTTTGGTCTCCACATGGAACCGCCATTACTGCTCCTGTACCATAAGATGCTAAAACATAATCGCCAATCCAAACGGGAATTCTTTCTTTTGAGAATGGATGGATAGCGTATGCTCCTGTAAACTGACCAGAAATATTTTTAACGTCCGCTTGACGGTCTCTTTCTGATTTTAATGAAGCTTGAAGCTTATATTCTTCTATATCTTTTTTAAATTCTTCTGTAGTTATTTGATTTACAAAGGGATGTTCTGGGGCCAAAACCATGAAAGAAACTCCAAAAATGGTATCAGGACGTGTTGTAAATACTTCAATTTTCTCATTAAAATTTTCGACATCAAACTTAACCGAGGCACCCTGCGATTTTCCGATCCAATTTCTTTGTTGATCTTTAATTGAATCAGTCCAATCTAAATCATTTAAACCTGTCAAAAGTCTTTCTGCATATGCTTTAATTCTCATCGACCACTGGCGCATCAATTTTTGTTCAACAGGATAACCACCTCGTTCTGAAAGTCCATTCACAACTTCATCATTGGCAAGTACAGTTCCTAATTTAGGACACCAATTTACCCATGAGTCAGCCAAATATGCCAGTCTGTAGTTTTGAAGTATTCCTTCCTTTTTTACTTCATCAAATGCTTGCCATTCAGCACCGGTGAATTTTTCTTCGCAATCGTGAATAGCAGCTACCGAACCATTCCCATTCGAATTAAAAACATGAACTGATGATTCAATTGATTTAGCCTTGTCTTCAGCAGAGTCATAATAAGCGTTGAATAACTGTTTAAATATCCATTGTGTCCATTTGTAATAATCAGGAGATGAGGTTCTTACTTCTCTGTCCCAATCAAATGAAAAACCAATTTTATCCAATTGATCTCGGTAACGAGCAACATTTTCTTCTGTAGTTATTCTAGGATGTTGTCCTGTTTGGATTGCGTATTGTTCTGCTGGCAAACCAAAAGAATCGTATCCCATCGGATGCAACACATTAAATCCTTTCAAACGTTTATATCTTGCATAGATGTCAGAAGCAATATATCCTAATGGGTGACCAACGTGTAATCCAGCCCCAGAAGGATATGGAAACATGTCAAGAACATAAAACTTAGGTTTTTGGTTGTTTTCATTTGTGCTAAAGGTTTTATTTTCAGCCCAAAATTTTCGCCACTTAGGTTCGATATCTTGAAAGTTATAATCCATGTTTTTCTTCTTAATTTGCTTGCAAAGATAACGAATAGAAAGAAATAAATTTTGATGATGCAGACACCAATTTTTAATTTGATTAAATACGAAGTTTAAAGGATAATTGTATTTTTACTTACTCTATGAAGCTGAATAAAGGATTTCTTGTTTTTATAATTGGTTTGTTTTTGTTTTCAAGCGGCACCTTGTTTGGTCAAAATTCTCATGAAATTCAATTAATTCGTGCAATCGCTTCAGAAAAAAAACCAAAGAAGAAGTTTTCTCGATTAATGGTTTTGGCAGATTATTACAAAGAAAACAATATTGCTAAAGCCGATTCAATTAGTCATGTCTTATTAAAAGAAAGCAGAAACCATGAAGATTCTATTCGATTTAAAGCGTTGTTTTACTATGCTGAGATTGCTCAAATAAAAGGAGATCAATTAGAATATAATAAAACAATTCTTGCTTGCCAGCCTTTTTTGAACACATTAAATACGGAAGAAGTACAATTTAAAATTTATCGGCATTTGGGGGCGTATCATTCAAGTAACCTTGAGTTTGAAACGGCAAGTTTTTATTTGAAATTGGCATTAAAAACTGCTAAAAAGAAAAGAGACAATGCTGGTCAAGCGGAAGCAAATGTATACATCGCTTTTAATTTTATGAATGCTAACCAGAAAGATTCATCAATTATTTATGCCGAAAAAGCGATTCAATTTGCTAGAAGAAGTGGAGACAGGTCTGATCTTGCCAAGGCTTTTAATGCTCAGGCTCAGATCTATGAGTTTTTTGGTCAAGTAGAACTAAGTGTAGCTAAGAATCTGATTAGTCTACATTTGGCAGAAGAAATTAGAGATCGCTTATTGCTAGCACAATATTGTAGAGAGATTGGCCAGTCTCAAAAATTGATATTAAACATTGAGGATGCGTTTTCTTATTTTAACAAATCATATGAATACGCACATCAAATAAATGACAATAGACAAATGGCACTTGCCCTGACTAATCTAGCTGCTGTTCAATTGGAGAGAAATGATTATGCGAAGGCGATTGAGAATGCCAATAAATCCATTAAATACTTAACAGCGTTAAATGATTATAATGGATTGGGAGAAACCTATAATATTCTTGGGATGGTTTACAAGGAACAAAAAAATTATATGCAATCTTCCTCAAGCTTTAACCAAGCTTTAGTTTATTATGAATCGACTAATAATAAAGAAAAAATTGCAGGTGTTTATCATAATGTTGGTACCATATTTAAAGAACAGGGGAAATACACAAATGCTTTAAATTATCTTAATAGATCAATTGAAATCAGAGAACAATATGGGTCTAAGAATCAAATTTATCATACCTATCGAACAATTGCAGATTTATACAAGGAAATTAACAAGCCACAAGCATCACTTCAATACATGGAGTTGTATCTAAATTATCTTGATTCGAACACCACATTACAAGCAGCCACAAAAATTGCTGAGTTAAGTGAATCGTATCGTTCGGAGCAAAGAGAACGTTTGATTTCTACACAAGCCGACTCACTAAAACGTCAAATACAAGAAAGGAAATTCACAGCTACCTCTCTAGAGAACAGTAAGTTAAGAAATAGTTTTCAAATGTATATTATCGTTGCTTTTATGATAATTATTGTTTTAGCTGGGATTATTTTGTTTTCAAGATGGAATCAAACCAAAATCAGACAACAGCAAAGAGAAGCTGAGATGTCTCAACAATTGTTAAGATCTCAAATGAATCCACACTTTATTTTTAATGCAATGTCAGTGATTCAGAGTTACATTTTCGAGAATGATACGGTTAACTCGTCTAAGTTTTTAGTTAATTTTTCACGGTTGATGCGTTTGATTCTTGAAAATTCTCCAAAAGAGCATATTTCGATTAGTACTGAAATGGAAATATTGGAAAAATATCTTCAAATGCAAAAACTTCGTTTCCAAGATAGATTTGAATTTAAAATAACTTCACAAGATGTTTTATTCGATGAATTTTGCATGATTCCACCAATGATTACTCAACCATTTATTGAAAATGCAATTGAACATGGTCAACTGCATACAATAGATAATGGCTTTATAAACGTTGACTTTTCTAAAGAAAACGGCATGCTCATTATATCTATTGAGGATAATGGTGTTGGCAGGAAATCATCTTCTAAAAACAAAAAGAGTTCAGCGCATAAAAGCATGGCCATGGAAATAACAAAACAAAGGATTGATAATTTGAATAAAAAATACAAGGCGGATGGTTTCCTAATTGTAGAAGATTACAATAAAGAATTGGAAACTGGCACAAAAATATTAATTTCGTTACCTTACACTATTGAACCTAACCTAATCAATTAGCACAATGAAGAAAGTATTAATTATTGACGATGAAAACAGAACCCGAGATTTAATTGCGAAAATGATTGAATCTTTTGGGTTTGATGTTGAAACAATTCCGGAAGGAGAGAGTGTTGAGAGTGGTATAAACGCAATAATTAAAAATAAACCGGACATTGTATTTTTGGATATTCAAATGCCAGACGGAACGGGGTTTGATGTTATTAGGTCGATAGAAAACAAAACATTTGAAGTGATTTTTATTACAGCTCATGAAGAGTTTGCGATAAAAGCAATAAAATTCTCGGCGTTAGACTACCTATTGAAGCCAGTTGATACACTTGAATTAAAAGCTGCTCTTGAAAAAGCAATAATTGCTGTTGATCAGCGAAAGGAAGGGGTTCAATTTGATGCATTGCAATCGAACATAAATCCAAATGAAAAGAAACGATTGGTTTTGAAGACACAAGAAAGCGTTCACGTTGTTGAGTTGGATGATATCATTCGTTGTGAAGCAGATAGAAACTATACCTCATTTTTCTTAATCGGAAACAGAAAAATTTTAGTTTCTAAAACATTGAAAGAATATGAAACGTTGTTGTCTGGTCATAATTTTTTGAGGGTACAACAATCTCACCTTGTTAATATCGATTATGTAGATCGCTATGATAAAAAAAATGGTGGAGCTGTTGTTATGAAGGACGGGTCAGAGGTGCCTTTGTCTCCAGCGAAGAGAGAAGCATTCTTCAATAAATTGGAAAACATATAATTCAAAATTCGACGAATCCATCTAAATATTCAAATTTAGGTCAGGTACGCTCATTGTTCCCATTACAATCAAAATAGATTCTGTATTATTGAAGTAAGAAATAAGGAGAAAAACTATCAGGTCATTTTCTTTAAGTTTCGCTTTGAAAATTTTAAAGGAATACGCTGCTTGGAGAGGCAGTTTCATTTTCTAGTTTGATTAAAGAGTATAACAGTTCTTAATCCTTTAAATTTTAAAGCGTAGTGCTTGCACAAGCTCAAAGTAAATGCCTGGTTTTTTTTAGAAACTGTTTTTTAAGGTTAATTCTTTGTTACTACCAAAGAGTTTGTTGTTTACTACACTAAGAAAATTAACTTACTACTACGAAAGAGGAATGATGTATATCATTCCTCTTTTGTATTTATAGCAAATAATACGGGTCTACTTGGCGTGGCGTCATTTTCAAATGGAGCAGTTTGAAGATTTAATAAATAATTACCGTCAAGAATAGCATCTTCAACATAAATAAGCTCTGTTATCGTTCTTTTAAAGTTAGGATTTTCAGGAACTTCCCAAAATGCATGGTGAAACGCTAATTCTCCATTGTCATTCTCGCGGTCTACTGATGGTAAATCAATTAAGAGGTGATCGATACCATGCTTAAAAAGTGTTGCAACGCATTTAACGTCTAAGTATGTTGGGTTTGTAGAGGAATAATTTTTCGATTTTTTATACACTTCGTTTGGGGAAGTTCTGATAATGAGAGCCTCACAATTTAAATCCAGATTATTCAGTTGCTCAGGAGTGATTACAAAATCAATTTGTCCATCATTATTTTTAATTTCTATTGGCTTGATCGTAATTACTTGGGCTTTAAAAAAATATGATGTTAAAACGCGGTTTATTGAATGTACATCTTTTGTAATGTGACCAAGACATTCGGTATGCGTTCCATGACCGTGCGGGTTGAAATATATATCTCTAAAATTAACACTTCCACCTTCTGATACAGAACCGGTATATTGGTCTGTTCTTACAGGTTCAAATTTAGGCTGATCAACGTACCATGCTTTTGGATTGTTAATGGTATTAGAAAGCGGGATTGATATATCTAATGGCATACTTGTGTCAATAAACTTATCGGAATCAATATATAATCTCATAATGACCTAAGTTAGTAAATATGTTGAAAATTATAAAATTATATACCACGGTAAATAAATAAGTATTATATTTGTCAAAAAAAATAGAATTATGAAAATAAAAGGAATTTTAATGGTAGGAGCAGTAGCCATGGCATTAACGTCATGTGTTTCTACAGAAGAAGAAGTTGTAGAAGTAGTTTATAAATTGGATAAAGACGCATCTTCATTAGGATGGAAGGGTCAAAAGAATCCAGAATATTTCCACGAAGGTACAGTAATGTTTTCAGAAGGGGAATTAACAATGACAGGCGATGATATTTCAAATGGTAATATTACTGTTGACATGTCTACCATTGTAAATACAGACATTGAGGATGAAGGTAAGAAGGGGTATTTAGAAGCACACTTAAAGGGACTTCCAGAAGGTAAAGAAGAACATTTCTTTAATATTCAAAAGTTCGCCACTGCTGAAGTTAAAATTAATGGATATGAGAAAGGTAAATTAGACATCACTTTAATTGCCTTAGGAAAGGAAGTAAATGACAAGATTGATGTTGCAGTAAATAAGGACGATAAATCCATTACTTTGACTGGAAAATTTTCTTTAGATTTAGCTAAGCTTGATATGCCAGGTATGATGCCAGATCCTGAGACAGGAGAAAAAATTCAATCTCTTGTTGAATTTGATTTAAATTTGACATTAAAGAAGTAAAAACAAATTTTCATTTTAAGGGAGCAAGTTGCTCCCTTTTTTTGTTTCTTTGATGTATGATTTTAAATGACTTTGACGCTGTTATATTTGATTTTGGAGGGGTATTAATTGACATTGATTATGATCTTACAATTCAAGCTTTTGAAAAACTGGGAGTATCTGATTTTCAACAAAGATATTCTCAAGCGAATCAAATAGGTTTGTTTGATGATTTAGAAACAGGAAAAATCTCGCCCCAAGCATTTATCAATAAAATGCTTGAATTCGTTCCAAGTGGAGTTTCTGCGAATAAGATTGTATTTGCATGGAATAGTATGTTAAAGGATGTCCCAATGGAAACCATTGATATACTGATACGATTGAAACAATCAAAAATTAAAGTTTATTTGTTAAGTAATACAAATGCAATTCACATCGATGCAGCACTTCGAAAGTGGGAAAAAGCTACTTCGAATTCATTTTATGATATGTTTGATAAGGTTTATTTATCGCATGAAATAGGATTACGAAAACCAACGAAAGAAATATTTGACTTTGTGATTGATGACCAACAGCTCATTCCATCAAAAACATTGTTTATTGATGATTCTGTGCAACATATAGAAGGAGCTAAACTAGCTGGGTTGATTACACACCATTTGAAAAAAATTGATCAACTTAAAACACTTTTTTCTTGACACAATTCAATTAACATTCCATGGGTAGACTTAGGATGTAAAAAGGCAATCTTTTTATTGTCAGCACCATCTTTTGCTACTTGGTGTATCAACTGAAATCCATTTGAAATCAATCTATTTATTTCGTCATCAATATTGTCAACTTCAAAAGCCACATGATGAAAACCTTGTTTTTGTTTTGCTATGAATTTTGCAATAGGAGATTCTAAATTTGTTGCCTCTAATAATTCAATTTTTGAATCGCCAATCTGTAAAAATGCTGTCTTTACACCCTCAGATTCAACAATTTCTTCTTTGTAGAAGTCACGCTCAAATAAAGATCTATACATTTTAATTGATGCTTCTAAATTTTCAACAGCGATGCCTAAATGTTCTATTTTCTTAATCATAATTCAAAAAAAAACCCTGCTCATTAGAACAGGGTGATTTAAATAGCTTTTTATTTAATTTTTAATAAACTTTTCGTTTACGTTATCAAAATTAATATAATAAACACCTCTTAAAAGGTTACCACAATTTACAGAAGAACCAACACCTTTCTTAACAATGTTTCCATAGGCGTCATATATTTCGTATCTAGTTTCTGCAGGGGCACCATTGGAAACAAATTTAATCTCATCCTTAACTTTTACAGGTGTTTTTGTCACAGCAGGTGTTTTTGAAACAAATTTAACCTCCTTAGATGGACGTTTAGTTCCAGAATGATCCACTTGAACAATTCTTATTGTGTTTTCACCAGAATGGGGAGAAATTTTGAAATCATATGAATTTTCACCGACACTACCTTTACCTGCAACTTCACCAACTGAAACCCATTTGTTCCATCTGTATTGTTCAATTACGAAAGGTAATTTACCTTGCTCTCCAGTCGTTTTCCAATTTACAGTCCCGTCACCAGAAACGTTCATCGAAACAACATTAAAAGTAGATCTAGGTAATAAAACTTCAGGATTTAAAATTTTTGGTTTACAACCATCATGGTGCTCTATTACTATAAACACAGGCTCGCCTATTGCGATATTAAACATTGAAAAATCAATTTCAAAGGCACCCATGCTTGTTCCACCAGGCATGATATCACCGTTCACAGTAACTTTTGTGGCACAATATCCAAAACCTTCATCATCCATTGGATTTTGAACATAAAGATTTTTACCTTGGTATGTCCCCTCTACTGATAATGCTGCTATACCAGCGAAGTTAATCAGTAATAGAAATAATAGTGTAATTAAATTTTTCATCAAATATCAGTGTAATAGAGTATTTCATTTTTTAATTGAAACACAAAAATTATACATATTAAGTGTAATTAATAATAGACAAATATAAAACCTTTTTGTGTTAAATACTTGATTTGTTCAGATTTAATTTAAGATTGGTGATTAATTAGTGTAATTTTTTAAAATAATCAGGGAGTTATTTGATGTAAATCCGTTATTATTATAGTGTTATAATAAAATTTCTTTTTAGATTTTTAGCTAGAAATTTAGTATCCTTGTAACTTAAGACTTGAAAAATTATTCACTATGGCTAAATTATTTTCGGCATTAATTATCCTAAATCTTATCGTTTCAGCCTGTTCGAAAACTTCTAATAAACAGTTTGAATTTAGTGGAGGAACAATTACGATGGCTCTTGATAATCAACCGTCTACTTATATAGCTAGAGATGTAAGTGATTATTATTCAGCAACAGTTTTAAATCAAATTTGTGAAGGTCTTGTTGGTATTGATCCTAAAACAACGAAAATTTTACCAAAGATTGCGAGTGAGTGGAAACGAGGAAATGATGGGAAAAGTTATACGTTTACAATTCGTGATGATGTTTTCTTTCATGAACATGCTGTTTTTGAATCAAAAGAAGAACGAAAATTAACCCCAGAAGACGTCGTTAAAACTTTTGAATTGGGTTGTACTCTAAATTCAGATGGAATTGCTCCAAGTCTTTTTTCAATGGTTTGTAAGGACTTGATTAAAGGGGCGAACGAATTCATGTCAAAATCCGCTAATTCTATTAGTGGAATAGTTGTTAAGGATAATAAAGTCACGTTTGAATTAGTATATGAGGACCATAATTTCTTATATAAATTGGCAAATGTAAACGCTGATATTGTTTCGAAAAAAATTGTTGAAAGTGGTTATGAAACAGATGTAATTGGTACAGGACCATTTGTTTATAATAAATTTAAGGATGGTGAAATACCTAAATTAATTCTTACAAAAAATCAAGATTATTATATTCAGGATGAAGAAGGGAATGCGCTACCTTATATGGATAGTGTTGTTTTTTTATTTCAAAGCAGAAAATTAGCTCAACTCGATTTGTTTGAAGAAGGTCAAACTGATTTTATAATAGGATTACCTACTTCTAGAATAACAAGAATGCTTGAAGGAAGAATAGAAGATTTTAATTCTAAACCACCTAAATTAGTTTTGGCCAACAACGCTTTGCTCGAGTCAAATTTTTACTTTTTCAACATGCTAGATGAGAGGTTTAAAGATCCTCGAGTTAGAATGGCATTTAATTATGCAATTGATAAAGAAGTAATCGGAAGAGAGATTTTAAGAAATCAATATTACGATCTTGGAGATTACGGAATTACTCCGCCAGTTGGAAGAGCGCTAAAGGGATATGATTTTAAGTCTATTAAGAAACAAGGATATTCTTTCAATCCTGAGAAGGCAAAAAAGTTATTAGCGGAAGCGGGATATCCAGGAGGGAAAGGTTTTGGATCGGTTCAATTAAGATTTAATATAAATGATACGCATTCTGCAGTGGCAGATGAATTTTCAAAACAAATATTCCAAGTGTTGGGGATTAACGTGAATATTGATGGATCGACATTTGAACAATTAATTCAAGACCAACAAAATGGAAATGGAGATATTTTTAGATTAGGCTGGAGTGCTGATTATCCAAGTCCAGAATCATTTTTAGCAAACTTTTATGGTAAATCTATTCCAGATGACATAAACGCGCCTTCAATGGTAAACAAGGGAAGGTATAAAAATTTACTGTTTGATCAATTTTTTGAAAAAGCAATTGACGCTCAAAAGATCTCGGATCAAATGTTGTATTTTGCAAAAGCAGAGGCTGAGTTGTTGAAAAACCCTGCTATAGTTCCTTTGTGGTATACCGGGGACATTGAGATTTCAAACTCTTATGTTCGTAATTTACATTTTAATGCATTGAATTACATTGATTTCACACGTGTTTATTTGAAAGAATGGACTGAAGATGAATATCAAGCAAAATTGCAAGAGAACAAAAACAATTAGATTCAAATTTCTTTTCTTATGAAGGTTATCTTTAGATTAACATTGATTTTCAGCAGTGTTATTTTCAATACTTTGTTTGCACAATCACCAACACAAAATGTTCGAGGAAAAGTTTTTGACTCAGAATCAAGGTTTCAACTTTCTGGTGCGAAGATACAAATCATCACAAATGACTCTACCTTAATATTACGAGCTTTAAGTGATTTAGATGGTTATTTTATTATAGAAAATGTTCCTGTAGGAAAACATTCGCTTGTAGCGTCTTATATGACGTATGACACTAAGACAACGATAGTTGAAGTGAATTCAGGGAAAGAAAGTATCGTTCAAATACCACTTCAAGAAAGCTATATTGAGCAGGAGGAAATGATTGTCTCTGCAAGAAGGCGAGGAGAAGTAATTAATGAATTAGCTTTAATTTCTGCTCAACAGTTTAGTGTTTCTGAAACAGAAAGATATCCTGGATCAAGATCTGACCCTGCCAGGATGGCCTCAAATTTTGCTGGTGTAGGTGGTGCGGATGATTCTAGGAATGACATAGTAATTCGAGGTAATTCTCCATTAGGCGTTGTTTGGAAAGTTGAAGGAATTGATATTCCTAATCCTTCACACTTTGCTATATCAGGTAGCACAGGAGGGCCTGTTTCTATTTTAAACAATAAAATATTGGCAAATTCTGATTTCTTCATGAGTGCCTTCCCTGCAGAATACGGAAATTCTACTTCTGGAATTTTTGATTTAAAATTGAGAAACGGGAATAACAATCAACATGAATTTACAGGACAATTTGGCTTTTTAGGAACTGAGTTAATGGCTGAAGGTCCATTAAGGAAAGATGGAAAAGCAAGTTATCTTGCTATGGGACGTTATTCTACATTGAGTTTGTTTCAAAAAATCGGTGTCCAATTAGGTACTGATGCTGTGCCCGTATATGGTGATGGTGCGTTTAAGTTTAATTGGCAGCTAAAAAATGGAGGGGCTTTGTCTCTTTTTGCAATGGGTGGAGCAAGTGATATTGCAATCGTAATTTCTGAACAAGCTCCAGATTCTGAGGAACTCTATGGTGAAGGTGATCGTGATCAATATTTTGGAACTTCTATGGGAATTGCAGGATTATCTTATAAAAAACCATTGAATGAAAACACTTATTTGGCAGCGACAGTGGCTTATTCATACGAAGAACAGCATTCACACCATGATTATTTAGCGAGAACGCCAAACTTTTTAGATTCGACAATTAGCATTGATTCTATTTATGCGATGATGGGTTATTCTTTTAAAACAGCAAAAGCATCGGCATTCACAAGTATAAATCATAAATTGAATAAAAAACATTTGATTAAGGCGGGAATTAATTTTGACATGTATATGTTTGACATGCAAGATTCTGTCTTAGATTTTACGCACACAAGCTTTATTAATCGATGGAATTATAAGGGGACTTCAGCTCTTATTCAACCGTTTGTTCAATGGAAATGGAGGATTACTGAGAAAATGGCATTTACAGCAGGGATTCATAGTCAATATTTCTCTATGAGCAATAGTGTAAGTCCAATTGAACCTCGCGTTGGATGGAGATTAAACTTAAAGAACGGACAGGCAGTCTTTGCTGGTGGAGGAATGCATAGCCAAACTCAACCGATGTACACCTATTTGTATCACCAGTTAGATTCTTTAGGTAACAAAGAATATCATAATAAAGGGATGGATTTTACACGAAGTCTGCACACTGGAGTTGGTTATGAAAAAGCATTTAAGAGAAGTTTGAATTTAAAATTTGAGACTTACTTTCAATATTTGTACGACGTTCCTGTTACTGTGGCTCCATCATCTTTTTCTTTGATTAATATGGGAAGTGGTTTTGCCCGATTTTTCCCAGAACCTCTAAAAAACACTGGAACAGGGATGAATTATGGTGCTGAACTTACTGTTCAAAAGTATTTTGACAAAGCGGTTTTCTTTTTGTTTTCAGCAACAGTTTATGATTCAAAATATGTTGGCAGTGATGGTATTGAAAGAAACACATCTTATAATGGAACATATATCGCAAATGTTTTGGCAGGGAAGGAGTTTAAAATAAATGATAAGCAATCAATCTCGCTTGGAATGAAAGTAACTGTTGCTGGCGGCAAGCGTTATGGATATATTGATACAGCCGCAACTAACCTACAACAAGAACTAATTTTTCTTGATAATGGGTTTAATGAGCGTCAGTTTAAAGATTATTTCAGGTTAGATACTAAGATAAACTGGAAGTATAATGCAGCGCGTGTTACACACGAAATCGGGTTAGATTTGGTTAATATTACAGGGTTATTCGGAACGAGAAACTTGTTAAGCTTAACTTATGCACCTGATTTGTTTAATCCAGCAGCAGAACCAACGGCAGAAAAATATCAGTTGGGATTTTTGCCAATCTTTTATTACAAAATTGACTTTAGAATAAAGGGGAAAAACTAGTTATTAATAATAATATTAATATTCCCGTTTGGCCGATTTTCAGTAAATCGCATGCCATACTTATTTACTAGTTTTTGACAATTTTCTGGAGACAAAGTTCCATCAATATATAAGTTGTTCTCATAAATAAACTTTACAAGTCCTTTTTGTGTCCGATTTTCAATTTCGCAACGGATGGATAATTCCGGAAAATAAAAATCAAGCCATCTTACATATCCTTCAGGATTTGCCTTTGTGATTTGCTTCGGATCTTTATAGCTAATGTAAGCGATAAAGATTTCCTCGTTTTCGGAGTTAACGTGCTTAATGGAAATTTCATTCCCCATATTGCGTCTATCTACATTCAGAAAAGTCTCATCATCTATAGTTGCGATATTGTCTTTAATTTTGACTTTTTGAGCAGTACAGATCCCTGAAAATAAGACTGATACAACAAAAATGATTAAATATTTCATGATTTAAATTATAGTCGATTACTAATCATTTAATTTTAATACCGCTAAGAATGCTTCTTGTGGAATTTCAACTCTACCTACTTGACGCATACGTTTTTTACCTGCTTTTTGCTTCTCAAGTAGTTTTCTTTTTCTTGAAATATCTCCTCCATAACACTTCGCTGTAACATCTTTACGCAATGCCTTAATTGTTTCACGCGCAATAATTTTTGCACCAATTGCAGCTTGTATTGGAATTTCGAATTGCTGACGTGGTATTAACTCCTTTAGTTTAACACAAATTCGTTTTCCTAAATCATACGCGTTACTTCTATGAACTAAAGCCGAAAGTGCATCAACTTGCTCAGCGTTAAGTAATAAGTCCATTTTAATAAGATCAGAAGTCTTATAACCAGTAGGGTGGTAATCAAAAGAAGCATACCCTCTCGAAACAGTTTTCAGTCTATCGTAAAAGTCGAATACAATTTCACCCATTGGCATTTCAAAGCTTAGCTCAACACGGTCTTGTGTTAAATAAACTTGATTGGTTAATTCACCTCTTTTTTCAATGCACAATGTCATAATTTGACCAACGTACTCCGATTTTGTAATGACTTGCGCTTTAATGTATGGTTCTTCAATGTGATGCATTGCAGACGGATCTGGCAATTCAGACGGATTGTTAACGATTATTGCCGTTTCTGGATCCTTGTTCATGAATGCCCAATAAGAAACGTTAGGAACGGTTGTGATAACTGTCATGTTAAATTCACGTTCCAATCTTTCTTGGATGATCTCCATGTGAAGCATTCCAAGAAACCCACATCTAAATCCAAATCCAAGAGCTGCAGATGATTCAGCCTCAAAAACCAATGAAGAATCGTTTAATTGCAATTTCTCCATAGAATAACGAAGTTCTTCATAATCCTCCGTGTCAACAGGATAAATTCCTGCAAAGACCATCGGTTTTACATCTTCAAATCCCTTAATTGCATTCTCACATGGATTTTCGGTAGTCGTTATAGTGTCTCCAACTTTTACTTCTGCGGCTTTTTTAATTCCAGAAATAATGTATCCAACATCACCAGCTCTAACTTCTTTTCTAGGTGAGAGGTCCATTTTTAAAATACCAATCTCCTCAGCATTATAAGAACGACCTGTATTTAAGAATTTAAT
>Ga0102814_10001154_pt1 | contig 18867 bp, 18 predicted proteins | sample ColrivemetaGS741_FD_79112 | JGI IMG/M metagenome (GOLD analysis project Ga0102814, IMG submission 79112) | Estuarine microbial communities from the Columbia River estuary - Flood tide ETM metaG S.741 | ecosystem: Environmental > Aquatic > Marine > Intertidal zone > Estuary | place: USA... | reverse complement strand
CTTTCATACTATTTAACCAATGAGATAACTCAAACGAAGATTTAAAAAATGGCAAGAGGAAAGAAATTAACTATTTTTATGCTTGACGGAACTGAATATGGTCCGAGAATAGCGGAGATTGGGAATTGGGTTGGCAAAGCATTTTACGCTCCAAGAACTATGATTTCTCAGGTTATTGATAGACCGGAATTTGATAATCCAGGCATTTATTGTTTAAAAAGCAACTCAGAGTCAGACTCGTATCAAGAACGTATTTACATCGGTGAAGCTGAAAATATAAAGACAAGACTTAAGCAACACTTACAAAATTCAAAAAAGGATTTTGTAGAGCTAATCTTCTTTATTAGTAAGGATGATTTGTTGACCAAAACGCAGATAAAATACTTAGAATCACGATTGGTTCAATTGGCAATTGATGCTAAAACTGCTAGAGACCAAAATACTTAGTGAACAAGGCGACATTTATGTTTTTGTAGAAGACACCATTTTTTCTAGTGCTAGTGCCGCTGCCAATATGATTTTAGGGCGAAACTCAAACGGCTATACGGAATGGATTACCCCATCCGGAATTCCAGTAAAAGAAATGGAGGAGAGCTAAATTGTATCTCATTTAAATTTTAAGAACTACTAACAATCTCCAACATAAAAACTATACCGTTTTTCTATTTGGTTAGTATTTGCTAAATTGGTTGCTTTATTTCACGCGACCAATCATACACAAACACATCACTTGCAAGCGGAAATACGAATAGCAGATTAATAAAACACCCCTAATTAACAAGAATGAAAAATAATTACTTATCATTTTGGATACCCATACTTTTAGTCTTAATCCTAGTAAGTTGTAGCAGGCCCAAGATAAATAGCGTAAAGCCAAATATTCTTTTTATATCTATTGACGATCTTAGGCCTACGTTAGGTGTTTATGGAGATTCCGTAGCCATTACTCCCAATATTGACCAACTCGCTTCTGAAGGAATGACTTTTAGACAAACGTTTACCCAAGTAGCCGTTTGTGCTCCTTCGCGAGCAAGTTTAATGACAGGTTGCCGGCCCGACTCTACTCGCGTATGGCACCTGGGTGATAAATTTCGTGATATAAACCCGAATGCGGTAACCATGCCGCAGTACTTCTCCCAGTTTGGGTATTATACCGTTAACCTTGGTAAAATCTTTCATAACTATATGCCAGACTCCATTTCTTGGGACGAACCCGATTTGCGTCCGGCTCGATACCTTCAGCCGGATTGGCTAAAAAGGGATGGCGAAACCTTTTACATAAGCGAAGAAGTGAATCGCTCGCAAGCCATTAAAAGAGACTCCCTATTACAACTAAGACCAGAGCGGTACGCAGATGGCTGGAACACCGGACCAGCTTGGGAAGCTGCTGATGTACACGATACGATGTACTATGATGGAGCACAAACAGAACTGGCTAAAAAAACACTTACTCGTTTGGCTAAAAATGACACCCCTTTTTACATGGGACTAGGCTATTTTAGACCGCATCTCCCCTTTGCCGCACCTAAAAAGTATTGGGACTTGTATGACCCGCAAAAAATTCCGTTAGCTGCAAATAAAGAGGTACCTCTAAATGCTCCAAATTTTACCATGAACTCGATGTATGAACTCCGAGGCTATGATGGATTCAATAAAATTGGTCATCCTCAATCTTCCTATCGAATGAGTGAAGACACTTCGCGGATATTGAAACACGGGTACTATGCTAGCGTTAGTTATGTAGATGCGTTACTTGGAGACCTGATTGCTCACATGAAAAAAATTGGAATTTATGAAAACACGATTATCATTTTATGGGGAGATCACGGATGGAAACTGGGAGATCATAATAGTTGGGGTAAAATGACCAATTACAATATCGATCTTAATGTTCCAATGATTATTCGCTATCCAAATCAAGAGAATAGAGGTGCTCAAACATCTGAAATTACGGAATTGATAGATATGTTTCCTTCGCTTTGTGAATTGGCAGGAGTAACAGTGCCAGACTATATGCAAGGTACCAGTTTTGTACCGCTTATTAAAAATCCGGAGTTGGAGTGGAAAAGTGCGGCATTTAGTCAGTTTCACAGAAGGCCAGTACATGCAGCCGATGGAAATAGGTATATGGGCTACTCGATAAATACCAAAAAGTATCACTACATAGAATGGTACGAATGGAATGCCGAGAACGGAACAAGAGGTGAGTTAAAAGATAAAGAGTTATACGATAGAGAAACTGATCCTAATGAGACCGTTAATATTGCAGCACAAGCTTCATTTACCGAAATAGTAGCACAGTTGTCTGCTCAACTAGCTGCGGGATGGCAAAAGGCAAAACCTCCTCATTTTGAATAAGTTATTGATACCGAATACCATTTTCAATTTTGGAAATTACGTTGTTTTGTTTCTACTACTTTTTACTTCTTGCCAGCAAAAAGAACTTACTTTAAAACCCGTTTCTTATTCCGAATTTGAACAATTCGTGAATGAAACCAACTATGTTACCGACGCCGAAAAATATGGGTGGTCTATCGTACAAATGGACGTTTATAATTTCAAGAAAGTAGAAAACGCAAATTGGAGAAAGCCCGATGGCGTTCATCCTATTTCGTCTGGAGAACTCCCTATTACCCAAGTGAGTTACAATGATGCTATTGCATATTGTAAGTGGGCAAATAAAAGGCTTCCGAGTTACAACGAATATTGGGAACTTGTGAAACACGACACGCGTACAATCGCTTCGGAAAATAAACTTCCGATTTCAAAAATAAATGAAGTAAATATTGTTGGGAATGTATGGGATATCACCAAAATTGAAAACAATGAATCAGTAAGATTGGCTGGTGGTTCGCTTTTTTGCTCTGAGCAAACTTGCCATGGCACTGTTAAGGAAAGAGAATTGTTTGTTGACAGAGAAACCGGGAATATACATATAGGCTTTTCTGTAATTGCATTATAGCCTTGAGTGCTTTAGGCATTAAAACATAGACAATCTTCGCACCCTAGAACGCATATGTAATGTGTTCGGAATTTGTCTGTGCAGCTGATTATTGCTCTTGGTGCATTTGCCATTTTTTGCACGCATACGGTATTTTCAATCAGTGGCAACAAACAATGGAAGTAGAACTACGTTCTACCTCTTTACCTATCTTTGCTTGTTGGAAGAATTTATTAAACAAATAAAAAAGAGTATCAGCCTTAGTTCAGCAGCTGAAGCATACCTTTTATCAATTTCAAAGCAACAAGTTATTCCGAAAGGGGAAACACTACTTCGCGAAGGACATACGGTACAAAAAATATATTTCGTAATGGATGGATGCTTACGGTCTTTTTGCACGGATAAAAACGGCAAAGAACATACCTTGCAATTTGCCATAAAAAACTGGTGGATTAGCGACTACATTGCTATTCATAATAACGAACCGGCTACACTTACGGTAGAAAGCCTTACAGAATCAACTGTTATAGCTTTTAACGCCAAAGAGCTGATTAATTTACCAACGCTATTCCCCGAATTTGAACCGTATCAACGACATAATTTGGAACGGCACGTAGTTAGTTTACACAAACGAATTTTAAATCAGCTACAACTAACGGCGGCAGAACGATATGATTTATTTGTAGAGCAATACCCCAATATTGAACAAATTACCCGAAACTATCACATTGCTACCTACCTGGGCATTACGCAAGAAAGCTTGAGCAGAATACGGGTAGAAAAAGCTAAAACCTAGTTTTCTTATCATAGGTCAATTTTTGCGGGACGTGTGGACCCTAGCTTTGCATCAAATTATAAAAAACAAGAAATGAAAGCATTACAATTGATGAAATACGGGGAGATTAAAGATAGTCTGGCCTTTAATGAAATAAGCAAACCAACTGTACAAGTAAACGACGTACTTATTGAGGTGAAAGCTGCTGCTATAAACCCAATAGACAAAAGTTTAGTACTTGGAAATCTGCAAGGAATGCTTCCTCTTACCTTTCCGTGCAGTGTTGCATATGATGTGAGTGGCGTGGTAGTAGAAAAAGGAAACGATGTTACTCGCTTTGAAATTGGCGACTTGGTGTATGCTCGTGTACCACAAGAACAAATGGGCACACTAGCCGAGTTTGTGGCGGTAACCAGTGCAGCGGTAAGTAAAAAACCGGGTAATATCTCTTTTGAAGAAGCCGCCAGTTTACCGTTGGCAGTTTTAACGACATTACAATCGTTGGAATACGCTGGAATAAAAGCGAACGATACCATACTTATTCATGCAGGTTCTGGCGGCGTGGGTAGTTTAGCTATTCAGTATGCCAAAGCAAAAGGGGCGTATGTTTACACTACTACAAGTACAACCAATGTAGATTGGGTAAAAGAACTGGGTGCAGACCGCGTAATAGATTACAAAACAGAAGACTATAAAAGCATAGTAAAAGATGCGGATATTGTGTTTGATACACTTGGCCAACACTATACTGCTGAAGCTTTTGAGGTGGTAAAAAAAGGCGGCAAAGTTGTAAGTGTAGTGGGTCCTTTAGACGAAGAGTGTGCACAAATGTTTGGCATGGCCGACTATAAATTACCAGAAGAAATTGCCAAGTTGAGTGCAGCGAAAGAAGCCACATACAAATTCATTTTTATGCATCCTAATGGAGCTCATTTAGAAGAAATAAAATCACTAATTGAAGATGGTAAAATGAAACCAATTATTGATAAAATATATCCTTTTAATGAAGCAATAGATGCCTATACGCACCTTGCAACAGGAAGAGCCAAAGGAAAAATAGTAATTAAAATGGCTTAAAAAGAGTCGATTTAGGAAGTTCAACAAATTAAAAAAAACATGATAAAAAAAATAGGGATAGGAATAGCGGTAGTTATCGCCATAGTATGTGTAGTATTATACGTTACCACAAGACCAAAATTAGAAGCGGACGGATCGTATAGTCCATCAAAACTAGCATTGATGTTGGGAACAGTTAAAGTAACAGATTTTGAAGACACTGCATACACCAAATACGCGGGTGGTAAATCTAAAGTTTTGGTAATTTTCACAGAACAAAAGAACCTGAAAATGCAAAATGGCAAATTGTTTTCGACAGGAAATCATCCTATAGAAGCATTAGTGCCTATGTTGCATCTAAAAAATGCGGGTTTTGATTTCGAAATAGTTACCCCTACGGGAAAACCTGTTGTGTTTGAGATGTGGGCATTCCCTACTGACGACGAACAGGTAAAAGCCATTTACAACGAGTATAAATCAAGTTTCGAAAATCCAAAAAAGTTATCTGATTTTGTTGAAACTTCGTTCGGCGATACAGCATCTTATGCTGCGGTATTTATACCTGGTGGGCACGGAGCAATGATTGGCATACCTGAAGATGGTAACGTTGGAAAAACATTGAATTGGGCACACGCTAATAATTTGTTTACCATAAGCCTTTGTCACGGACCAGGTTCATTTTTAACCACTACGCTGGACAATAAAAAGTTTCTTTACGAAGGATATAAAATGGCTGTTTTTCCGGATGCTATTGACGAAATGACGCCTATGATTGGTTATTTACCGGGAAAAATGCCTTCGGGCTTAAGCGAAAAACTGAAAAGTTTAGGGGCTACTATTGTGAATACAGAGTCTGACAAAACGGTTTGTTTGGATAGAAAACTGATAACCGGAGCAAGCCCGCTAGCTTCTAATGAATTAGGTAAACTTGCAGCTACCACTTTGTTGAAAGAGTTGAAATAAGAACAACACACCATTTAAACCCAAATTCCGCGTTAGAACTTCGTAGTGAGAGCTAACTATCAAGGAATCAGTTTCTTATTTTTTTGATAGCATAGCCGCAGTTATGGTTGAAAAAAATAAGAAACAACTGATTTGAAGAGAGTTAGATCGTAATAGATTTTCTAATGCGGATTTTGGGTTAAAAAATCAAAAACGGTTTGGGAGAAATTCTAAACCGTTTTTTTATGGTTTAATAGCTTAACCGCTATGGGTTCTCCCCGTGGCCGAGGCGAGCTCTGCAAGATATATCCTTACCCATTTTTACCATACTTGGTAATACGATAGTCATTTAGCTGCCGTTTGTCACCCAAAAAGCAGAATTGAGAATTATAGCTAACAAGTCCCGCCTTTTCGTCGGGACAACATCCTGCTCTCGAACGCATTTGCACTGCGTTCAGAATTTAGTTGGCGTTTGTAATGCTAAAGTTGCCAATAAAAACCAACACTAACTGCTTAAAACTATATTTGTGATGGCATTTACCAACATTTTTAAAGGAAAATTTAATCTCGTCTTCATCACCCTTGAAAAAAATCATCCTAATCCTAATCTCAATAACGCTAGCGGCCTATTTCCTCTGGAATAATCTTTCTGTCTTTAACAGTCAACCCATATTGGATAATAGGAAATATCCTACTGAACTGGCTAATGTAAAAGCAATAAAAGCTAAACTTAGTAAAACGGATTATGCCTTACTAGAAAAGGAGTTTACCGCGGCAATGGAGCAAAACATATTCCCTTTTTGGTACGGCACCAAATGGGATTTTAATGGCACAACCCAAATGCCCAATGAGGGTAAAATTGCTTGTGGCTATTTTGTAACCACAACCTTAAGCCACGCAGGAGTTCCACTAAACCGCGTAAAACTGGCTCAAGCCGCTTCCGAAACAATGATTAGAGAACTAACCGAAGCAAAAAACATTCACCATATTTCCAACACCAGCATTTCCATATTTGAAGATAAAATGAAGAAGCTAGGCAATGGCTTGTATATTATTGGTTTAGACAATCATACCGGTTTTATATCCATTTCCGAAACCGGAAACTACTTTATCCATTCCAGCGGTGGTTTTCCGTTTCAAGTAGTAAAAGAAAAAATCTCAAAATCAAAAGTGCTTAAAAAATCTAACTACAAAGTGGTTGGTAAAATAAGTGCAGATAAATCATTTTTAAAAAAGTGGATTAATCATTCATTTTAGGAATTGGTTGGGGCAAGCCTTGCAATTTCAAGAAACTGAATTATTTCAAAACATCTGTTCTACTATATTTGCTATTTAAGTATTCGCCAAACTGCAAACGCTTTGGGCAACAAAAAACAAGTAATGAATAAATTCAAATTAACAATAATCCTTTTCTCACTTTTTGTACTGCTTTTTTCATTCAACACACAAGCTCAAACAACAGTTGAAGAAAGAAATGGTAAATGGACTTTTGTAATAGATGGAGAAGCATTTGATGCAAAAGGAGCCACTTTTGGTTACGATTATGATGCGGCTAACTTCGACCAGTACTTTAAAGAACTGCAGTTTTTGGGTGTAAACACCATAAGAACTTGGGGAACAGGTAAAAATACCACGAAGCTACTAGATGCAGCACACGCAAACGGCATAAAGGTTATGCTTGGTATTTGGATGCGACACGGCAGACCCGGCTCCGAAGCGGACGATAGTTTTGATTATTTAAAAGATTCAACGGGCAAAGAAATCATGTACCAAAGTGCTTTAGAAACTGTAAAAGCGTACAAAGACCATCCTGCCCTACTTACTTGGGGTGTGGGCAACGAAGTTTACTTAAATATGGCTACAGATGAAGAAAAAACCGCGTACTCTAAACTGTTGGAGCGTATCTGTTTTCAAATCAAACAATTGGATGCCAATCATCCCATTACGTCAGTAGAGGCTTGGACTTTTGGTGTAGATTGGTGGATGAATTACGTTCCTTCTATTGATATTTATGGAATAAACACCTACGGGCAAGGAGCTGATGTATTGCCTCAAGAACTTGCAAAAAAAGGCGTTAAAAAACCATACGTAATTACAGAATTTGGGGTGAGAGGAGAATGGGAAATGAAAGAAGACAAAAATGGCGTAAAAGCAGAACCCAATGATGAAGAGAAGTACCAAGCCATTGTAAAAGGGTATAACGAATGGATTAAACCAAAACCGAATTGTTTAGGTGTTTATGTTTTTCATTACGCAAATGGAGCAGAGCACTTGGCACCTTGGTTCTTTACTCATTTCGATGGAATGACGCGCCCACCATATTGGGCAATTCGAGAGGCATATACCGGGCAAAAACCTTTGAATAATGTTCCGGCAATTACCACATTTCTATTGCCTGACACTCCTGCAAAAAGTGGCACTTGGGTTTCGGTAAAACTTGGAGCTTCTGATTTGGAGAATGAAAAGCTAACGGTTCGTTTTTATTATAACCAAAGAACTGGAAGTAGAAAAAGACGCGACCAATTGGTTACCTTGGAATACAAAGGCAGCTTGGCAAATGGTTTTGAAATAAAACTACCTCAAGAAAATGGCGGTATAAAGGTGTATGCCTTGGTAAACGATACTTACAACAATGTGGGTATAGCTTCCACTTCCATTATGGTGACGGAAAAAAAAGCGGCAGAGCAAAAATACTTGGTACCGCGTGCCGAACTTCCCTTTTACGTGTATAAAGACAACGAAAATCTGCCTTACGTGCTTTCTGCCTATATGGGAAACTACAAAGATATGGAGGTAGATTTAGAACAAACTGAAACAGTGAAAACGGGAAAAACGGCTATAAAAATAACGTACAAAGCAAAAGATAATTGGTATGGTGTTGGTTTTGTAGACCCAGCAAATGATTGGGGTGACATACTTGGCGGCTACAATATAAGCGGAGCAAATACATTTAGTTTTTGGGCAAAGGCCAGTTATAGCAATTTAAAAGTAAAAGTAGGCTTTGGGTTAATTGCTGATGACAAACCTTTCCCCGATTCCAGCATTGAGTCTACGGAATTAACTTTGACCAATGATTGGAAGAAATATACCATTAAAACCAAGGGGCTCGACTTAAGCTGTATACGAACAGGATTTGTACTTTTTAGCAGCGGAGATGGTATCTCGCATCAGATATTTATTGATGACATTGTTTTTGAGTAACTCATCTTTCTACCAATCCGAATCCCCCTATATTTGTAAAGCAAGTCGCTAACCACTATTAAAAAAACACCCATGCTAAAAAACCAATCACCTTTAATCCTATTCGCATTTACAGCGTTGTTTGTTGCAAGCTGCAGCAAAACAAAACAGGCCACTCAACAGCCAGAAGAAACTGTTGAAATAATGGATGAGGCAGTTACCGCAGAAAGCATTGCTCCTTTGGGAATTGCACCTTTTTTAGGGGTATGGAGCGGCCCCGAAAACTATCCATTGGTAGAGCTTACTTACCAAAACGACACCTTTAAAATTAGAGAATGTTACGGCTTAAATGCAGAAGATGGCGTAGCTTATTTCGGAGAATATAAAGATGGAATAGTAATAGCAATAGGCAAAGAAGAGAATTTCTACAAGTACACCTTGCCCACTTTTGAGCTTAAAAACAACACACTAATCTACAACTCTGGCTTAGGACCAATGGAATTGCAAAAATCAACTGAAAAAATGCCCACAATCGATTATGGCAAACCAGTAAATAACGATTAAGATTAATCTTTGCGTTACAATCCAAAATTGCCGTTTTCCTTCCATTTTTTATGCAATTCCCTTTGTGTAACGAATAACTTAAGAATGCCAACGTCATTTCCTTCTTAAGAACGGTTTTCTTCTTTGTATTGCAAATGAGTCTCCATACATTCGTTGAGCAGTAAACAAAACAGTATTATGCGAACCATACATTTTTTCAGAAGGATAATCTCGGTTTTATGTGTTGTTTTTATAGCCAACCTATGTGTTGCACAGCAAACCATACTTACCAGTAGCAATCTGCCTATTGTGGTTATTACTACGGACATAGACCCAGGCACCAATAAGCCTTTTGTAATACCCGACGAACCTAAGGTTCCTGCCACTATGAAACTTATTTACAGGCCAGATGGCAGCAGAAACTACTTAAACGACATAACCAATTCGACTTTCCTTAATTACAATGGCAAAATAGGCATTGAGATAAGAGGCAGCAGTTCGCAACTTTTAGACAAAAAGCCGTATGGATTTAGCACGCTTAAAAATGATAATGTAACCAATAACAACGTAAGCTTGCTGGGTATGCCCGCAGAAAACGATTGGGTATTAAACTCACTGGCTTTCGACCCCTCTATGATTCGAGATTATCTCAGTTACACCTTAGCCCGCAATATGGGCAACTATGCTCCGCGAGTGCACTTTGTAGAAGTGATTATTAACGATGATTACAAAGGCGTTTACATACTAACTGAAAAACTAAAGATAGACGAAGACAGAATAAACATAGAAAAACTATCGTCAAGCAATAATACTTTCCCAGATTTAACGGGCGGTTATATTGTAAAAGCAGATAAAATTAATGGTGATGATGTGCTAGCGTGGACTATGACTACCTACGATGGGTGGGACATAGACTATTTACACGAAAACCCAAAAACTAAAAATATTACCAAAGAGCAAGATGCGTATATACAAAGTGTATTTGCGGATTTGGTAAAGAAAACTAATCCAGCAAATGCCTCTGTATTAAACGGCTACCCGAGTATAATTGATGTTCCAAGTTTTGTGGATTATATGCTTATGTCTGAGTTGGCTTCCAATCCAGATTCGTATCGATTTAGTACTTTTTTTCATAAAGATAAAGGCGGAAAATTAAGGGCTGGCCCTGTTTGGGATTATAACCTCTCGTTTGGCAGCGACCTTTTTGTGTGGGGTTTCGACAGAAGCTTTTACGACGTATGGCAATTCGACTTTGGAAACGTAGGCTCTAAGTTTTGGAAAGACTTGTTTAATGATGCTACTTTTCGCTGTTATTTGGCTAAACGCTGGTTTGAACTAACAGCCACCGACCAGCCTTTAAATTACACCACAATCTCCAACCAAATTGACGACTATACAAATTTGTTGTACGAATCGCAAAAAAGAGAACAAACCCGCTGGGGAACGGTAGATTCGCAATTATACAACATTGCAGATATGAAACTTTGGATTGAAAATCGAATTAACTGGATGGATAAAAATGTAGGTTCTGCTTCCAATTGCAGCAATGTAAAAACGCCACCATTGGTTATAAGTCGCATTCATTATAATCCGCTTGAAGAACCTGGGCATGCCAGCGACGATTTGGAGTTTATCGAAATTACCAATAACTCAAATACGAGCACCAATGTAACAGGTTACTACATTAAAGAACTGGGCATTTCGTATCAGTTTCCGCCAAACACTAATATCGCTCCGCAAGAAAAAATCTATCTATGTAGCAATACCGCCGCTTTTAAGAGCTTTTATGGTTTTACACCTTTTGGAGAATTTTTCCGAAACCTAAAAAACAGTTCGTACAACATTGTATTAGCGGATGCTTTTGGTAATGTTATAGATAAAGTGCACTACCAAGACGAAGCTCCTTGGCCAGAAGCGGCAGATGGATCGGGTCCTTACCTACAAATAAAAAACATATATGCAGATAATAATACAGCTAGTAATTGGACCTTAGGCACCCAAAAAGTATCTGGCATTGATGCAAAAACTAGTAAACAATTCATAACCGTTTACCCCAACCCTTCTAGTAATAATTTACATATTGACTGGAATTACGCTTCTATGCCATTTTTAGAATGCACCATTTATAACTCGGTTGGTCAATCTGTGGGAACATACCTATTAAATGACGCCAAATCTCAAATCGATATAAGTTTATTGGAAGGCGGAGTTTACTTTTACACTATTACCCAGGGAGATAACGTAGTAAAGAAAGATAGGCTGATTAAACTCTAGAGAAGAGGCAACGAAGCAGAATAAATTCTAATTTAGGCAGCAGGCCTTTCTTAAATAAAAGTTTACTTAGATTACAGTGTTTAAACGCCGATATTGAAAATTCTAAAAAAATAAATACTCAAAACAATTATGAAAGCTTTTCGAGATATTGCGTAAACGCGACAAACAAATCAACATGCATATTGCTTATGCTTTTGTTTCAAACAGCTCAATATGTCTAAATTTTCACTTCTTACACTTATTCTTTTATTTACAGGTTCAATCTGCTCCAATGCCTCAGAAACAATTCCGCTAACACTAAATTTCGAAGGTCTTAAAAACAACACTGGCCACATAATTATCTCAGTTTATAAAAACGAAGCAGACTTTAAAAATGAGAAACCAATTCTGCTAAAAACATATTCAAAACAAAATATGAAAAATGGGAGGCTTACCATTACCTTACCTCTGCCCGAAGGCACTTATGGCATAGCTGTTTTAGATGATGAAAACAGAGACAAAGAAATGAACTACTCAATGTTAGGTATGCCCAAAGAAGGCTTTGGTTTTGCCAACTATTACCACAGTGGCTTTTCGTATCCTAAGTTCTCTGATTTTGAATTTAAACTCCAAAAAGTAAGTAACCAACAGGCAACGGTAAAGCTGCGTTATATTTAGATAATAGAACAGTTGGCATAAGCATAAAACCATAAAAAAGGAATAGAATTCAACTCCAAATAATTCTAAATAAGCCAATATTGCGGCAATTTTCACTTGAGCATTTGCCAGAAAAAATACCTTTTACTGTTTTTGACCAAAAAAGTAAAAGAAATGAAAAAATCAACATCAATTATTGCTATTTTATCTTTTGCACTTATAAGTTTTAGTGCTTGTACAAACCCATCTGCAAACGAAACAACGGAAGCGGGAGACAATGCGGCGGTAGAAGAAGCTGTTGCCGAAGAAGTGGAAGAAGTTCCAGTGCAAGAATCTGCACTTGGCAACTTTAAAGACTTAGTAGGCAAATGGACCATAGATGCGGCCACTGCAGGTGTGCAAATGGATTTAAGCTTCGGAGAAGACGGCAGCTTTACGCAAAAAATGGGGCAAATTAATGCAACCGGAACTTGGGAAGTAATTGACGGAGAACATATAAAAATTGTAACCGAAAATACTAAAGGCCAAACTTGGTTGGTAACAGGGCTTGCAGACAAAACGGTTGACATTTGCTGGAATCCGGACAGTCCAAAACCAAAAACGCTTCCGATGCAACGGGTAGATTAATTATTAACCTGAGATCTGCAGTCGGAGGATGCTTGCACTAAACGGGTATCTGTCAAATCTGTATCACTTCAACTTGTTCCACTATTTTAACATGGAATAACACCTACCTTTATACCACTAAATAGAAGGTTATGTCTAAATTTTTCAAACAAATCAGTTTTTTCACACTCCTGCTTTTGGCGTTTTCTGGTTGCGACAAAGAGTCCATAAAACCAAATACTGAATTTACTTTAAAGATAAACAAAACTAAAACCATACAAGATGGCGTAAAAAGTGTTTCTATAACTTATACTGACCTTCTTGAAGATTCCAGGTGTCCCGAAGAAAGCACGTGCGTATGGGCAGGAAGAGCAGTTGTGCTGCTTACCGATGACAAGAAAACCGAATACAAACTGGGCATTGGTGACTTAGAAGCTGTGAATGATGAAGTGAAGAATGAGGTAGAGATAGATGGTTTTACCTTTAAACTTATAGATGTGAAAGATAGAAGCATCACACTAAAGGTAACTAAGTAAACCCTAACTTTTACTAAAAAGAACTATTTACATCATACACACAGCGAATACTATCTGTGGGCAGATACTAGTAAAAAGCTTGCATTTCTCAAAATATCTTATTTCGACTAGCATCTACTTTCTGAGCTTGCTCAAAAAAACCTTTGGCATTCATCCCTCTAAATTTCCTACCCTTATTAATTCTACTATTTTTGGCAAACTAAAACGCTACATAAAAGCTGCGGCAAACCAACTTAATGAAAAAAAATTCACTCCTACTCTTTCTTTCTACAATAGGCCATTTGACTTCTGCTCAAGTGAGTAGAGGAACCAACTATTTCAAACACACTCGCTTTATGCTGCTGTCGGAAATAGGCAAAACCCCGCTGGTGGCAGATCAAAACGATGTTAAACAAAGCTATACCTACTTCACGTTTGCTGGTTTTGTAGTAGAACCAAGGTACAATGTGGTTAGTTATGCCGACAAAGCTTCCATCTCATTTTCTGTACCCCTTACTGCTCGTGTTATGATATCAGACGAAATAGGCGATGGAGGAGCAGGCGTTTTTGGTATAGGACTTTTTGGAGATTACAACATTGGCAACAACGCAACTTATAATAATATCGAAAAAACAGGCTTTTCTTTTGGCCTTGGGCTAGATATAGACAAAAGCATTCCGGCCGATATAAAAACGATGATAAGCCCAAAAGTACGAATTGGAATAAACTCGGTTATAAATTCAGTCAATAACCAAAAGGTATTGGTAATGATAAAGTTAGGCATACCGCAACCCTACGAAACGAGCGATGGAGAACAATCACTTGCCAATTTAAACTTTGGTGCTTCTTTAGCCTTTAGATATTAATAGACTATGAAAAAAATACTTACCCTCTTAGTTCTACTTAATACCGTTGCGTTTGCTCAACAAAAAGAGTTACAACTTACTAGCGATGCTCTTGGCTACGATGTAGACTACTACGAAAATCTTGAAAAACGCTTAAATGATATTAAAGAACAGTCCATCGATAAAGCCCGTACTACGCGATTAGCCGCATTATCCAACTCTGTAAATACTTCTGTTTTCGAAACCAACCAGTTGCGAAATGGCACTAATATTTACACTAAAAATGGGCTAGAAATAATTGAAAGCATAGTGGCATCTATAAGTGCTAAAAACCCAACCTATGGTTTAGAAAACGTACATACCTTTATTTCTCGCAGCTCTGCGGTAAATGCGTATGCTACAGATAATGGCAACATTTGGGTTACGCTCGGCTTACTTGCTAGAATAGAAAATGAAGCTCAACTTGCGTTTATACTGTGTCACGAAGCCGCTCACTTTATTAAAAAACATTCGTACGAAAAAGTAGTAAACGCATCAGAAAAAGCGTTGACCGGAAACAGTGATGAGTTGCAAATACATGACTACTCGCGTGAAAAAGAATTGGAAGCCGATTCGCTAGGACTTATTCTATTTCAAAATTTAGGGTATTCTAACCAGGCAATTCCGCAGGTATTTGATTTATTGGCTCGTTGCCAATTATCCATACAAAAAAATGATGCCAATAAAAGCTACCCGTTTACAACCATCGTTTTTGACTCAGCAATAGCCATTGGTAAATCATTCGATCAAAACCTAATAGAAAATGACGACGACAAACAGTCTACCCATCCAAGCATCGGTTTGCGACGTAAAACCATCACTAGAATGTTAGAAAATGGGTCTAAATCACAGGCAGACAAACTATACATACATGGCAATCAAGAGCAATATTTCACGCTAAGAAATCAAGCTCGCTACACGCTTAGCGATATTTACCTTACCGAAAACAACTACCTAAGTGCCATAACCAACAACGAGTTTTTATTGGCCAAGTATCCAGAGGATACTTATTTAAAGTATAACTTAATGATGGGTTGGATAAATGCGGCACATCAAATTAAAACGCTAAATATTCGCAGCGACACAGATTATCTTTTCGAACGAAATTTTGACGTTTACGAATTAATTTACCAAACCAATACCAATACGTTATTCACTAATCTACTAGTTTGTGCAGACGCACTTTACGAGCAAGACCGAGAGAATAAAGACTATCTACACGCCTACAAAACAGCCATTGCCTTATTCTCTAGTCATTTTAAAAACGCTACGCTTGACTCTAAGAAAAAACTGATTGAGGAATTGGCAAAACCCAAAAGAGGAGATAATAACATAACTGAAATAGCGACAATATTAGAAGAAAAATTAAACGATAAGGTTGTAAGCGACCTGCTAAACCCCTAAGAACAAACCCAATGGACGTTTAAAGAATTAAAGAATGATCGCATTGTTTTTCTAAATCCATCTTCTGTAACGGTAGATTACTCACAAATGATAATACTGGATGTGATGCAGAATAAAGAAGACACCAAAAACCTGCAAAACACCTTGAAACAAATTTGTACGCAGTACAAAATCAACCATACGGTGGTATCTATTGCCGAGGAAATGCAAAAATCATCTGCCATAGCAGATGACGTATTTACCTCCAACCAAATTTTCAATATTATGGAGTTGAATATGAAAGATAATTTTGACAAGCGATTAATTTTCAATCAACAATTTTCTCCATCGGAAGCAGCTTACATAAAAACAAAATATGACAGCCGCTATTTAGGTTATTTATTCAATGTAAATAAAAATCCAGGTAGGTTTAAAATGGGTGCTCTTGCCGTCAAAATATTTATACTCTATGGTCTATTTAATGCCATGCCGCAAATGGCCATAAGCACTTTTGTAGAACGCTACGAACAGCGGTTCTTTTTAATGATTTATGATTTAGATGAGAACAAAATTGTACGTATTGACGAACGAACTATACCAAAATCCTCCAACAGTCAAATGCTAATAGATATTCAATTACAATCACTTATTTACGATCAATACGGATATGACCAAAAATAAAATTATACTTACGCTTGCCATATGCCTATTCACTTCAATGGCTTTAGCACAACAAAAAGTACGTTGGGATATTGATGGCAAGAAAAACCTCATTAGTGGGCAAATGCTCTTGCACAATACCGCCTGGCTTTCTGTATTACCTTATTTAGATTTGGGAACAGGTATAACGTACCGCAGAATTTTGAACAAAAAATGGGAGTTTAATGCCAATTACAGCTTTTCTCAAAACCAAAAGCAGGTCAATTTTAATCCCGAGGATGGAAACACCGTAGTATTAGAAACCAATGGCTTAGACTATACCACAGAACAAAGTTATCAAGTAGCTTTAAGAAGATACCGGCTAAACAAAGGGGGGTTTTCTCCCATTGGCAAATATTTTAAATTTGGTATAACCTATAAGAATCAATCGATGTTTACCCAAGGACTTACAGCCCACAATGGCCATTGGAACAGGCAATCCGAGCCGTTTGATGATTATTTTGAACCAACGGATACGTTTAGTTTTGCTCCACAACAAGTAGACCTGATAACACGAGGTATTGTGGTAGGTTTCGGAAGAGAAATACCCATAAAAAATAATCTGTTTTTTGGTTTTGGGGTTGATGCAACTTTAGCCTTGGCAAAAGAGAGTTACCGATCTGATACTTCGGGAGAAGAACTAAAATACGATAATGGAGAATACACGAAGCGGCACCCTATAGAGACTGCACCAGGAAAATTCTTTTTAAAAGACATTTTTGTAGCTCATTACTCCGTAAGTTATTTGTTTTGAGAACAACCTAAATACATTACCTGGCTACTCAGAAAAAATCAGGTTTTTTAACAACCACATTATTACTTTCGTCTTTTACTAAAATGAAACCCATAGAACTTGCACCTAACTTAAGCCTCTCTCCCATTGTACACGGCCATTGGCGGTTAAGCGATTGGAATTTAAACACCCAAGAAATTATTACGTTAACCGAGCAAAGCATTGAATTAGGCATAACCACTTTTGACCATGCTGACATTTACGGTAATTATAGCTGTGAGACTTTATTTGGCAACGCACTAGCAAGCCAAAAGAGTTTACGTGATAAAATTCAGATAGTAACCAAATGTGGTATAAAGTTGCTCTCAGGCAAGTTTCCAGAACGCAGTACAAAGTATTACGATTATAGTTACGAATATATTGTATCCTCTGTAAATCAATCGCTTGCGAGCTTGCAAACCGATTGTATTGATGTGCTTTTGTTGCATCGCCCCTCCCCTTTTTTTAACCCGGAAGAAGTGGCCAAAGCGTTTTTCGATTTACAACAAAGCGGAAAAGTGTTCCATTTTGGCGTGTCAAATTTTAGTGCTTCACAGTTTGATATGCTTAATTCATTCGTCGACCGTCCGTTAGTTACCAACCAAATAGAAATATCTCCTTATTGCTTAGACGCTTTTAAAGACGGCACTTTAGACCACCTACAACAGCATAAAATAAAACCAATGGCTTGGTCGCCATTAGCAGGTGGTAGATTATTTTCTCCAAGTGATGAAAGAGGTAATCGTTTATTGGAATGTATTTCTACAATAGCTCAAGAAATAGGAGAAGACAACTTAGACAAAGTGATTTACAAATGGCTGCTTATGCACCCTGCGGGCATTTTACCCATAGTAGGAACAGGCAAAATAGAGCGATTGAAAAATGCAGCTGATGCTTGTGATTTAGAACTTAGTTTAGAACAATGGTTTAGAATTTACATCGCTTCAGAAGGGAAGGAAATGGCGTAATGATTTGACTCGAAATAATCAAAAAAACTGAATTGCTGCAAGCTTTTGAGAATTGTTTTGTGTTTTATATTCTAACGATTCATGTTTAAATATTGCTTTTCTACTTATTAACTAAATTAGATATAGTGAAACCAAGGCCTTTAATAAATACATCATTTCTTCATAATATTTTTACTTATTTAGTTTTCATAAATTCAAAAATATCTTAGATTTTGGTCTACACAACCTTTGAGGCTCCTTTCAACTATCTCTTCAATTCATAGCCCTTTAAATTCAGTATAATCGCATTAGCAGGATTCTTTTCTTCAAACAGTACAATACACCCATTCCCCTCAATTACGCTAAGATCATCCACAACTTGAGTATTGCTGTAGGTTTGATTATTAACCATGTATGTATAAGTTACCTCATTTCCCTCAAAACGAGTAATAGTGCCTTTGCAGCTAGCATTTAGAGTAAATTTTTCATCCCCAATTAAACTATTGGAACCTAATAACGCGGCTAAAACAAGCACCAAGACCAATGGCAATAACGTAGGAATTAAAATACCTCTCAGCGTTCTTTTTTCTAAATCATACGGAAGCTTAGTTATATCATTAAAAGTACTAATATAGTTGTAGGCAGAAGAGGCAACTATGGTGCTGCCTATAAACAATGGGATACTTACGGCAAAAAGAAAGAAAAAATTAATTT
>Ga0102814_10001153_pt1 | contig 18868 bp, 20 predicted proteins | sample ColrivemetaGS741_FD_79112 | JGI IMG/M metagenome (GOLD analysis project Ga0102814, IMG submission 79112) | Estuarine microbial communities from the Columbia River estuary - Flood tide ETM metaG S.741 | ecosystem: Environmental > Aquatic > Marine > Intertidal zone > Estuary | place: USA... | reverse complement strand
GGAACTCCAGGTCACCGTCAGCAAGCGACGGACCAACCGGCATGGGCGTGTCACCGGCGGAACTTCTTTCTCGCACGGTGCGCTCTACAACATCCTGCACAATCCGACTTACGTCGGGAAAGTCCGCCATAAAGATGAATTGTATGAGGGGCACCGGGGCAGGAAAACGGAAGTAGTAGATGCCGCGCCGAGACGTGCACAGATAGGCTGTAAGGCGCACGATGTGTCCCACCATTGTGGCCCACCGGCGGGTTATGCAACCTAAGTCTTTGATTTATGGGGAGATGGTGGGCGACCCTGGAATCGAACCAGGCGTGGGTCTCCCCGGCGGAGTTACAGTCCGCTGCCTCACCTTGAAGCATGTCGCCCTAAACTGAGCCGGGGGATACCGAAGGGGGTGCAGGGCGTCAAGAGGCGAAAAGCATGGATTTGGAAACCTTTGCCGCTTGCCAAGGCGATGCCACGCTTTCCGGTTGTGATGAGCATTTATTGGCAAGATGATGTGCGCTATTGCACGAGGGTAACTGGGGGAGAGATTGATGCGCGACAATGCGATCCAAGAGGCACGCAGCGATTTGGCAGCGGTGTTTCGCTGGACCGCGCGGCTGAACATGCACGAATCGGTGGCGAACCATTTCTCACTGGCGGTGGATGATGGCGCGCGCCAGTTCCTGATCAATCCCAACGGGCGGCATTTTTCAACAATCAGAGCCAGCGAGCTGATCTTGCTCGACGCCGACGATCCGCACACGATGGACCGCCCCGATGCGCCTGATCCGACGGCGTGGGGGTTGCATGGCGGGGTTCATCGGGCCTGTCCGCACGCGAAGTGTGTGATGCATGTGCACTCGATCTACGCGACGGTTTTGGCCTGCCTTGCAGACTCGCGCCTTCCGGCCATCGACCAAAACAGCGCCATGTTTTTCAATCGGCACGTCGTCGATGACGGCTATGGCGGGATGGCGCTGGGGGATGAGGGTGCGCGCTGTGCCACCCTTATGGCGGATCCGAAGATGACCACATTGGTGATGGGCAACCACGGCGTGCTGGTCATCGGTCAGACCGTGGCCGAGACCTTTCATCGGCTCTATTATTTCGAGCGCGCCGCCGAGACCTATATCAAGGCGCTGCAAACCGGACAGCCGTTGCGGGTGATGCCCGACGCGATTGCCGAGAAAACCGCGCAGGAATGGGAGGATTACCCCGGTTTCGCCGAGGCCCATCTGCGAGAGATAAAAGCGATCTTGCGTGACGAGGGTGCCGATTTCGAGGCGTGACGCGGCGGCGCGGGCTCTTGCGTCTCGGGGGCCCTCGGCGCATTCTGCGCGCCGTAATTCGGGGGCAAAACCATGAAGAAACCCACTTGGGTGGTCGACAAAGAGCGGGCCAAACGCAGCGCAGCGAATGAAACGGTGTGGCTGTTTGGCTTGCACGCCGTGCGCGACGCGCTGATGAATCCGGCGCGCACAAAGCTGCGGTTGCTGGTCACCAAGAACGCGGCAGACAAACTTGCGGAAGCGATCGAGGCCTCAGGTATGGAGCCTGAGATGGAGGATGCGCGCAAATTTTCGGCGCCGATTGCCGCGGAATCGGTGCACCAAGGGGCAGCGCTCGAGGTCAAGCCGCTCGATTGGGGCAACTTCGAAGACGTCTGCGCCACCGGCGAGGGCGCGCCTTTGGTGGTGTTGCTGGACCGGGTTACCGACCCGCACAATGTCGGCGCAATCTTGCGCTCGGCTGAGGTGTTCGGGGCACGTGCGGTCGTGGCTACACGTCAACACGCGGTGCCGGAAACCGGAGCCTTGGCCAAGACCGCCAGCGGCGCGCTCGAGCGCCAGCCCTATCTGCGGGTGACCAATCTCGCCGATTCGATGGAGGCGTTGCGGCGCATGGGTTTTGTGTTGCTGGGGTTAGATGGTGAGGCCGAAGCCACTCTGAGCGAGGCTGTCGCTGCGGCGGGCACGCGCCCGATTGCGCTGGTTTTAGGGGCCGAGGGGCCGGGTCTGCGTGAGAAAACGCGTGAAACCTGCGATCAGTTGGTGCGGATTCTATTCGGTGGCGCGTTTGGCTCGCTGAATGTGTCGAACGCGGCGGCTGTGTCACTCTATGCCGCAACCGCAGGCCGATGACGCGCAGTTCACGAATTTGCGACCGCTCTTTAATTTTGCGGGAATTGCCCCATATCCTAGTCATGAAGCGCTGAGCGGAACTCTCGCGTTTTCTTCACTGTCCCTCGTTCCCAACTCGCGCCCGGCATTCATTGCCGGGCGCTTTTTATATGGTCTTGCCCCGCTGACCGCTTTGCGCAAAATTGGGCCGAAGCAATGAGGGCAGGCCATGACAGACACCCCGGATGACGCGACCCTCCGCAGAATTCTGCAGGCGATTCGCACGGTCGCTGTGGTGGGTGTCTCGTCCAATCCGATCCGGCCCAGCTATTTTGTTGCGCGCTATTTGGGGCTGCGCGGCATGCGGGTGATCCCGGTCAATCCGGGCCTAGCCGGGCAAAAGCTGTTTGGTGAAACGGTTCTGGCCACGGTCGCCGATTGTCCTGCTGAGGTTGATACGGTCGATATTTTTCGCCGCTCAGAGCATGTTTTGCCGATTGTCACCGAGGCGCTTGAGGCGCTGCCAAATTTGAAAACCGTTTGGCTTCAGATCGGAGTCACCAGCCCCGAGGCCGAGGCGCTCTGTGCTGCGCGCGGGGTGAATTTCGTGCAAAACCGCTGCCCCAAGATCGAGTATCAACGCCTGTTCGGCGAGTTGCGGATGGGCGGGTTCAACACCGGTATGATCTCGTCCAAGCTGTGATCGCTCAGAGCGACACTCCGAACCGGGCCAAGACCCAGACCAAAACCCCGTAGAGCACGATGGTCAGCAGGCCGGACAGCAGAAGTGCCAGCCCAAATGTGACCCCGCGCGTCATCAGCAAGGGCAAGGTCAGAAACATCGGCAGACTGGGCAGGACCAGCCAAAAAGTTGCGTAGGAATGGTCGATGATGCGCGCCGCGTCGCCCGTGTCACGCCAGAGCCAAATCATCACGAGGATCGAGACCAGCGGCAAAGACACCACCAAGGCACCCAAGGCCGGGTTGCGCTTGGCGAGTTCCGATGCCGCTGCGATCAGGATGCCTGAGATCAGCGCTTTGATGATGATATAAACCATAGTGTGATCAATCCAGTAAGGTGTTGGTCAGCGCGCTTTCCGGGTCTTCCAGCGCGTCGATCACGTCGAAATGGTGCTTGCCTTTGGCGACATGCCACGGGCAATCCCAGTTTTCCGACAGGGTGCGGGCTTGCCACAGGAACGACGGGCGTTCTTGCCCGCCGACCCAGGCTGTGCAGTCGATCTCAGGGCGTTTTTGCAGCCGCGACGGGCTTTCGGCTTCAACCTCGGCAGCGTCGATCTTGAGGTCAGCATTCATCGCCGTGTGCATCAACGGGCTAAGATCAGCCACCGGCGAGATCGGCACAACCCGCACCAGTCGATCCGCCCAGTCGGGATTGCGGTCAGCGCAGCCCATGCGCGCCGACAAATGCCCACCCGCGGAATGGCCGGTCACGACGATTGGCCCGTCGATGATCTGGGCGGCGGCGGAGATCGCGGCCTCCACTTCGTCAGTGATCTGATGGATGCGCGCTTGCGGCGCTAAGGTATAGCCGGGAAAGGCCACGGCCCAATCGCGTGCCAATGCTCCGGCGGCCAGATGCGACCAATGCGCAGGCGTGAAATTCAGCCAATAGCCGCCATGGATGAAGACCAGCAGCCCAGCAGGCGTCGTCTCGGGCAAGAACAGATCGAAGGTTTGCCGCGCGCCTTCGCCATAGGAAATCCCGCATCGCGCACGGTCGCCCAGTCGATCACGAAACGCCGCAGCCTTCGCAACCCACCGGGGCGGATACTCGGCGGCGTCGGGAATGAAATCGGCATTGGCATAGTCACGGCTTAGGTCAAGTTTCATTGCACCTAGATTCCTTGTCAATATCGCCTTTGTATGGTCAAAGTCGCCCAAACTTGGCCCATGGGCAACCCCGACAGTGAGGATATCATGCTCGACCAACCCACAGACCTGCGCAGCTTGCTACGAGACCCGACGCTTCTGGAAACGCGTGCCTATGTGGCCGGTGAATGGATCGGCGCGGATGATGGCAAAACCTTTCCAGTCACTAACCCGGCACGGGGCGATGTGATCGCTCAAGTCGCGGATTTGTCGCGGGCTGAGGTCGCGCGCGCGATTGATGCCGCGAACACCGTGATGAAGGACTGGGCTGCCCGCACCGGCAAAGAGCGCGCGGCCGTGCTGCGCAAATGGTATGACCTGATGGTCGCCAACGCCGATGATCTGGGCACCATCCTGACCGCCGAAATGGGCAAGCCGCTGGCCGAAGCCAAGGGCGAGATCCTGTATGGCGCGGCCTTCGTCGAATGGTTCGGTGAAGAGGCCAAGCGTATCTACGGCGAGACCATCCCCGGCCATATGCGCGATAAGCGGATCACCGTGCTCAAGCAGCCGATTGGCGTTTGTGCCTCGATCACGCCGTGGAATTTCCCGAACGCGATGATCGCGCGCAAGGTCGCACCGGCGCTGGCTGCTGGTTGTGGTTTTGTGGCACGCCCGGCGGCGGAAACGCCACTGTCGGCGATGGCCATGGCGGTGCTGGCCGAACGTGCGGGCCTTCCAAAAGGTCTGTTCTCGGTGGTGCCTTCGTCGCGCTCGTCAGAGATCGGCAAAGAGTTCTGCGAAAACCCGATTGTGCGCAAGCTGACCTTCACCGGCTCGACCGAGGTGGGGCGTATCTTGCTCAAGCAAGCCGCCGATCAGGTGATGAAATGCTCGATGGAATTGGGCGGCAACGCACCGTTCATCGTGTTCGACGACGCCGATCTGGATGCGGCTGTCGAGGGCGCGATGATGTCGAAGTTCCGCAACAACGGCCAAACCTGCGTTTGCGCGAACCGCATCTATGTGCAGTCAGGCGTCTACGATGCTTTCGCCGCGAAATTGCAGGCGGCGGTCGAAAAGCTGAACGTCGGTGACGGCTTGGTTGACGGCGTGACCACCGGGCCGCTGATCAACGACAAAGCGATGACGAAGGTCGAAGAGCACATCAAAGACGTGCTGGACCACGGCGGGGCCTTGATGACCGGTGGAAGCCGTCACGCGCTGGGCGGCTCGTTCTTTCAGCCAACCGTGGTGACCGGTGTCACCCAGTCGATGAAAGTCGCCCAAGAAGAGACCTTTGGCCCGCTGGCCCCACTGTTCAAATTCGACACCGAAGACGAGGCGATCCAATACGCCAATGACACGATCTTTGGTCTGGCGTGCTATTTCTACGCGCAAAACGTGGGCCGCGTGACGCGGGTGCAAGAAGCGCTGGAATACGGGATCGTCGGCGTCAATACGGGGATTATCTCGACGGAAGTGGCACCTTTTGGTGGCGTGAAGCAGTCGGGCCTGGGCCGTGAAGGCTCGCATTTCGGCATCGAGGATTTCCTTGAGCTGAAATACATCTGCCTGAGCATCTAAGACGGCGCGCGGCACTGTCGCGGCCAACGACAGGGAAGGGGGGGGCTTAACGCCCCCCTTTTTGCTGCGCGACCTCCTCTACCCGTCTTTCAACGCTTCTGCCGCCCAGACGCCCACACAAACCCGGTTGATTGTTTCGCCGCCGCGTCTGCCCACCGGCAAAGATGGTGCGATGCTTGCAACTGTTTGGGCGCCCGAGGGAATCCCCGAAGGCTCGGTTCGCTTCAGGCGCACCGGCACGCCAAGCTTTCTATTGGGTGAAGCAGAGCTACGACCGTTGCCGCGCCGTACTGGGCCGATTTCGATGGGCTTTCAGAATGCCTGCATGATTGCGGTCGATGGTGGCATACTATGCTGGGGACGAAATACATTTTCAGTCTTGGGCGTCGATACCTTCTTAGCTGTCGTCGATAGGCCGACGTCTGTCGTTAATTTGCCCGGGCCAACGCACTCGCGCTGGGTTTTTCGGTGCCGACTTGCAGCGCGGTGGGCACAGTATCCGAGCGCGTTATACCGGCTGAGACACCCATGGCGCGTCAAATTCTTATCGGTTTCGGCTGTGGGTGGTGCGTTAACCTACATCCACGCAATGGGACCTTTTGAAATCGCGCGGCAATCGGAAAACTCGGATCGACGGCGCGTGTCAGGACGCCATGTGTTCAGCGACTCGCAGTCATATCCATACGCGCGATTCACTACGAAAAACCCATCACGGCAGTAAGGGTAACGCTCTGGAATAAAAGAGAACTCTATACCAACCCTCGGCGATATCTGGTCCGCTTACCCTGCGGAATTTCATACAAGGCAAGAGGTCAAAAGAAGCCCTGGGCCTTAGCCGATCAGGCCGCGCGGGGTGTCACCCATCTGGGCGCGGTGCAGCATGAGTTGATCGAGCAGCACGCAGGCCATCATCGCTTCGCCCACCGGAACAGCGCGGATGCCGACGCAGGGATCGTGGCGGCCTTTGGTGACGACTTGGGTGTTTTGCCCGTCGGTGGTCACCGAGGCGCGCGGTGTCAGGATCGAGGACGTAGGCTTGACGGCGAAGCGCACAACAACGTCTTGGCCCGATGAGATTCCACCAAGGACGCCGCCCGCGTGGTTCGAGGTGAACACCGGTTTGCCGTCGTTGCCCATGAAGATCTCATCGGCGTTTTCGACCCCGGTCAGGGCCGCTGCGCCAAAGCCCGCGCCGATTTCGACGCCCTTGACGGCGTTGATGGTCATCATTGCGGAGGCGAGTTCGCTGTCGAGTTTGGCGTAGATCGGTGCACCGATCCCGGCCGGAACGCCGCGCGCTGTGACTTCGATCACCGCGCCGACTGAGTTGCCCGTTTTGCGCAGCGCGTCGAGGTCATTGGCCCATAGCTCTGCGGTGGCGGCATCGGGGCTCCAAAACGGGTTCTGGCCGATGGTGTCCCAGTCAAACCGCGCGCGATCGATGCCACGCGGGCCCATTTGCACCATATATCCGGTGATCACCAAGTCTGGCATGAGCTGCGCTAACACCTGCCGCGCAACGCCGCCCGCCGCCACCCGTGCCGCCGTCTCGCGCGCGCTGGATCGCCCGCCGCCACGCGGATCGCGGATACCGTATTTCTGATGGTAGGTGATATCGGCGTGGCCGGGCCGGAAGGTTTTCGAAATTTCCGAGTAATCCTTGGACCGCTGATCCGTATTGCTGATCATCAACTGGATCGGTGTGCCGGTGGTTTTGCCTTCATAGACGCCCGACAAGATCTCGACGGCATCCGCCTCGCGCCGCTGCGTCGTGAACCGATTTTGGCCGGGTTTGCGCCGGTCCAGCCACGGTTGAATGTCGGCCTCGGTCAGCGCGATGCCCGGAGGGCAGCCGTCAACCGTTGCCCCCAGCGCAGGTCCGTGGCTTTCGCCCCAAGTGGTAACGCGAAACAGATGGCCAAAACTGTTGAACGACATGCGCGATCTCCCTTTGGCCCCCGTCTAAACGCCGCCCGCCTGTGCCTCAAGCCCGCAAAACTGCTTCGTCTTGTCAAATCTACACTGGAGGCAGCACGTCCAATCGGTGCAAGGGGCCTCGATGGCCCCGAAAACCGGAGGGATGTCAGCGATTGCTCGGTGCCAACGGCTGATTGCGGGTCCAATCCCACGTGGCCCGGTCCCGCTCATCGACCGCCTGCTTCCAGCCAACATCCTCGCTGCGGGCCTTAAAGTTCAACCCCTCGGGCGAATGGCGCGTGATCCCATCAAAGATCGTCGCGAGGCGCTGGGTGTTCATAATCCCCGTGGCCTCAATCGCTTGATTGATCACCATTTTTTGCATTGTAAATTGGTTGACAGGCACCGAGGCCATGCGCGCTGCCATTGCCTCGACCACATCGTCCAACGTGTCATCGGGCACCGCTTTCAGGATCAGCCCTATATCCTTTGCCTCGCGGCCCGTGATCTTGTCGCCCGTGAACATCATGTGTTTGGTGCGCTCGGCTCCCAGCCTAAAGACCCACATTGCCGTGGTCGGGCAGCCCCAGACGTGCGCGGGCATATAGCCGATCTCGGCGGTTTCCCCCATGAAGACCATGCACTTTGCACAACACTGGCTTTTGCGCGCGCCACGGGGCCATGAAGGCATAATCCTTGATCGGGTCCCAAGGCATCGGCTGCGTCACTTGGTTGCCCGCGCCCTCATTGGCTTGCGCGTAATAGGACAGATCACAGCCCGCGCAGAACGCCCGGTCTTTTGGCCGATGTCGTCGATGGCGTTCATCACCTGAGGGCGATTCAGCGTGATCCAAGCGATGCGCCCACCATCATCAAACAGGATCTTGGACCCCTCCGTTCACAGGGCCGCAGGTCTCAGGGGCTGGCTAAGGAAAATGGCAGCGCAACCGACACTCTCTGACCGCCAACAAGATCACGAAGCGCGTATTCGACACTGTAGTCACCGACAGGCGCCGTGCGCATGTTCAGGGTGAGCGTCGTGAACATTTCGCGATTGCGATGCCGGCTGGTCGTCGTGACGGTCTCGACATTCTCGCGTTCCAGCACGATCTGCCCTGTGCCATCTCTGATCACAACATCGATGGCGATCGAGAACGAGACCGTATTGTTGCCGTATTCACGCCAATGATAACCCAGCAATTCGGCGTAAATGATAACCGGTTCCGCTGGATAAAACCGTGTTCCCTCGCGTGGGTTTTGCGTCCCGTATCCTGTGGGGGCTTCGGTGACGAACCCGGCGTTGCGAACCGTCAAGGGCATGGCCCGCCATGCGGCAAGAGCCGCTGAATTGGCGGCTTCATAAGCCTCTATGGTTTGTGTGCTGCCGGTAATTGCCGCAGCACAGGAAATTGCGAGGGCGATTGCTGTCGCGCGGATCAAAGCCATAATCGCTTATCCTATTTGGAAGAGTGTCCTATTGGCGCAACCCAAGACGGCGGGGGTAGGGTGGGGTTTTACCCCACCGCCCGTCGACTCAGAACGTCGCCGACACTTCATACATCACCGGCTCAAATCGCGCGCACATCGTCGCAATCGCCCGGTTTCGCTCGCGCATTTCAGTGGTCCGCAACATCGCCTGAAAATCTTGCCGCTGCTCCCAGCGCGAATAGGTCGAAATCCGCGTTTGCGCGTCATTCACATGGATCGCTCCGCCCAAAAAACCGGGCTGATGGCGGATTACCTTGTCATAGGCGTCGGTCAGCGCGTCCAACACATCGGTGCAGGTTCCGGGCGTCATCTCGAAGGTTGAGATGACCGTTTGGCCCGTGAAATCAGTGGTGATGGCAAGTGTCATAGGGGCTCCTCCGCTTTGCCGTCCATCCTGCCCCCTTGCGGCGTCGCTGCAAAGGGTTATGTTGCGCCTTACCTCGGGGTGCCTGCGTACGCGTCGGCTGAGAGGCGGTTGATCCCGCAAACCCGTTGAACCTGAACCGGTTAGGACCGGCGGAGGGAAGGTGACGGATCTGATTCCTCCACCCCGACCCCGCCCGTCGCAAATGGAGGACGATATGAGAGTTCCTAAACTTGCTACGGGATTGTGTGTGGCTTTGGCCACGGCAGTTCCAGCGAATGCGCAAACCCCAATAGACGGGGCCCCTGAACTCAGGGTGCTGACCTATGACAGTTTCGTCTCGGATTGGGGCCCCGGCCCTGTGGTTGAGGCCGCGTTCGAGGCCACATGCGGCTGCGATCTGGTGTTTGAATCAGCGGGCGATGGCGCGGCGATGTTGGCGCGCTTGATGCTCACAGGCGCACGCACCGAGGCCGATATTGTGCTGGGCCTCGACACCAATCTGACGGCGGCGGCTGCGGCCTCGGGCCTCATCGCGCCGCATGGCCTGTCGCCCGCGTTGGATCTGCCCATCGCTTGGGATGATCCGCTGTTTTTGCCCTTCGATTGGGGCTGGTTTGCTTTTGTCTATGACGTGAACCGCACGCCCACGCCGCCGACCAATTTCGCCGAGCTGATCGCCTCGGACCTCAGTGTCGTGATCCAGGATCCCCGGTCCTCGACCCCCGGTCTGGGCCTGCTGATGTGGGTCAAAGCGGCTTACGGCGATGAGGCCGCGGCGATCTGGCAAGGTCTCGCGCCACGCATCCTGACCGTCACACCCGGCTGGTCCGAGGCGTATGGCCTGTTCCTCGAGGGCGAGGCCGATATGGTGCTGAGCTACACCACCTCCCCCGCCTATCACCTGATCGCCGAGGACGACGCCAGCAAAGCAGCGGCCCCCTTCGCCGAGGGGCATTATATGCAGGTCGAGGTCGCGGGCATCGTCGCGGGCACCGATCAGCCAGAGCTGGCGCAGGCATTCATGGCCTTCATGACCTCCGAGGGCTTCCAATCGGCGATTCCCACGACCAACTGGATGTATCCGGCTGTCACGCCCGAGGCAGGCTTGCCCGAGGGGTTTGAGACCCTCCATCGCCCCGGCACCTCGTTGTTGCTAAGCGATGATCAGGCAGCGGCGCTGCGCGACGAGGCTTTGGCCGAGTGGCGAGATGCCTTGGCGCGTTGAACCTCGGATGATCTTTTGGGCCGCTGTCCTCGTGGCAGCGGCCCTTACCCTGTTGAACCTCGGAGCCTTGGGCGCCGTGATTTGGCGCGCCGAAACCGGTGCACGTCTGGGTGCTGCAGATTGGGCCGCCGCACGGTTCACAGTGATGCAGGCGGTTCTGTCGGCGGTGATCTCGGTGGCTTTGGCGATCCCCGTGGCGCGCGGCTTGGCGCGGAGGCGGTTCGCCGGGCGGTCGGTGCTGATCGTCCTCATGGGCGCGCCGTTTATTCTGCCAGTTTTGGTCGCGGTGATCGGGCTGCTGGCCGTCTTTGGTCGCAACGGCTTGTTCAACGACGCGCTGGCCCTGATCGGCCTGCCGCCCTTCAGCATCTATGGCCTGCATGGTGTTTTACTGGCGCATGTGTTCTTCAATTTACCGCTTTCGGTGCGGCTGTTGTTGCAAGGCTGGGCACGGGTTCCCGCCGAGCATTTGCGCCTGTCGTCGGCGCTTGGTTTCAACGGCTGGGCCCGATTTCGGCATATCGAGGCCCCGATGCTGGCGCGCGTCGTGCCGGGGGCTTTGGCAGTTGTGTTCTTGATCTGCCTGACGTCGTTTGCCGTGGCGCTGACCCTCGGCGGCGGCCCCCGCGCCACGACGTTGGAACTGGCGATCTACCAAGCCTTCCGCTTTGATTTCGACCTTGGCCGCGCGGCATTGCTGGCGTTGCTGCAAGCCGCCATCGGCATCGCGGCCTTGCTCTTGCTGGCCCGGCTGACGTTGCCGGATACAGGGCAACGCGGCATGGATCGCGTCGCACCGACCCCGCCGGGGGGGCTGGCACGGGTCATCGACCTGATCAGTATCAGTATCGCCGCCGCGTTCTTGGTGATCCCCTTGGCGATGGTGGTTTTGCGCGGGCTTCCCCATGTCTGGGGCCTGCCTCCACCCGTCTGGCTGGCTTTGCTGCAATCGCTGAAGGTCGCCGCACTATCAGTCGGTTTGCTGGCCGTGATGACCGGGGCGCTGACCATGGGCGCGCTGGCGCGGCGCTGGCCCGAAGGTGTCGGCATGGCAGCACTCGTGTCCTCGCCCATGGTGATCGGCACCGGTATGTTCATCGTGATCCACCCGCTGGGCGACCCGGCGCATTGGGCTTTGGCGGTCACGGCATTGGTGAATGCGGCGATGGCACTGCCCTTTGCCTTGCGCGCTGTTTTACCTGCCGCTCGCCGGGCCGAGGCGGATTTCTCGCGGCTCTCGGTGTCCTTGGGGCTGACCACGCGGGCGCATATGCGGCTGGTGTTGTGGCCCCGCTTGCGGCGACCCTTTGGCTTTGCGATGGGGCTGGGCGCGGCTTTATCGCTGGGTGATCTTGGGGTGATCGTGCTCTTTGCGCAAACCGGCGGAGAAACCTTGCCGATGATGGTGCAACGTTTGATGGGCGCCTATCGCAGCGCGGATGCGGCGGGAGCGGCGCTTGTGTTGTTGATCGTAGCACTGACCGCGTTTGTTATCATCGAACGGCTAATCGGAGGGAAAGATGCTGGAGCTTGAAACCGTCGTCCTGACGCAGGGCGACTTTAGCCTGACGGGCGATTTTTCGGTGCCGGACGGCGCGCGGGTCGCCATTTTGGGGCCATCCGGGGCCGGAAAATCCACGTTGATCGGGGCGATCGCCGGGTTCGTACCGCTGTCATCGGGGATGATACGCTGGGATGGTGCGCGCATCGACACGCGGCCTCCGTCGCTGCGTCCGATGAGCATCTTGTTCCAAGACCACAATCTTCTGCCGCATCTCAGTGTGTTCGACAATGTCGCGTTGGGGCTGAACCCATCGCTGCGACTGACGCGGGCGGATCGCAACGCGGTGATGCAGGCGATCGAGGAAACCGGATTGCACGGGCTGGAAAACCGCAAACCCGCGCAGCTATCGGGCGGGCAGATCAGCCGGGCAGGGCTGGCGCGGATCTTGCTGCGCGCGCGGCCTCTGATCTTGCTCGATGAGCCGTTTTCGGCACTGGGTCCGGCACTGAAATCCACGATGTTGGATTTGGTCGCAACGATTGCTGAGCGGCAGGGTGCGACGGTGTTGATGATCACCCATGACCCGGAGGACGCGCGACGGCTCTGCCCGCAAACCATCGTCGTGGCTGATGGCAGGGCCGAGGCTCCGGCGGATACGGCGGCGCTGCTGCAATCGCCGCCGCCCGCGCTGGCGGCCTATCTGGGCTAGAACTGGCAGGTGCGGCGCAGGGCTTCACGCGCTTGGCTGCTGCCGTTCAAACGGTAGCTGGTGATCTCATCGCCCGCAGAATTGCGCAGTTGCAGCCGGGTGCCCCAAGAGAAGGCGTCAAGGAACGGCGCGTCCAGCACGCCGCTTGCGGTCCAGAGGCGATGCGTCGGATCATAGGTGAACTGGTGTTCAAAGGTTTGCCCGTCGATGTCGAAAATCACCGGTTCGGTCACGGTCTCAGCGGTCGAGGCCGCAGGTTGACGCAAAGCCGCGCCGCGATAGGCGTCGAAACGTAGGGCGCTGGCTTGGGTTTCGGGGTCGCACCACAGCTCTATGCGGCCCACATGGTTTGCGCCCTCGGCATGGATCGACACCGGTTGATTGGTGTTGTCTTGGCGCAAGACCATCCATGTTCCCGGCACAATATAGCGCCAATTCGTTTCCGTGCCCCAACGCCCGCTGGCGATCCATTGGGCATGGGCGGGCAGGGATGTGGCGGCAAATACGACGACGGCAAGGAAGCGTGACAAAGGAAACATGCGAGCACTTGGGTTTGTTGACGATCTGAGCCGTCAGACTAACCACGCGTTTTGGCCGAGACCAGTGCCCAGAAATGCAAAACGCGCCCCAAAGGGCGCGCTTCACGGGTCTGTGAGGATCAAAACCTTAGCCGCGCTTGGCTTCGTCTTTGATCGGCGCCCAAAGACGCTTGTTGGTCAGATACAGCAGTGATGCCAGCAGCGTCAGGAAAATGACGCCGATAAAGCCCCACATCTTACGCTCGGTCTGGTGCGGCTCGGCGGCCCACATCAAGAAGGCAGCGACGTCTTGCGCCATCTGCTCTTCGGTGGCTTGGGTGCCGTCCGAATATTCAACCATGTCGTCGAACAGTTGCGGCGCCATCGAGACATTGCCGCCAAAGGCTTCGTTGACATAGAGGAACGAACCCGCTTCTTCGACTTCTTCACCGGTGAAGCCCGTCAGGAACGACGCGATGTATTCCGCGCCACCCATGCCGTGGATCAACTGGTTGATGCCCAGCCCGGCGGGGCCGTGAAAGCCCGCGCGTGCCTTGGCCATCAGGCTGAGGTCAGGTGCGGTTTCCAAGGACGAACCGGGGAAGTGGTCGGGCCCGCCAGCGGCGCGATAGCCGCCGTCACCGTCTTCGACTTCGAACGTTCCGGCATAGGCCCGCAACGTTGCGTCATCAAGGCCGAGGCCGGTTTCCGCAGCCAACGAGCGGAACGCGACCCGCTCAAGACCGTGACATGCCGCGCATACCTCGGTGTAGACCTGCAAGCCGCGCTGAAGTTGCGCCCGGTCATAGCTGCCGAACGGCCCCTCGAACGAGAACGCGTAGTCTTGGATGTGGCCACCGCCGCCCGCAGCAAGCGCCGGAGCGCTGCCAAGGGTCAAAGCCATCAGGGCCGAAAGGGCAAGTTTCCTGATCATAATATCACTCTCTTCCTTTCGCTCACGCGCCGGGGATCTGCTCAGGGGCGACTTTGCCCTTAGCAGCCTTGGCTTTTACAGTGGCTTTGAAGTCTGCTTCGATGGTTGCAGGTGGGGCGGTGGGGCGTTCCAGAACACCCAGCAGCGGCAGGATGACCAAGAAATAGCCGAACCAATACGCAGCGCCGATCAGCGAGATCGTCGAATACGGTGGCTCGGCTGGCATCGCGCCGGCCCACATCAGGACCACAAAGTCCACGGCCAGCAGCCAGAAGTACCACTTGAACATCGGACGGTTACGACCCGAACGCACGGACGACGTGTCCAGCCACGGGGTCAACGCCATGACGCCAATGGCACCGAACATTGCCAACACACCAAAGAACTTGGCGTCGATGATACCGAAGGACAGCCAGTTGACCGCCATCACGACCCAAACGTCTGCCGTGAAGGCGCGCAGGATGGCGTAGAATGGCAGGTAATACCATTCCGGCACGATGTGGGCAGGCGTCACCAGCGGGTTTGCCATGATATAGTTATCAGGGTGGCCCAGGAAATTCGGCATAAAGCCGACGATGGCCCAGAACACCAACAGCACCAGAACCAGCGCAAACAGGTCTTTGATCACGAAGTAAGGCCAGAAAGGCAGCGTGTCTTTCTCGGCTTCTTCCTTCGAGCCACGACGCACCTCAACACCCGCAGGGTTGTTGTTGCCCGTGGTGTGGAACGCCCAGACGTGCAGGATCACCAAGGCGGCAATCACGAACGGCAGCAAATAGTGCAGCGAGAAGAAGCGGTTCAGCGTCGCGTTGCCGACAGCAGGTCCGCCCAACAACCAAGTTTGAATTGGCTCGCCGATGCCCGGAATAGCGCCAAACAGGCCGGTGATCACCGTAGCGCCCCAGAATGACATCTGACCCCAAGGCAACACATAGCCCATAAAGCCGGTCGCCATCATGACCAGATAGATCAACATACCGATGATCCATGTCACTTCGCGTGGGGCTTTATACGAACCGTAGTAAAGGCCGCGGAAGATGTGGACATAGACTGCAAAGAAGAACAGCGATGCGCCGTTTGCGTGCAAATACCGCAGCATATAGCCGCCGTTCACGTCCCGCATGATGTGCTCGATGCTGGCAAATGCCATATCGGCGTGCGGGGTATAATGCATCACCAGAACGATACCGGTGATGATCTGCAACACTAGGCAGAATGCAAGAACGATGCCCCAAATCCACCACCAGTTCAGGTTTTTTGGTGTGGGGATCATCAGGGTGCCGTAGAGAAGCCCTACGATTGGCAGGCGGCGGTCAAGCCACTTTTCAATGCCAGTCTTAGGCTCGTAATGGTCGTGGGGAATGCCGGACATGCCTCGTCTCCCTTAGCCGAGCTGAATTGTGGTTTCGTCGACGAAGCTGACGACGGGAATGTGCAGGTTCTGCGGGGCAGGACCTTTGCGGATACGTCCAGCGGTATCATAGTGCGACCCGTGGCATGGGCAGAACCAACCGCCAAAGTCGCCCGAACCGTTGCCCAACGGCACACAGCCGAGGTGGGTGCAAACGCCGGTCATAATGAGCCACTCGCCGGTTTCATCCGTTGCGCGGTTTTCATCTGATGCGTCGGTGTTGGGTTTGTTCGGGTTTTCCGAAGTTTGGTCGATCAGGTCGTCCATCGAAACGGCACGCGCCGCCTCGATTTCTTCTGCGGTGCGACGGCGAATGAACACCGGCTTGCCTAGGAAGTTTACGGTCAACTGCGTGCCAACGGCCACGCCACTGATGTCGACGAAGATCGAGGACAGGGCTTGCACATCAGCCGAGGGGTTCATCTGGTTGACCAAAGGCCAAACGGCGGCCCCGGTGGCCACTGCGCCTGCGCCTGCGGTCGCGTAGTACAGAAAATCCCGGCGAGTGCCTGCGTTGTCGTCTGCGTGGGACACGAGCATTCTCCATTTCAAGGTCACGGGTTCGGCACATGAGCCGAAACGAGCCGCAGCGAACTGCAGCCTCCAAGGCGGGTGTTTAACGGCGATTTGAACGTCAGTCCAGCCGCGAAAATAGGGAAATATGCCGCACCCGGGGCAGATAGCTGCGCCGCGGCACGAGTCATGTGCGGGGGTTTGAGGAAAGCCCCGTGTCTGTTGCGCCCTAAATAGGCGCAAAAAGGCCAAATAAAAGGGTATCGGGGCGAAAGAACCCGTGTGATCGGCGCAAACTCACGTGATGTGTTCGGCGAGAAATCTCAAGGCCGGGGTGATTTTCCGAAACCCGCACTGATTCTGTTCAATTTTCCAGACTGTGGCCGCGCCACCCCAATTTTCAGGGCAGGCGCGGCATGAGGGCGGTATCAGCCCGGAACCGTGGCCGTCATCGAGGGGCGCTGCGCAAATGTCGCATACCACGCGGCCAAAGCAGGGCGTTCGGAGCGCCAATTGCGATCCGCGTGGCGGAAATCCAAATACCCCAGCGCGCAGCCCACAGCGATTTGCCCCATGCACAACGGCCCGGCCAGATGCGCCATCCAGCGTGCCTCGATTGCATCAAGCGCCCGCGAGATTTTCAGCCACTGGCCATCGACCCAAGGCGCAAAATGCAGCTCTGCTGGGCGAAGTCGGGCTTCGTAGACCATCAAGATCGCCGCATCCAAGATGCCATCCGCCGTTGATTCGAGGGTGAGAACCTCCCACAAACGCGGGCCGTCGGGGTAATAGTCAGGCCCGCCTTCGGGCACCAATGTAGCCAGATAGCGCGTGATCACACGGCTGTCGTACAGCGTGCAGCCCTCAGGCCGCTCTAATGCAGGGATCTTGCCCAACGGGTTCGCGCCAACAGGCATGGTGCCGGGCTCCACGGGTGTGCCCATCGCGGGCGCGCGGGTCACGGTGTCCAATTGCCCGGCTTCATCGAGCATGACCATGACTTTTCTTACATACGGGGAGGTCGGGCTATGGTGCAAAACCATCATGTGCAGGAGCCTTTCTTGCAGCGTTACGTTTGGCGGGCACGCTATCACGTTGCAGGATGCTGTCCATTCCTCGCGCTCAAATGCAGCGGGGCGCGACAGAGTGCTTGAAGCCGGGGGCCTCGGGCCCTTATCGTGCGCGCATGGCAAGAGCGAGCAGACGCAAGAAAAAGAAACCCCGGCTGATGGACCGCGCGGCCTCGGGGCTGCGGCGGGTGTTTCGGTGGGCGTTTCTGGGGCTGGCCGGGGCGAGCGTGCTTTTGCTGCTGTGGATCGCGCTTTATCGATTCGTAGACCCGCCGGGCGGGATTTATATGCTGCAAGAATACCGCCGTCTGGGCGCGATCCAGCATGAGTGGGCGGATATGGACGACATCGCCCCCGCCATGGCGCAATCCGTGGTCGCCGCCGAGGACGTCAATTTCTGCCGCCACTGGGGGTTTGATGTCGAGGCGATTCGGATCGCCTTGGCCGAAGGAGCCGGGCGTGGGGCTTCGACGATCAGCCAGCAGGTCGTGAAGAACGTCTTTTTGTGGCAGGGCCGCAATTGGGTGCGCAAAGCGCTAGAGGCGGTGATCACCCCGGTGATGGAACTGATCTGGCCCAAACGGCGCATTCTCGAAGTCTATCTGAACATCGCTGAATTCGATGAGGGGGTGTTCGGCGTGCAAGCTGCCGCGCAGCATCATTTCAACCGTGATGCCGATGGGCTGAATGCCCAACAAGCGGCGCTGTTGGCGGCTGTTTTACCGTCGCCGCAGTCGCGCGATGCGGGCGATCCGACGGGGCAATTGGTGCGCCGGGCGAATTCTATACTGGACGGGGCGGCGACAATTGCCCGCGATGACCGGGGTGCCTGTTTCGCGCGTTAACCTTTTGTACGGTTGAACTTTGTTCCCGCGCGGTGCAAAGGAAGATACCCGTTCTGACCCCTTGTACCGCCAACATTGCAGAGTCTCATGCTCAGCCTTTTTCACGTTCCCCTCTCGCCCTTTTGCCGCAAAGTTCGCCTGACGCTGGCGGAGAAAAAGCTTGAGGTCGAGCTGTTTGAAGAACGCTACTGGGAGGCGGGCGCCGAGTTTTTGCGGCGTAATCCGGCGGGCAAAGTGCCGATCTTGCGCTATGAAGGGCGGATGCTGGCCGAGAGCCAAGCGATTTGCGAATTTCTCGATGAGGTGCACCCAGAGCCCTCGCTGATCCCCAAAGATCCGTCGAGCCGATACGAAGTGCGCCGTCTGTGTGCGTGGTTCGATGATACGTTTCACACCGAAGTCACGGCGAATTTGCTGTATGAACGGGTGAATAAAAAGATCATGGGGCGCGGCTATCCGGATTCGCAAAAGGTGAAGGCGGGGTCGGCGCGGATCAAATATCATCTGGACTACATGAGCTGGTTGCTGGAACACCGCCGCTGGCTGGCTGGGAATGCGATGACGCTGGCCGATTTCACGGCGGCGGCGCATTTGTCGTGCCTCGATTATATCAACGATGTGGATTGGGAGCGCGCGCCTGCGGTCAAGGCGTGGTATGCGACGATCAAATCGCGCCCGGCGTTTCGATCGCTTTTGTCCGATCAAGTGCCCGGTTTCCCACCACCCCGGCGTTATGCCGACCTCGATTTCTAGGATGAGGGGGGCGCGTTTCTCGGCCCCATCGAGGGGCCTCGCCCCGCCGGGAGGTTTCACCTCCCTTGGCCTTCGGCCTCCCTCCT
>Ga0102814_10001151_pt1 | contig 18878 bp, 12 predicted proteins | sample ColrivemetaGS741_FD_79112 | JGI IMG/M metagenome (GOLD analysis project Ga0102814, IMG submission 79112) | Estuarine microbial communities from the Columbia River estuary - Flood tide ETM metaG S.741 | ecosystem: Environmental > Aquatic > Marine > Intertidal zone > Estuary | place: USA... | reverse complement strand
TGGAGTGTTTCAATTTTTGCATTTAGAGTATATTTTCTAATAGTTTTATCTTTTGCCCAAAACGGAATAAGACCCCAATTAAAATGTTTTATTAAATCAGTACTATTATTTGCGATAATCGGAGTTTTTGGAAATGAAAAACCATTTATATAGTCTTGCGATTTAAAGGCCTCTGGTTTCTCAATTTTAGCATTAAACCTACTCTCTAATTCTTGTGCTTTTTTACTCTGCTTACTATGAAAACACATTATACTTTTACTTTAATAATTTCACTTAATTGAGTAGTATATCTAGGAGATAATTTTTCTTGTCGCATTTTCCAAGTGCGTTCTAAATCCTGACTGCCCAACTTAACTTTGTGTTGCCCTATAATCTTATTGAGTTTGTCAACAGTATGCATTAAAACTTTGTGTCTAGGGTCAGAATTTTCAAAAAGTTTAAGTTGTTGTTGGTGTTCTGGTGTGATGTCCATTACAATTACGCCTGCTTTTTTATATTGGTAACCTTCCCTAAAAATTCTTTTTAAACCTTGTACAGCAAAAGATGAAAGCTCTATACTCGAATTTGTTGGAAAAGGGGTTTTAACAATAATGTTTCGTCTGTATTGTGGTAAATCCTGGCGATGTCCATTTGTGTGTAAAAAAACCATTAATGCATTACAATTAGACTTTTGCTTGCGGAGTTTTTCTGCACAACTAATAGAGAATGTAGAAACACGTTCCTTAATTTTTTCAAAATCAGAATAATTTTTATCAAATGAGCGCGTAGTAGCAATATTCTTTTTGGTTTTAACCTCTTCTAGATTAATTGTTGGTTTCCCTTCTAAGTCGTGTTTTAAGCGTAAACCAACTACAGACATATGTTTTCTTACCCATTCGTCAGATTGTTGTGTAAATTGAAATGCTGTTTTTATGTCTAGGTTTTTTAACCGCTTAGCGTGTTTACGTCCAATCCCCCAAACATCTTCAACTTTAAGCCATTTTAGAGCTTTAATGCGTTTTTCTTCATTGTCTATTATGTAAACACCTTCAGTTTTAGTATTAAATTTTTTAGCTATTCTATTGGCAACTTTTGCTAATGCTTTTGTAGGGGCAAAACCAACGCTTATTGGAATACCTGTTGATTTTGTTACCGTTTTTTGAATTATTGGGCCATATTCAAAAAAATCAATGTATTGGCAGTTTTCAAATTTTAAGAACGCTTCATCAATACTGTAAACTTCAATTTCAGGAGAAAATGAAGACAATAAATTCATTACGCGATTACTCATGTCTCCATACAAAGCGTAGTTTGAAGAAAATACAGAAATATTATTTTGGTTAAAGGTACTTTTGTATTTAAAAGCAGGAGCTCCCATAGGAATACCCAAAGCTTTAGCTTCATTACTTCTCGCAATGACGCAGCCATCATTATTTGAAAGCACAACTATAGGTTTTTCGTTTAGATCTGGACGAAAAACACGTTCGCAAGAAGCGTAAAAGTTATTACAATCTACAAGAGCAAACATTAGTAAGATTTTATTGCATAAGTTACGACTCCCCAAACAATAAATTCGTTTTCAGAAGTAACTTTTATAGGTTTATAGTTTTTGTTAGCAGGTATAAGCCAACAACAATCTTTATCCAGTTTAATTTTCTTTAGTGTGAATTCTCCATCAATAAAACAAACAGCAATTTTGTCATCTTTTGGTTCGAGGCTCTTGTCTACAATAAGTAAATCACCATCAGCAATACCAATATCTTGCATAGAGTCGCCACTAACACGACAAAAAAACGTTGAAGATGGATTTTTTAGTAGTTCTAAATTTAGGTCAATAGAAACTTCAGTAAAATCTTCTGCAGGAGAAGGGAAGCCAGCTTTAACACCTTCTTCAATATATGGACGCTCTAATGAAGTTTCTGTGGAAACCGTAAAAAATTCTAAAATTGTGGTTTTATTTATGCGTTTTAGTTTCATTATAAATTGTAGTAAGTAGATTTTAAGTCGCAAACTAAAGTAGTAAAAAAGCTTTAATTTAATGAAAACGCAATTGTATTTAACTAAATAGATTTATAAAAATTTAACAGTTTATTAATAAGCTAAATTAAAATAATGTTTAAATTTGAAACTATAAGGTTAAACAAAATAATCATCTAAATTAATTATTATGAAAAAAAGTTACATTAAAAAAAAGGATTGTTTTAACATTTTAATTATATTATATTGCTAGACCTATTTTTAATAACCTTGAATAACAATAAAAAATTACTTTATGAATAAAATTACATTTAACACTCAATTTATAAAACTGAGTGTTGTTCTATTACTGTTTGTTGTAACAAGTAACACTTGGGCTCAGATTAACGATGGAGGATCTCCTGTAAAAAGTTTTACGATAAGTGAAATAAACAAATCTAGAATTCCTGTTATTCAAGTACCTGCAATAGATTTAGAAAAAGTTCAGGCTGAAGATGAAATTGCAGATGCAGAAGGTATGAAGGCACCACGATTTGGTGTTTTAGTGCCTATGCAAATAGGTTTTTCTGATGGCGTTTGGAATGAATTACCTAATGGAGATCGTATTTGGAGACTGCAAATAAAAGCTGATAAAGCAAAAGCGGTGAATTTGTATTATGATGATTTCTTTATGCCAAAAGGAGCGACAATGCATGTATATAGTCCAGATAAAGGTCAAGTATTAGGAGGTTTTGCTTCTCATAATAACTCAGAACATAATATGTTTGTTACTTCTTTAATTTATGGAGACGAACTAGTTGTTGAATATTTTGAACCTTTTATGGTAAGAAACCAAGGAAGGATAAGTGTTTCAGATGTTAATCATGCGTACAGGATGATAGATAATCCATACGATTATGAATTGAGAGATTTTGGGAATTCAGATGCTGCATGCCAAGTTAATGTAAACTGTTCTCCAGAAGGCGATGGTAAAGAAGGGCCTAGAGATGCCTCGGCTAGAATTTTGGGTAGAGTAGGTAATAGTGGATTTTGGTGTTCTGGAACGGTGATGAATAATGTACGTCAGGATTGTACACCTTTTTTTTTAACCGCTTTACATTGTGCAAATGATGGAACTGGTAGTATTACAAGTCAGACAGACTTTAACCAATGGGTGTTTTATTTTAATTATCAAGCATCTGGTTGTACAAACCCAGGATCAGGAGCATCTTTAGATGACGAAACTGTAACAGGTGCTAATATACGTGCGCATAGTGGTGATGCAACAATATCTACAGGTTCAGATTTGTTGTTAGTGGAATTTCAAAATGCAATACCTCAGTCTTATAATGTGTATTACGCAGGATGGGATAGAGGAACTGCTTCTACAACAGGAGGTTATGGGATACATCATCCAGCAGGAGATATAAAAAAGATATCAACTTTTACACAAACAACAGGTACTTATGGTTGGAATCAGGCTGGTGTAACACATCATACATTACGTTGGGTTGCTACTGCTAATGGTAGTGGTCTTACAGAAGGGGGTTCTTCAGGTTCTGCTTTGTTCAACAATGCTGGACAGGTAATCGGTAATTTATCTGGAGGTAGTACGCTCTGTAGTGATTTTGATAATCCTGCTAGACAGGATGTTTATGGAAAAATGTCTTATCACTGGGAATCGAATACAACTTCTGCATCTGTGTCTACATTAAAAGCATGGTTAGATCCAGATAATACTAATGCAACTACATTAGATGGTGTGTATTATCCCTGTTCAATACCAACAGAATTCAATGATGCGGGTATTACTGCTTTTTTAAATCCAGTAGATAACACCTTGTTCTGTGCAGATCCTTTTACTCCAGAAGTAACTATAAAAAATTATGGATTAAACACATTGTCGTCGGCAACTATTAATTATCAAATAGATTCAGGGACAATTTATACTTTTAATTGGATAGGATTGTTATCTTCAAATGCATCAACAAATGTTACATTGCCAGCTATTAGTGCTCCTGGAACTACTGCATTTGTTCTACAGGCTTATACAACAATGCCAAATGGGCAAGTAGATCCAGATAACACAAATGATGGCGTAAGTATTACAACCCAAAAAGAGGAAACAATAGCATTACCATATACTACAGATTTTGAAGATGGAATACCATTAGATATTCTTATAGTAGATGCTAATGATGATGGTTATGCATGGGAAATAAATAATAGTGTTAGTGGTTTTGGAACAGGTTCGGGATCTATGTATGTTGATAATTTCAATAACGCAACTTCAGGAACTTTAGATTGGGCAGTTTTTCCTTCATTTGATTTTTCTTCTGCTCAAGGCGCTTTTATAGATTTTGATGTAGCATATGCTCGATATAGTGCAAATAACAGTGATACTTTGTATTTAGTTGCTTCTTCAGATTGTGGAGAAACTTTTGATATTGTGTACACAGAAGGAGGGACAGATTTAGCAACTGCGCCAGATGTTACACCCTTATTTGTGCCTACTGCAGCGCAATGGGTAACCAAAAATGTTGATTTATCTGCTTATGATGGATTAAGTAGTGTTATTATAGCTTTGGTAAACGAATGTGGATATGGTCAGCCAATTTATGTAGATAATATAAATATTAATGCTACAACCTTAAGTATAGAAGAACAAGTGTTAGATGAGCTTGTTGTTTACCCTAATCCTGCTTCAGATGTGCTAAATATAAAAGCGTCAGTTCAATTAGAAAGAGTTGAAATATACTCCATTTTAGGTGAAAAGATATTAGTGACAGAAGAAACATCTCAGATAGATGTAAAGCGTTTATCTTCTGGAGTTTATTTATTAAAGATTTATTCTGAAAATGGGAAAAGCATAAGAAGAATCATTATTGAATAATCTTTTTATAGCGATATAAATTAAACCATGCATAAAAAAAATTATGCATGGTTTTTTATTTTAATACATCTCTAACAATACCTCTTGCCCAAGAATGAAAATCTTTTCCACTATTGGTATTAGGAAAAGGAATATTAGGTATAGGAAGATTTAAAAATTTACATAAAGGTTCCCAGCCATCTTTCACTTCAAAAACAAGTAATCGATTTTCAGGTATGGTTTGTTTTACTTCTACTATATGAGAGTTGAATTTTGATATTACATAATCATGGTCTTTGAATTTCCCTTCAAAAAATTTCCTCCAAATTGATTTATCATTAAGAGAAACAACTTTTAGTAAGTTTCTGGCTACGCTAGAAAAAGGTATTTTCAAAAGCATTTTTAATTTTAGTTTAACACCAGGATCAAAACTAAAAATTGTTTTTAGAGCGCTTTTATACCAACTTTCCAGATCTCTAATGGTCAAAATAACTTTTGCATCAGGATAATGCTGTGCTAGTTCTTTATAGTAAATACTCCCTGGAAAATCTACAATTGCTTTGTAATCTTTAAATATAATATCCCATTCTACTGGATTTTCTAAATATGCATTTTCCCATTGTATTACATGATTAGGATTTCTTAACAATACTTTCATATGGTAGCATTGGTTAAAATTTAGAATTTCTAAAGCTAATTGTAAAGATTTTGTTCCAGTACGCCCAAAACCAGCTCCTATTACTTGAATGCTCATTGTTAATTAGAATTTTTGTTAGATTAAGAAGTAATTTAGTGAATTTTTATTTTATGCTAAAAATATGTAATCTTCAAATGTGTATATAATAGATTGTAAAAAGAAAACAGAAAAACCCTTGAGCTAAGCTCAAGGGTTTTCAATACACACTAACTAAATTTACACGAACTAGTGCTCGTTCATTCTGAAGTCTGGATAAGCACTCATTCCATGCTCATGAGAATCCAAGCCTTCTAATTCTTCTCTTTCAGAAACTCTTATTCCTACTATTTTCTTCATTGTAAATAGGATTAAGAATGACGATATTATACATATTGCGGCATAAGCAGCTACGCCAATTAACTGGCTTAAGAACTGATCCATTCCTGCTAGTTCACCAAATATACCAACTGCTAAAGTTCCCCAAATACCGCATACTAAGTGTACTGCAATTGCTCCAACAGGATCATCTAGTTTTAATCTATCTATAAGAGAAACAGCAAAAACAATAATTGCTCCTGCAATTAATCCTATTAATATAGCGTCTGTAGGACTCATTTGATCTGCTCCAGCTGTAATTCCAACTAAACCTCCTAAAATACCATTTAAGAACATAGTTAAATCTAGATTCTTAAATTTAAAGAAAGATACCATTGCAGCAGATACACCTCCAGCAGCAGCAGCAAGACAAGTTGTTACAAGTGTTAAAGACGTTAAAGCAGGGTCTGCAGATAAAACAGAACCACCATTAAATCCAAACCATCCTAACCAAAGTATAAGTACACCAGCAGTAGCTAATGGAATGTTATGTCCTGGTATAGCTTGAATTTTTCCATTTTTAAATTTACCTATACGTGATCCAAGTAAACAAACAGCTACTAATGCAGCCCATCCACCAACAGAGTGAACTAGTGTCGAACCTGCAAAATCGTAAAAAGGAGTTTCTAGTGTTTGTAAAAATCCACCTCCCCATTTCCATGAACCAGCAATTGGATAAACTAGACCAACATATAATACAGTAAATATCATGAATGGTCCAATTTTTATACGCTCAGCAACAGCACCTGAAACAATTGTTGCAGCAGTAGCAGCAAACATACCTTGGAAAAGGAAATCTGTCCAATACGTATAACCTTCACTATAAGTAAGGTCTAGTGCGCCTTCAGCAGTTAATGGAGAATCTAGTCCAAATCCTGCGAATCCAAATAATCCAGCAGATCCTTCTTCAAATCCTGGATACATTAAATTAAAGCCTACTAAACAGTATAAAAGTAAACCAATAGTGATAATAAATATATTCTTAAATAAAATGTTTAATGTGTTCTTTTGTCTTGTTAAACCAATTTCTAAAAAAGCGAAACCAAGGTGCATAAAAAAGACAAGTGCTGTACAGATCATCATCCATACGTTATTTGTTGTAAGTAATTCCATAATTAATTCTTTTTAATAGTTAGTTTAAAGTTTCTCCTCCTTTTTCTCCTGTTCTTATTCTGTAAGATTCTTTAATGTCGCTAACAAAAATCTTTCCGTCACCTACTTCACCAGTTGAAGCTGATTCTAATATGGCTTTTATAGTCACTTCTTCAAAACTGTCGTTAACCACAATCGATAAATACCTACGTTGTATATCGCTTGTGCTATAGGTAATTCCACGATAAACATGTCCTTCTTTTTCGTGCCCTTGACCAGTTACGTCCCAATAGGAAAAGAAATTTACACCTACATCGTGTAGTGCGTCTTTTACGTCAGAAAATTTTGATTTTCTGATAATAGCTTCTACTTTTTTCATAATTCGTGTATTTATTTATTAGTTAAAATTGGTATATAGCTGCTAATGTAAATGCTGCTAAATTATCTGTTGCATTAGAATCAGAATCTAAATAAGGCATATCATTACTCCAAGAATCTAATCTAATCTCAGGTTTTATAGTTAAATTTTCTAAAGTGTAGCTTGCTGTTAATGTAGTAGCAAATACACTTGGCAAGTCATCAACATCTTTTTCATGAATTCCAAAAAGTTCTCCTCTTAATCCTATGCTAAAAGAATCTGATGTTGCAAGTTGTGGATATAATGCTACACCGTAAAAACCAGCATCTTCACTAACTTGATAAGCGCCATTAATTCCTAAATAAAAACTATCTGTTAAATCAAATCCACCAGTATAGTCGATTTCAAATCCTAATACCTCATCATTATCATAGTAAAAGTTTAAGAACTGACCTGCATATCCTAACTGAGCACCAAAAGCGTAATCGCCAGTCATATTATCGTATACATCTGTAGCATTCATAATTGCTAACATTAAGCTAAAATCTTCGCTTAAAGTAAAATCAGCTTTTAAACCAAGGTGTGAAAATGGTCCATTAGAGAATAAATATGATGTGCTATAGTTAAAGTTTCCAGTTGGAGAAATTACTTCATAACCTAGATAAGTATTAAAACGACCTAAAGTTAATGTTGTTCCTTCTGATACATTCCAATACGCATATAATTGGTTGATAAAAATATCGTTATCACCACCAACAGCATCAATACCTCTTGGTCCAAATGCTAAATCTGCAACGACACCTGTTTTTTCACCTTCGTATGATGCAATTAAGTTTGCCATTCCTAAAGCAAATCCAGTACGGTTTGCAAATGAAGTTCCAAAAGATTGCTCATCATTATCTGAAGCACTTAAATATGTTTGGTAATACGCATCAATACTACCACTAATAGATAATTTCTTTTCTTTTACTTCTTTCTCTTCTTCTTGTGCAAAGACGTTAATACTACTTATTAGCACAAATAATAAAATAATTTTTTTCATAATTGTTAGTTTTAAATTGTTGGGTCAAATCTATATAAAAAAATATATAACCCATAAAAAAATAGGGTATATGGATGTATTTTTATTAAAAAGTTTAATTATACCCTAAAAAAATAAGGGTATATATAAAAATATTAATAAAAAATATGAAATTAACAATATTGATATACCACTTTTGGGTTGATTTTACATAAAGTTTTACGAGACATTAATTACGCAATCGTTTTAGTGAATTCATCATTTCTAGTATTGCTAAAAATCATGTTGATATTTTAATAATAAGAGTATCTCTATATTGAATAATATGCATTTATTTAGTTTAAAATCGTTAATCTCGAAATAATTAAATTAAGATTGTTATAATTCAAATAGTAGTATATATATTACACTTCAAATCAGGTGTTAAAACCAATAAAATTTGATGATTATGTTGAAGAAGCAAGGTATGTATTTGCCAGAATTTGAGCACGACAATTGTGGTGCAGGTTTTATTTGTAGTTTAAAAGGAAAGAAGTCTAATGATATTATACACAAAGCACTTCAAATATTAGAAAAACTAGAGCATAGAGGCGCTGTAAGTGCAGATGGAAAAACTGGAGATGGTGCTGGAATATTAATCGATATTCCTCATGAGTTTTTTGTAGAAAACTGTGATTTTAAGTTACCGGAATTTGGTCAATATGCTGTTAGTAATGTGTTCCTGCCAAAAAAAGAAAACCAAAGAGACTATTGTATAGAAGTTTTTGAAAAATATTTAAAAGAACAAAACTTAAATGTTTTAGGATGGAGAGATGTACCAGTTGATGAATCCGTTCTTGGAGAGATTGCAGCTGTAACACAACCTTTTATAAAACAAATATTTATAGCAAAGGAGAATAAAGATCAAGACTATTTTCAATTTAATTTAAAACTTTTTATAGCTCGAAAAAAAACAGAGCACAAAATAATAAATTCAAAAATTTCGGAAAACGGATTCTTTTATTTACCTAGTTTGTCAACAAAGATTATTATTTATAAAGGACTTTTAATTCCAGAAGATATTAAGCTTTTTTATAAAGATTTATCAGATCCATTATTTGTAACACGATTGGCACTGGTACATCAACGTTTTTCTACAAATACATTTCCAACTTGGGATTTAGCACAACCATTTAGATATATGTGTCATAATGGAGAAATTAATACATTAAGAGGTAATGTCTCTAGAATGATTTCTAGAGAGGCTTTACTTAAAAGTGAATGGTTTGGAGATGAAATAAAAGAAATATTACCTATAGTATTACCAGGAAAATCAGATTCTGCTTCTATGGATATGGTTGTAGAGCTTTTATTAATGACTGGGCGTTCTTTACCTGAAGTAATGATGATGTTAGTTCCTGAAGCATGGGAAAAAAATACTGAAATGTCTGAAGCTAAAAAAGCATTTTACGAATTTAATTCATGCTTAATGGAACCATGGGATGGTCCAGCTTCTATTCCATTTACAGATGGTAATTATATTGGAGCAGTTTTAGATAGAAATGGATTGCGACCTTCTAGATATTCGGTTACAAAAACAGGTTATGTAATAATGTCCTCCGAAATAGGTGTAATTGAAATTGATCCTAAAAACGTGGAGTATCATGGTCGTCTAGAACCAGGAAAAATGTTCCTAGTAGACATGAATGAAGGAAGAATTGTTAATGATGAAGAAGTTAAAGAAACAATTGCTGCGAAGCATCCTTATAGAGAATGGTTAGATCAGAACTTAGTTCATTTAAAGAGCATTCCATATTCAGATTGTCCAGTGTTTTTTGATGAAGAACCTCTTGAAAAAAGAAAGGTTGTATTTGGCTATACACAAGAAGATATTAGAAGTATTATTTTGCCAATGGCACAAATGGGAAAAGAACCAATTGGTTCAATGGGTAATGATACACCAATTGCTGTTTTATCAGAAAGGCCGCAATTAATTTATAATTATTTTAAACAATTGTTTGCTCAAGTTACTAATCCGCCATTAGATGGTATTAGAGAAGAACTTATTACAGATATAAGTTTAACACTAGGTAGTGACGCTAATCTTTTCGATTTTAATGGGGACCACTGTAAAAAATTAAAAATCCAAAACCCTGTTATTTCAAGGGCAGATTTAGATAAAATAAAAGGCTACCATAATCCAGATTTTAAAGTGAATTCTATTTCAATATTATATAGTGTTGAAAAAGGGCATAATGGTCTAGAAAATGCTTTAGAAAGCATATTAAATGAAGCAGCAAGATTAGTAGATGAAGGGACAAACATTCTTATTTTATCAGATAGAAATGTAAGCTATAAAAAAGCACCAATTCCAGCTTTATTAGCTTGTTCTTACGTTAATAGTGGATTGCAAAAATTGGGTAAGCGATCTAACATAAGTATAATTGTTGAGTCTGCAGAACCACGTGAAGTACACCATTTTGCTTTATTATTTGGTTATGGAGCTAGCGCAATTAATCCATACATGGTTAACGAAATTATTAGAGAGAAAATTGAAGATCATGATATAAATATGGATTCGTTAGAAGCTATCCAAAATTACAATAAAGCAATTGGCAAAGGGATTCTAAAAGTGATGAATAAAATTGGAATATCAACTCTAAACTCTTACAGAGGATCACAACTATTTGAATGTATTGGGATAAATACAAATGTTGTTGAGCAATACTTTCCAAATACAGCTACTAGAATACAAGGTGTAGGATTACATCAAATTGAAAAAGAAATTACTAAGCGTTATAGAAAGGCATATAAGCATCAGGAAATTGCAGCTAACTTAGATTTAGAAATTGGAGGAGAATACAGATGGAGAAGAAATGGAGAACGCCATATGTTTAATCCACTATCAATAGCAAAACTGCAAGAATCAGTTAGAGGTAATAAGCCTAAAACCTATAAGGAATATTCGAAAATCATTAACGATCAATCAGAAAAATTAATGACTATTAGAGGATTGTTTGAATTTACAAACTACGATCCAATTCCTTTAGATGAAGTTGAACCATGGACAAACATAGTTAAGCGTTTTAAAACTGGAGCAATGTCCTATGGATCTATAAGTAAGGAGGCACATGAGAACTTAGCGATAGCCATGAACAGAATTGGAGGTAAAAGTAATTCTGGTGAAGGCGGTGAAAATGAAGAACGTTTTTATAAAGATGCAAATGGCGATTGGAAAAACAGCGCTATAAAGCAAGTAGCATCTGGTCGTTTTGGAGTGACTTCAAATTACTTAACAAATGCAAATGAGATTCAGATAAAAATGGCTCAAGGTGCAAAACCAGGAGAAGGAGGTCAGCTTCCAGGTGCAAAAGTAAATCCTGAAATTGCGAAAACTAGGAATTCTACGCCTTATGTAGGTTTAATTTCTCCACCACCACATCATGATATTTATTCTATTGAAGATTTATCACAACTTATATATGATCTTAAGTCAGCAAACAGAGAAGCTCGTATTAATGTAAAATTAGTTTCTGAAGTTGGAGTTGGAACTGTAGCAGCTGGTGTTGCAAAAGCAAAAGCAGATGTTGTTCTAATTTCAGGTTTTGATGGCGGAACAGGGGCATCTCCATTGACATCTTTAAAACATGCTGGTTTACCTTGGGAACTTGGACTTGCCGAAGCTCAGCAAACTTTGGTGATGAATGATTTAAGAAACCGAATTGTTGTTGAATGTGATGGTCAATTAAAAACTGGTCGTGATGTCGCGGTTGCATGTTTATTAGGAGCAGAAGAATTTGGATTTGCAACGGCACCTTTAGTGGCTTCAGGTTGTATAATGATGCGTGTTTGTCATTTAAATACCTGTCCAGTTGGTATAGCTACTCAAAATCCAGAATTACGAAAAAAATTCAAAGGAAAACCAGAACATGTGGTCAACTTTATGTATTTCGTAGCTCAAGAATTAAGAGAGATAATGGCGAAATTAGGCTTTAGAACAGTAAATGAAATGGTAGGAAAGGTCGAAAAACTGAATAGAAATAAAGCTATAGACTTTTATAAATCAAATGGTTTAGACTTATCACCTATACTACACAAAATAGATGTTGCAGATGATGTTAAGTTATATAATACAGAAACACAAGAACATAATTTAGATAAATCTTTAGATTTTGATATTATTAGTAAAGCACATCCAGCATTATTTAGAAAAGAAAAAATCACCTTAGATTTCAAAATCACTAATGAAGATAGAGCAGTTGGAGCTATATTAAGTAATGAAATTTCAAAAATTTATGGTGCACAAGGGTTACCAGAAAATACTTTAAAAATTAACTTTACAGGTTCTGCTGGACAAAGTTTTGGAGCTTTTGCAACTAATGGGTTAAACTTAACTGTAATTGGAAATACTAATGATTATATAGGTAAGGGACTCTCTGGCGCAAAACTTATAGTTAAAGTACCTGAAGAAGCCACAATAATTCCTGAGGATAATATTATAATTGGAAACGTAGCCCTTTATGGAGCAACTGCAGGAGAAGCATATATTAATGGAAAAGCTGGTGAACGTTTTTGTGTTAGAAACTCAGGAGCAAAAGCAGTAGTAGAAGGAATTGGTGATCATGGATGTGAATATATGACAGGTGGAATTGCTGTTATTCTTGGTGAAGTTGGAAGAAATTTTGGAGCTGGAATGAGTGGTGGAATTGCATATGTTTACGATAATAATAACAAATTTAATATAAGATGTAATTCAGAAGGTTTAAATCTCGATCCAGTATCGATCCCAAAAGATGTTGCAGAATTAAGATCATTAATAGTGAATCATTACAATGCAACTCAAAGTCCTTTAGCTCAGCGTATTTTGGAGAATTGGCAATCAGAATTATCAAAGTTTATTAAAGTATTACCTGAAGAATACAGACAGGCATTAATAAGATTAGAAAAAGAAAACCTGGTAAAACAATAAGATTATGGGAAAGATTACAGGATTTATGGAATTTGAAAGACAGGTAGAAAAATATGATACTGTTGAAGATAGGTTAAAACACTACAAAGAGTTTACAGAACCTTTAAAAGAAAAGGAACTAAAAAATCAAGGCGCAAGATGTATGGATTGTGGAATTCCCTTTTGTCATAGTGGTTGTCCATTAGGAAACTTAATTCCAGATTTTAACGATAGTGTATACAGAGGTAAATGGGAAAAAGCAGCAGAAATTTTACATTCTACAAACAATTTCCCAGAATTTACAGGAAGATTATGTCCAGCACCTTGTGAAGAAGCTTGTGTACTTGGTATAAATGAAGACCCAGTAACGATAGAAAACATTGAAAAAAATATTGTTGAAACTGCTTTTGAGAAAGGTTGGGTTGTTGCAAAACCACCAAAAGAAAGAACAGGAAAAACAGTTGCAGTAATTGGTTCTGGACCATCAGGATTAGCTGCTGCACAACAATTAAATAGAGCAGGACATTTAGTTACAGTTTTTGAACGTGACGAAAAAGTTGGAGGATTATTACGTTATGGAATTCCAGATTTCAAACTTGAGAAATCTATAATTGATAGACGAATAGAAATTCTTAAAGAAGAAGGTATTGTATTTAAAACAAATGCACATGTTGGTGTTAATGTTAGTATAGATTCACTTAAAGAAGAATTTGATGCACTTCTACTTTGTGGAGGAGCAACAGAGCGAAGAAGTATTCCAATTAAAGGTTCAGATTTAAAAGGTGTATACCAGGCAATGGATTTCTTAAAGCAGAATAATCAATATGTAGATGGGAAATTAAATTTCAAAGAAATTTTATCAGCTAAAGATAAGAATGTAATTGTAATTGGAGGCGGAGATACAGGTTCAGATTGTATTGGTACTTCAAATCGTCATGGCGCAAAATCTGTAACTAATTTTGAAATTTTATCAAAACCCACAATTGGTCGTCCAGCACAACAACCCTGGCCATATTGGCCAATGCGCCTAAAGACTAGTTCCTCACATCAAGAAGGTGTTGAACGTTTTTGGAGTGTATCTACTAAAGAATTTTTGGGCGACGATAAAGGAAACTTAACAGGATTGATAACAACCGAAGTTGAATGGGTTTTTAAAGAAGGTGAACGACCACAGTTAAAGGAACTCGAGGGATCGGAAAAAAAATGGGATTGCGATCTTGCTTTACTAGCTTTAGGATTTACAGGTCCTGAGAAAACATTATCTGAGCAATTGGGTTTAGAAACAGATTTCAGAAGTAACATTCAGGCAACAACATTAAATTATAAAACAAATATTCCGGGAATATTTACTGCTGGCGATATGCGAAGAGGTCAGTCTTTAATTGTTTGGGCAATTTCAGAAGGACGACAGGCAGCATATCATATAGACATCTTTTTAACAGGAAACTCTAACCTTCCTTTAAAGGATGATAACGATTTACCAAGAGCTTAATTGCTTATTTAGTAGTAAACTAACTTCTGAAAAGAAAGTTAAATTTCTTTTATAAGATTGGAGCATTGGTGTCAATAGCTTATTTTTGACGATTGTCAAGTAAAAACCAAATCCTTATGAAGAAGTTTGTCCTGTTTTTTGCAATTTTTTGCACTTTATTTTCAAGCGCACAAATCTTAGAACCAGTTAAATGGGAATTTGATTTACAAAAAATATCTGAAGACGAATACCAGCTTCAATTTCTCGCAAATTTAGATGAACAATGGGCAATCTATTCTCAATTTGTTGACGAAGGAGGTCCTATACCAACCTCTTTTACTTTTGAAGAGTTTGAAGGTGTTGAATTACTTGGAGATGTAATAGAAAGTGATGAAAACAAAGTCACGAAGCATGATCCAGTATTCGATATGATTGTTGGAAAATTTTACAACAAAGCAACATTTACACAAAAAGTTAAAATTGAAAATAAAGACAATGTCATAAAAGGTTTCCTTTCTTTTATGACTTGTGATGACACAAGATGTCTGGCACCTACAGATGTTCCTTTTGAGTTTTCATTCTCTGGGAAAATTTCTAAAGTTTCTGAAGAAATAAATACTGCACTTATTGATAATTCTAGTACAGATATTAAACTTTATGGTATGTCTCCAGATCAAATGGAAGCACCTATATCTGAAGTAAAAGAAGGGAAATCACTTTGGGTAATTTTTGGATTAGGATTTTTTGGAGGATTGATAGCCTTATTAACACCTTGTGTATTTCCAATGATTCCACTAACCGTTAGTTTCTTCACCAAAAAAGGAGATAAAAAAGGAGCAGGAATATCTAAAGCAATATTATATGGCTTTTTTATTCTAGCAGTATACTTATTATTAAGTGCACCTTTTCATTTGTTAGATTCGGTTAATCCAGATATACTAAATGAGATTTCAACTAACGTATGGCTTAATGTTATATTCTTTTTAATATTCATGTTTTTTGCATTTTCATTCTTTGGATATTACGAGTTAACACTTCCTGCTAGTTGGACAGCTAAAACTACACAAGGAGAAAACATTGGAGGAATTTTCGGTGTATTCTTTATGGCCTTAACCCTCGCAATTGTATCATTTTCTTGTACAGGACCTATTTTAGGTTCTCTATTGGCAGGATCGTTATCTGCAGATGGTGGAGCATGGCAATTAACAGCAGGAATGGGTGGTTTTGGAGTAGCTCTTGGATTACCATTTGCATTATTCGCAATGTTCCCAAGCTGGTTAAATTCTTTGCCAAAATCGGGAGGATGGTTAAATACGGTTAAAGTTGTACTTGGATTTATTGAATTGGCATTAGCATTTAAATTTTTATCAAATGCAGATTTAGTACAACATTGGGGAATTTTAAAAATTGAAGTATTCTTAGGGCTTTGGATCTTAATCTTTGCAGGTTTAGCATTATATTTATTTGGTAAGATTAAATTTCCACATGATTCACCAATAAAAAAATTATCATTTTCAAGACTATCATTTGCAATTTTAATTGCTGCATTTACAATATATCTTGCTTCAGGTTTTAGAGTAAATAAAGACACAAACACATTTACTTCACTTACATTGTTAAGTGGTTTAGCGCCACCAGTTGGTTATAGTTTTCTGTATCCTAATGATTCTCCAAATGCATTAGAATCTTTTAAAGATTTAAAAGAAGGCATTGCATATGCTCAAGAAGTTAACAAACCAATTATTATTGATTTTACTGGTTTAGCTTGTGTTAATTGTAGGAAAATGGAAGAACATGTATGGCCAGACGAAACTATCGATAAATATTTAAGAGATGAATTTGTCTTAATTTCACTATATGTAGACGATAAAAAAACACTTCCAGAAGCAGAACAATTTGTTGTTAGTAAAACTAATGGAGGAACACGAAAATTGGAAAACTATGGTCATAAATGGGCGCATTTTCAAACCGAATTTTTTCAAATAAATTCTCAACCTTATTATGTGTTATTAACCCCAGATGGTAAGCAAGTTTTAAATCAGCCTGTGGGATATACTCCAGATAAAACTGAATACGCAGCCTTTTTAAAAGAAGGTTTAGATGCATTTTATAAGTTATCTAAATAAAAGGACTTATAGTATTTATAGAATTTTCTTACAATTAATAGTTTAGATAGAAATTAATTTCTATTTTTAAACACTTTAACCTAGCTATTATTTAGATGATTAATAAAGAATTAAAAGATAAGTATAGTGAAATATTTTCTTCTCACGGACATTCTTTTTTACAAACTCATATTAAAAAAATTGCAGAGTTAGACGAGTTTTTACCTGTTAATTCTACTTTTTATTGCATAACAAATACACAAACTTTAAAGTTTGAATACATCAGTAAAAACATGTTTTCTTGTATAGGTATTGACAGAGAGGAGTTAAATGAGAAAGGTATGGAATATCTCTGGAGCAGAATGCATCCAGATGATATTGAACGTTGGCTTATAGCCATGAAAGAGTTAATGGGTTTTACTTTAGCTGAAGTTTCAGAAGATGATAGAGTAAAAATGAGCTACACCTGGAATTACAGGTTAAAACATGCTAATGGTACTTATGTAAACATAATTCAAAATACTACTCCTATAGCGTTTGATGAATTTAAAAAACCAATAATTGGATTAGCACATTATACAGTTATAGGATCTCACTTAAATATGGATGTTTGTGCCTCAGCAAAATTCCTAAATGACAAAAACGAATACGAAACACTTTACTTTAATAACTTTTCTCAAAAATTATTATCAAGTGGTTTAACCAATAGACAAAGAGATATTATTAGGTTATTAGTTTTAAATAATTCTAGTAAAGACATTGCAGAAAAGTTATTTATTAGTTCTAATACAGTAGACACGCATCGTAGAAATATTCTTAAAAAGCTTAATATATCTTCAACAGGAGAATTAAAAGGATTAATAAAATCGAATGCTATCCATTTATAAGCTTATTCCATTACTATTAAAAAATAAATGAAAAATACTCAAATTGAGTATTGTCAAATTAATATTAAGTTTCGATATTTACACTATTCAAAAAAAATATAAAGCGAAGTATTAAAAAACTTTGGATTATATTTGCTGATGATAGTTAATTTAGGGAAGTTTTAGCTATTAATTATTAGAAAAGGTTGCAATAATATTGCAACCTTTTTTTTGTGATATAGTAGAATCAAAATACAAGGTTGTAACTTTGCTTGAAATAAAAAGTTTATGCATAAAGCAGGTTTTGTAAATATAATTGGGAATCCAAACGTTGGTAAGTCAACCTTAATGAATGCTTTTGTTGGCGAAAAATTATCTATAATTACATCTAAAGCTCAAACCACAAGACATAGAATTCTTGGGATTGTAAATGGAGAAGATTTTCAGGTTGTACTTTCAGACACTCCTGGAATAATTAAACCAGCTTACGAACTACAGGAATCCATGATGGGATTTGTAAAATCAGCTTTTGAAGATGCAGATATTTTAATTTATATGGTTGAAATAGGAGAGAAAGAACTTAAAGATGAAGTTTTTTTTAATAAGATTACAAATTCTAAAATTCCAGTACTTCTATTATTAAATAAAATAGATAATTCCAATCAAAAGGAACTAGAAGAACAATCTGAAATTTGGCAGAACAAAGTGCCTAATGCAGAGTTTTTTCCAATATCTGCTCTTACAGGATTCCATGTAAAAGAAGTATTCGATAGAATTGTAGAGTTACTTCCAGAATCACCACCTTTTTATCCAAAAGACCAATTAACCGATAAACCAGAACGCTTTTTTGTTAACGAAAAGATTAGAGAAAAAATCTTAATGCATTACAAAAAGGAAATTCCTTATGCTGTAGAAATTGATACAGAAGAATTCCATGAAGACGAAAAAATAATTAGAATGCGTTCTGTTATTATGGTAGAACGTGAAACTCAAAAAGGAATTATTATTGGGCATAAAGGATCTGCTTTAAAGCGCGTTGGAATAGAAGCCAGAAAAGATTTAGAGAAGTTTTTTGGCAAACAAGTACATCTTGAACTTTATGTTAAAGTGAATAAAAACTGGAGAAGTAACCAAAGACAACTAAAACGATTTGGTTATAACAACTAAAGGTTTAAAGTTT
>Ga0102814_10001145_pt1 | contig 18909 bp, 26 predicted proteins | sample ColrivemetaGS741_FD_79112 | JGI IMG/M metagenome (GOLD analysis project Ga0102814, IMG submission 79112) | Estuarine microbial communities from the Columbia River estuary - Flood tide ETM metaG S.741 | ecosystem: Environmental > Aquatic > Marine > Intertidal zone > Estuary | place: USA... | reverse complement strand
TAGTTCCCACGCTTTATCATATGCTTTCTTTATATCCTCAAAACTACTATTGTATTTAAAAATAATATATTTCCAACGAGTAGATTTACCTGCAGAAGTTAATATTCGTATACCACGCTCAATACTAGGCCAATCACCATTTACTCTATATTTTGTAAAGTTATCTGGAGGGCCATCAATGCTAAAAACCATATTAGCTGGGCGTTGTTGTACTGGATCCGGTATTGCTTGTGCTATTTTATGCCAGGTTTCGTCTTTAACATAACTTCCATTTGTTTCAAAGTTAAAATCAATGTCTTTATCTTTGCAAAATTCTATAACTTTGTACGCATCAGGATTATAGATGCCATCACCGAAAGCACCAGCAAAATCTACCTTGGTGACTTTATCGTCAATAACATTCAGTAACTTTTCAATATCTAAATGTCCGTTATCCCAACGTTCTCTATCGTCCGCCTGTCTAGTTCTGGGACAACAATAACATTTAAGTGTACATTTACTTGTAAGTTCTAATTCTAATACATTGCTTCTTGGAAAATTCAAGGCCATGTAAGTACTTATCACTTCATTTTTTCGACGGCCGCATCATAATCTTCTTGTGATACAACACCTTCAGAGAGCAAACGTGTTCTGTTTACCATATGTGCAGCCATTGTATCGTCTTTACTTCCACCAAAATAAGGAACGCAATGTCCTTCAGCTTCCATAATCTCAGTTATTTTTTTCATTTCACCGTTATAGTCTACTTTGAAATCTCCGAGGATACGTCCGAATTTGCCTTTCATATCTTCGCCTTTGCGATCTTCAGTAGTAATAAGTTTACCGCCATTAATCATAAGTTCTTTTAGTCTTGCTTTAGCGGCTTCGCCAAACAAGTCTTCTACTTTATCTCTTGTTCTTGATTCTGGTGTATCAATACCCATGATTCTAACTCTTTCATCAGTTAGTGTTACTCCAAATCCTAGATCAATGTCCACATCTACTGTATCGCCGTCAACGACCTTAATTACTTTGACATCATATTCGTTTGTATTCATAATTATCTCCCCCCGGTTTATATTATGTACTAGTATTTAGTAGATTTGGGTTGTTGCTGAGTCTACTCGTCTAGGTTCACATACTGCTGTGTACTTCTGTGTTTTGGGTTGATCCTCACCAGCTCTAGGGTTTGGTACTGGTGGTTGTTTGTTCATACGTTCTGCAAAATATCTACACTTGTCAATATCATAAAAGTACATGTCCTTGGATATTACCTGTGAACCCAAGTATACCATTAATAGAAAGGCGTGCGTCATTCCTCTTGCTCCAATATCTTTTCTACTGCAATCTTTAACACAAACTTTTTATCCGGAGCATAGGGTATTCTCATTGTTCCCATACATGTATCTCGTTTGCCGGTAAATATTGTTTGATTTGAATTGCCAGCACCTATATAAATGCAAACAAGAGATCCGTTTACTATCTTTCTCCAAGCAAGTCTGCCTGCTGTTAGTGGTGTCTCTGTAATTTCACCACGTCTTATTTGTTGTTCACGACTATATGGTTTGGTTGCACCATAGTTCTTACCGGCTGGATAGACTTCAGTTGCCATTAATATTACTATGAATATTGATAGTACTATATGGATCAAATCAATCTCCTATCATTTGTTCCGGGTCGTCTAATTAATGGTTTCTTCTTTTTCTGCATCTCTGCTTTGCGTTTTTCTTCTTCTAAGTGAGCGTCTTTTCTTAGAGTTTCTATATCATTACTTTTAAATTTGGGTTTCTCCCTCATCTCAAGTTGATTCCTAAATCTTTCCATAACTTCTGGAGCCTCACCACTTAATCTAATAAATTGCAATATTGCTTTATATCCATCACCCATAAAAATTAAATAACCGTCTTGATACAGTTTTGCCTTGGTGGTATTACTTGTATCAAGCATTAGGTTATTGTGTATAACCCGTGACATTTACCAAGTCCTCGGATGTCCGAACATATCAACTGCAATCATAACTCCGCCTACAAATAGAGCACCGACAACTCCCACTAGTAATACTATGCCTATAATGTTTAGAATCTCTCGTTGACGTTCTTGTTGTGCATATATTAACTTCTGTCTGTCCTTTCGGATCTTAGCCTGTAGTGCTACTATTTCATTCCAACTGCTTGGACCGTGAACCATATTAACATATGTTCTGAGTTCCTGTTCCATTGCTTCTGCTTTTTTCTGAGCCGCAAAGATATTCATAGCCTCTTCTTCAATTGAAGAACCTGCAAATATTTTTTTAAACAATGGTGGTTTTTTATTCATTTTGTCAGCTTGGTTAATATCTGAGACTGCTCCCATCCATCTTCCTACATCACCGTACATTGATTCAATATCTCGGCCAACTGAAAAGCCTTTCTTAATTGTATTGAATGCCGTAGTTGCGATCGCTATCGCACTGATTGGATCTATCATTTTTAATCTTCCCCCATTCATATTTATCGAATATAGGAAAAATTAGTTTCTAATACTGATTAATTACTAATCCACAGCCATTTGAGTTTGAGCATGTACCTGTGATACTATATGTTTGGTTGTTACTATTGGAAGTTGAACCTTGATTCAAATCTAAATTATATGCACCGCCGCCATTTGATAGATCAATATTTGCTGTATGATTTCCGTAACGTTGAAATACATCAACAGTATGTCCGTCATCTAAAACTATGTCTGCAAATTGGGTTTGGCTGTTACCACGCTGTGATAATGTAACATCGTTGCCGTCACCTGTTATCTCAATATAGCCTTTATGATCTCCTGAACCACGCTGTGTATGTTTTACATCATTACTATCACCTGTGACATAGTTTGCGATATGCTGTCCACCATTGTTGTTGTCATCTGTTTGATAACTTGCAAGATTATTATTACTGCCGTTTACAACCCAATACACATCATTGTCACCAGTTTCATCAGAATCTACTGAGCCATCTTCGTGCTTGCCTTGCCATGCTTTTATGTTATTACTGCTACCATTTACTGTAACAGTACTGATGTTGTTGCTCTGACCATGTAGTTGTACATCTATACTGTTTGTACTTCCGTTTTGTACTTCAGTATAGACAGCATTACTATCACCGCCGTCAATAATTACGCTAATTTGGTTATTAATGTCTCCGCCATTGCCTATTTCAGTATGTGTAGAATTACTATTGCCATCAATAGCAACAGACATGTTATTGTTGTTTCCGTGATTATCCATTGTACTTACATTAAGGTTACCATCCTGTGTGAGTGACATTACTTGATTACCACCATGTGACCAGAATCCTGTTCTATTGTTATTACCTTGTTGTGTTACTGTAAAAGTTTTATTATTGCCAGTTATTTGGGCATCACCACTGGTTGTGTTAAGACTGCGGATACCATTATTTTCGCCATCCTGTGTAATGTTTCCGGTAAAGGAATCACCCACTTGGCTCATATAAAGATCGTTAGCAAAACTAGTTGACTTGAATAATATTAATACTATTGTCAGTGCCGTTGCCAAGCCTGTAGTTGTATAGTTCATAATCACCTTGCTTTATATCTAATCTATATCCACGGTCCTGATACAATCTTAAGTGTATACTGCCGCCTTCATCATAATCGTTTCTTATCCAAACCCAATTGGGATCTTCCTTATTTAACGTAATTCCTGTAGATGGATCATATCCATATACATTGCCTTCTTGTTTTAACATGGACTTATTCTGTAGACTAAGTTCATCCATAAACAAAGCCATTAAAGCCTTGTTAAGTTCATCCAACATATCATATAACATGTCAGCCAGCATCTGATCGTTCTCATCAAGAGCTGTAACCCATATGTTTTCAATGCTGTCCACTAGTGCATCACCGTCTAAACCACCAAATTCTAAGAAATCAATGCCCAGAAAGTCTGCCATACGTTTCTTCCTTAGGAACTCTTCAGCTTCTTCATCCTGATAAGGATTACGTTTACGCAACATCAACAGACTATTCAACTGATCTTCATCTAGTTTAAGTGTAATAGGTTGTGCTGGTTTAGCCATGCCATGTGATGTGACTGTTGTTTGAAATGCTTGATTCATAATAACAAAGCCAGCATCAGTTTCGACTTTGATCTCTCCGACGAAACAGGCGCCCGCTGTATCACAGCTTGGGAGAAGAGTAATCATTGAGCCACCCAGTTCGTCGACAACCATGACAAAGTCTGTTCCACGAACACCGATGGTTGCACTCGGAGTTCGAATCTTTACATTCTGTTTATATTTTTTAGCAATCTGTCCACTAGCATAACGTACTGTACCAAGTGTAGCTTTTATACTTAAACTACCCACATCATTTGCTGGATCATAAACAAAATCATCTATAAGCAATCTACTGTGAGCTGTTATGTCTACACGGGTTTCATCTATAAAGTCGATACGCATACTTGCTCTTGCAGTAACGGCAGTATCCTGCATCTGTACTGCTACACCTTTTTCGGCAACAATAACTTCTTTACCACGCTCTAGTGCTCCTGACCCTTTTATCTTACCTATATCACCTACACCATTTGCATATGCTGATGTTGTTAGTAATAATAACGCAAGTAAAATTTTAGTCATTTAATCGCTCTGTGTTATGTTAACGCTTCCACCGTCTCCATCTGTATGAAGATCAACTTTATTATCATTTATACCGCTCTGGTTAATTACAATAGTATTGCCTTTACCTTTTGTTTCCAATTGGATTTCATGTCCAGCAACATCACCGTCACCAGTTATATCAATGTCAAGAGTGTTGACTGTGCTTACTGATGAGCTGTTTTTATTAATATTAACGTTAACTTTTGCTGATTGTCCATCAATGTCTGTTGTTATCACAGTACCATCATCTGCTACAACAAATGTAACTTCTGCATAACTGGCGTCTGCGGACTCACCAATTTTAAGTGTATAATCCTGGCTTGAACCTGTACCTGTTATGTTGAGGGTTACGTTATCACAATCGCCTGTTGCTGTTGAACTACAAAGTAGATCAACTGTGTTTGAACTACCAGTAAATACCCATGTACCTGTGTATGTGGTACCTTTAATAATTGCCGCGATTGTGTTGGAATTTCCAGTTTGTGTGACATTAAAGGTCATAGTATCGCCTGTCAAGACTACATCTTGACTACTCGTACCAATGACGTTGTCAGTACCATCCTGTACAACATCTAAATCAAGTGTATCACCCACTTGTTGAATGTATATATCATTTGCAAAACCTTGGCAAACGTACATAAAAATGGCCACAATTATAATTATTGTAGCGGTTACTAAACGTTTCATATTTTGGCTCCCCCCGGTCCAAAGTTATCGGTTCGTATAACTATTTATTCGTAATTAGACTAAATTAACTACTACTCGTATTTATGCAAAGGTGTAAATATTATTACACTTATTATCATATTTCGGGCAAAAATATTTCACTAAATACGTTATGGAGAACAAAATGAAAACACATGATGAACAAACCTTCTTTTATGATATGTTTGAAGAGATGTGGCCAAAGGATAAAGCAGATGTTATAGATCTTAACGCAGAACTTACACATCTAGAAGTATCCAGAATACAAGAAGCACTACTTGATAGCAAAGGCAATCAAAGCCATGCCGCCAAGATGTTGAACATCGGTAGAGTTACTCTCATACAGAAGATGAAGAAGTATAATATTAAATAATTATGGGTGAGGGATATGGTTGGTTTTTATCTTTTTGCCTGGCAAACATCGCCCAGTAGTCTTATCACAGTTTAAATCATGATTAGGCCATTTAGCTAGAGCATCAACTTCTTTTAGTGGACGAGGCTTTGGCATAGTACCAGTATATTCTACTGACTTAGCACTATATGTAATAGTTGGTAACCCTGGACCATCTAGTCTGCCACTCTTGATAATTTTAACTTCGCCTGTTGGTGCTGAATTCTTTTTCTTTACTTCGGGTAGCCTTACTACAGGTTTAATCTTTTCCTTTTTGGGTGGAGTTTTAAATTTCCACATTCCTTTCTTACGACCCTCATATATTAGTTCAATAACACCTTGTTCAATAGCGGCTCTAACAGCATAGTTAACTGGCTCGTTAACTGAATAGCCTGTTTCTGTTTCCAGTAGTTTTGTTCCCATATCCAGGAACTTAAATATATCAGCACCTTCTCTTGAACTTGCTATTGTTTTCTGTGTTGCAACACTCATTAGAACTTTACCAGTACTAACACTTACAATTCTCATTACAATAGTTACATTGTCAACACGATATTCTGTTTGTGCTCCTATGCCTAGATAACGAGCGCCTGCTCCGCCTATTGCAATGTTTGAATCATATCCAACAATACCACCCTCAATAATAAGTCCTGCGAATCGCATGGGCTTTAGTGGCGTTGGGCCGTTGGGTAATTCTTTCTCATATACTTCTCTTGTCTGACGTATAAGCTGGCGTTCTTTAATTAGGTTATCCATACCAACACGTTCAACAACTTCAAACCATGTAGCATTACCAACATCACATAGTGCTTTGATAACCCATACTTCTGCACCCTGTGTAACTGCACTAGACAGATTACTCATTGTGTCACTTGGTTTACGTTGTCCTGTTTTGTCTGTAAATTGATAAACAGCAACAGTTATCTTTTTGCCATCAAGCTCAGGTACATTCTTTAGTCGTTCATTGATGGGTGATATCTGTACTGTGGGAGGACCTGCCTCCTGATATATTTTCATACTCTTATTAGCAGTTGAACCGCACCCTGCTAAGAATAAAAGTGTTAATAGTAATGTTAGTCGTTTCATATTAAAAATTAAACTCCCCTGAACCAGGGATCTTTATTTCAGTCGTACCGTCTGGACCCACAACCGTTAGTGTTATTTCACCTGTTGTTGCATCCTTAGACCAACTAATTTGGGAACCTTCAATCTCTGCTGTACCACTGTTTGCACAACTACTACCACATTCAGCAAACATACTATCCACCATTTGTTTGGATAGTGTAGCATATATTCTGCTTTCAACGTTTTTAAGAAATTTGTTGAGGGTAGTGTTTTCAAGTTCACGAGCTATTCTGGCTGCTTCACTAGCCTTTTCATCTTCAAGATCTTTTTTGCGATTAAACTGTAGTTGCTCAACACTCAGTACATGTGTACTATATCCATTACCATAATGAAAGGCAGGTGATTTAAAACCCCAACCCAAAGAATCGCCATAACTGGCATTCGGTAATATAAAAATTACTGTGACTAATAGTAGTGAAAATAGTTTCATGGTTCTCTCCTTATCTGTATTTATAAGAAAAAACCTAATTTAAATACAACTATAATATACCTTCAGTTCTTAGTTTTGCTCGAATATCTGTTGCACTAATGCTATGTATTTCTTCACCTAGATCATGTTCAGTAAATGTATATCCTACACCACGCCCATAACTGATGTCCACAATATTTGGAACATTAATAATTTTGTATTCGGAGTTATATTCAAAGCCTTCTGCATCAAGAGCCTCAATAATATTTTTACGAACTGTATCTATATCAAATGGATTATCATCTACACCCTGTACATTACGAATCATAATACAAACCTGACCCGTTGTTAGTAGTGCTTTTTTAAATAGAGCAGTATGTCCTGGATGCCAGGGTTGCCATCTTCCCAACATTTGTGCTGTCGGTTTTTTACTATCAAACATACTAGCCCTCCGGCCAATCTTCGTGCTTCATATCTGAATGTGTTATAGATCCCTGTGGTTTTGGTTTACGTTCCATAAAGTTGCTTACAACTTCCACCAGTTCTTTATGTGTATCGTCAAACCATTTTGCTACATGGTAATCAACACTATCAGGTGATTCAAATAGAGCATTTGTATCTTCAAAACGTCCTTCTTTTATAGTGTCCATCCATATTGTATAGTCTGCATTAAATTCTTTTCTTGCTGTATATGTAGGACACACAAAGTCAGCAACAGCAATTTTACCAGCCATAACAACACCATCACTAAGGTGTTTCATACGAAGTGCTTGTCGCATACGACCTTCCACGCTAAAATCCCAGTCATTGTAACTTGTTCTTATTACATCAGCGTTTATATGTACACCGCCAATAAGATCAGCAAACGGTTTTGCCAAAGTAGTTTTACCGCTACCCGGCAGTCCAAATATTAATATTTTCATTGTTTTTTCCTCTAGTCGTAAATGTAAGGATCTTGTTCAGCCAGCTTTTTTAACTTGGCTTTCAATCTCTTCTGGTATTTGTAATCAGCAATTTTTTGCTTGATCCATTTAATGGGGTTGATCATATTTTTCTCCAATGCCATTTAGTATCTTTTGGGAGGTTACCAATATATTCTTCACCTGTTTCCATATCCACTAACTTATATTTGTTTGGACACCGTGTTCTAATACATAACTCTGTAGCTTCTTCTAGTTCTGGCACCACTGTACCATCTAATAATGTTCTTTCCATCTATTGTCTCCATGGAAACACAGAATTAGCTGTGCTTCTTTTTCTATCTGCTTGAATTATTTGTACAAGAGGCAAGTTATCCTCTAGATATTTATTCAGGTTATTTTCTCTGTTTCTCATATCTGCATAACTATTTAAATATGTAGCAGGAACATAATCCATAATATTACTAAATGACATCAGTGTGTCAGGTCTATTGGCAACTTCCAAACGTGTTAGAATACTGGTGTCCATTAGATCACCATGTATTGCAATAGGTGTATACTTACCCCGTAAACTTTGTTGCCATACTTCCCAGAAGTCATACCCACATGCTTCGTGGACTTGCGTCTGTACTTGAAGCCAGTATGTGTCTATGTTCTTTATCTGACGGAAGAAGGCTGTGTTAAAGTGGTTACTACCCGCATAACTTCTTAACCATGTGGGATAGTCTCGTCCATCCCAAGTAGCACACATATCTTTATATACACTAACACTTAGTGGTGAACTGTCAAAAAATAAGAAACGTTTGGATTCAAGTGGGCGTATGCTCTGACTAGCATATACCCAGGGCATCAATCCACTACAGGGCATAACAATCTCTTTGAAGTCATAACTTTTTAGTTTGTGTATGTCCTCTGTATTTGTTGCATAATAGCAACACCGATCCCTAGACGTTTTTATATTTAAATTATTAATTTGATCTAGGTTATTGGTTGGTGGTATTTTAAATATTACATGTTCTAGTTTACGCCAGTCGTTGGGATCTTCAAGTTTACTGTACTGTATTATAAAGTCTCCCCATAGGCAAGTTACCCAACCAATAGGAAATATTAAACTGTGATCGTATGCTTCAGCAATAGAACTTGCATGGCTGGCATCTGTTGCTAGATGTACTGCAATACCACAATCCTGGGCTGTAACACTTGAGCTGTCTGTTAGGTTTAGAGCTATCTCTAGAGCAATTGCTCTATCCCATTCTGTTCGATTGTCGATCCAGATTAGACTTCTTTTGTGCAAACTGTCACCCCATATTCTCTTTGCCATGCTTGTGCATCTGATTCTGTATCAACCATGGGCTTGCCTTTAATATTTAGACTGGTATTCAGTAACATAGGACATCCTGTTCTTTCATGCCATTTAGTTAACAGAGTAAACAATCTGGGGTGCTGTTGTCGATTAACTGTTTGTACTCTTGATGTGCCATCTAAATGTGTAATTGCTGGATATAAATCCGGTCTCCTAGTTTTACTTACAAATTGCATATAGGGTCCACAGGGTCCATCAAAGTAATCACCTGCATATTGTTCTAATATAACTGGAGCGAAGGGACGGAATTCCTGTCTACGTTTAACTGTATTCACTTTGTCCTTCATATCCGGCCCACGTGGGTCTGCTAACAGGCTACGATTACCCAATGCCCTTGGCCCAAACTCCGCCCGCCCATTGGCTACTCCAACCATGCCTGTTGTTTGTAATTCTTTTAGTACTGCACTAACAGGATAACGACCTTTAATATTATATCCCAGATAAGGTCCTGGCCATTCTATAAAGTCTTTGTGATCTGCTAGTACGGCACCTAAACTTGATCCTGCATCACCGGGATTGGGCATTACCCATACTTGTTTAAAGTACTTGAGTGCTATATTGTTAGCCACACAATTTAAAGCACAACCTCCCATTATAACTAGGTTGTCCTGTCCGGTTTTATTCTTTAGAGTTTTAACTAGATGTTCAAACACTTGTTCATATACGGCTTGTGTAGCCGCGGCAATATCCGCATAATCCTGTATAGTATTAAGTTCTGGGCACCACTGCTTACAACCTCTGTGTAGGTTTTGTTTAAATCGTATATTTAAACTGCCTTCTTCAAGTGGATAAAAGAAACTATCGAATATATAATCTTTTAATCTATTGGCATCACCCAGAGCCGCCCAGCCCATTAGAATATATTCATCTTCATTGGGCTTTAGACCTATACGTTGTGTCATAGCACTATACCATAAGCCCACACTATGTGGATAACCCTGACTGAATATCTTTTTAAGACATCTACCGTCACCTCTCCAGGCTGTTAGTGTCTCAAATTCACCTATTGAGTCAACTACTAGGACACTTGCTGAACTAAATGGACTGGTATAATACCCAGCTGAAGCATGAGTTGTGTGATGTCTATGTGCTTTTAGTTTAATGGGTTTAAACATCTCAAATAGTCCATCTTCCATACCACATGCATAACTGTCATAACCGAAATGCATCAGTTGATTATGTGGTGACTTCCCATGATCCAGAGCTGTTCTATATTGTCCTGCTCGTAACTGTCTTAAACGTTTTAACCATTGTGTCTCATACCAGTGAATACCTCTTGGCATACCATAATGGAGAGCTTGATTTATTATTTCCCAATTTAAAAGTTTGTCGTTCTTAACACCAGTTGAACGTTCAGCATGGGCGGCGAATTTAATATCCTTGCCGTCAAATACTGTTAAACTGGCATCGTGGGCACCTGCGGTTACACCCCATTTAATCATAACTTATGTCCTCAAATGCAAAATCATGTACGGCAATTCTAAATAATAGTCTATCTTTCTCAGGTGAACATACCTGATGTTCAGCTTGTGTATTAAGTATTAACATCTTATTGTACACAATATCTGGTGATGAGTCAACCTTTAATACGCCTGTATTTTCTGCTAAAGGATACAGCATAGCTATTTTTGACTTGTGATCCACATGTGGTGGTAAACTTCCGCCCGGCTTTGTTAGGAAGAAGTCACAGCGAAAGTCTGAAGTTTTTATTCCCCAACGTTTAAATGTTTTAATTAAAAACTTTTTAAGTGACATATCATAATCGCTTATGTGCTTAACATATTGTTCCACAGGCAATTCATCAGTCATTGCGTCTGTATATTCTTTATGATCACCATACAGTTCATTAATGTTTTCCCATGCCATTTGATCCATGTAATGAGAAAAGAAATCCACATCGGGTACTACATCAGTTAATATATAATTAGTTGTTACTTCCATTTTTTAATCCATGCCAGAATGGCGTTGTGTCGTGTTCTGTACTTAATCCAATGCTCTGCCAACATTCTGAATTGTCTGGGTCAGGAGCACATAGATAAGGTCCACGTCTATATTCCCAGGCATTTATGCTTCTGTCACTTAGTTCAGTAATAAACATTTCAAACTGTCTGGGGGCTCTTACTTCTCTGCTTATAAATTTATATTTAAATCCCATGCTGTCACTAAATCCTATCTGTTGATCAATAGTGGCATGAGTTGCGGGCTGTAATAGTTTTGTACTTATTTGTGTTCTGTTTGCTGGTGCAATATAAAATCTATTTAATAGTCTAATACTCAGTGACGGATAGAAGTCTCTTGACCAACCTGTTGAATATCCTGTAATTTTACCGGACTTCTTCCAAGTGGTAATGAACGGATACTTTGACCAGTCCATGTTGTCATAGTTTTTGCTTAGTCTATGTGCATCTTCAACTACAAACTCTGTTAGTTCTTCAAGTAGAGCTGGTTGTTGATCACTAAAGAATGTACACACTCTGTCTGCTCTTGCGTCACCGGTTACTTGTCTATCTATCATATTTTTAGGCACCTCTGTACGCCTAATGCTCCGTCAAAGTTCTCATTGATCTTTAGTACTTCAGCATTTAATTGTTTTGCTATATATTCATCATCATAAAAATGTAATACATATTCAGTATTGGGTGGATAACTATCAATACCCATGTCTGTTTTTGAACAAGCAACAAATGTTCTGTTTCTATACATTAACATATCTGCTAATTGTTCTGGGTCTTTAAAGTATTCCGGCCTATTATTAAATATTTTAATTAGGCTGTCTCTGTCACTTGTTGACATAAAGGTTGCTAATACTGTGGTTGCATGTTGTTTTAATTTTTTAATGGTTGCCTTAAACTCTTGAAAACTTGTATGTGTAAACACACTATAAGCAAGGGCATAATCATATTGTCCAAGCTCTGGCCAGTTCTCTTTAACAGCTTCATTTCTATATTGGTAATTAAATTTATCCAGTAGTAGCCATGTATGTTGTGGATACTGTTTCTTATTTGCTTCTATTACTCGCTGTATGATATCTAGTCCAGTATATTCTCCAGCAAAAGGTTCGTAACGTAGAAAGTTTGCATGGTTACAACCATAATCCAGGATGCGAAGACCTGTTAAATCATCTGTATATGCCTCAAAGTAATCTCTTACTGGATATTCAATGTACAATATCTTGTTGTCCGTTTAAACTAATGATTAAATGTATTCTACCTTTAGCACCGTTATTCTCTGCCCAATGTCTCATACCAGTATTTAAAAACCAGCATGTGCCGTCAGCAGGAAAATGCCTACGGATTATGTTGCCTTCATAATCATATGCACATAGATAACTATCAGGGTTTGTTATGATTGGTATGTGTACACGGATACTATAGGTTGTATTATAATCTATATGTGGTTTGATCTCATAATGAGGAGCCAGAAATGCGAAGCGTGTTCTAGTAATGGGTGCTTTAAAACTGTCCAGTATTGTATTCCAATAACCCGTACATATGTCTTTACGTTTGGTATAGTTGCGTTCATCTAATACAGGATTATAATGTTTACTTGACATCATTGCTGAAGTCTTATATGTTGCCATACTTGTGCTTGTGGGTTTTACATCACTAGCATCACCATTATATTCAGTTAGACTTAATTGTCTATAGAAGTCACTAGCACCTTTGCCCTGTTCATCTTTGTGAATAAACTTATTTAAATGAAACTCTTTCTCTTTACCCAATTGTAGATAGCTGGCATCTGGATTATTATAATTTAAATCCTGATATGTAGTTGTATCCTGAAACTGTTCAAATGCACTAAGTATTTTATCCATATCGAATTTATACGGCAGTTGCATAAATGCAGGTAACTGTTTTCTATCTAACATATCTAATCCTTGAGTTTGGTAACTAGATTACGATTAGCAAGTGTTTCCAATACAAATCCAGTTAGATCCCACTTGTGAAAGCGGAAGTTTTTTCCATTATGGTGTTCGTCATGCCAACCTTCGCCGGCACTTAGTAAGTTAACAAGTGGAAAATTACGGCTTACACCGTCCTTGTGGCATACTGCGTTAATTAATCCAAAGCCTATCGGTGCAAGTATTGCCGGCATTAATACCCATGCAACAAATACATACGGACTTATTATAGCACTAATTACAGCACTTGTCAACCATATTTTTCCCCAATGGTTATGGAAGAATACCATACGAGGATTGTTATATAAATCTTTTGAATACTTGACTGGAAAACTTTTTACTGACCACAGTGATAAGAATACTGTCCAGAATCCTTTATACTTGGGTGAGTGAGGATCCTGATCACTATCGCTATGGTGATGATGCATACGGTGTGCAGAAATCCAACCTATTGGGCTTCTACTTCCCGCCAGGACTGCAAAGTATAGGGTTATGATCTCAAACAATGTGTTAGCATTAAATGATTTATGAGCCCAGTATCTATGTAAACCTGCACTGATGCCGACATGAGCGATGACTTGATACCACAAGAAACCGATCAGTAAAGTTATCTCCATTGTCTATCCTTTTTTAGTCTGTTACGCCGTTATGATCACTAGCGTTCCATGTAAATGTTTCACTAGCTTTTGAAGTGAAATGGGCGTCTTTTGCCGCTTCATTTTCATAAACTATAACACGAGTTACTGATGCACCATCTTCTGAGAGCGTTAATGACCCAGTTGTTACTGTATCATAATTAGTTCCGCATGGACCATGTTCTGCAATCCATTCGTTTACAGTTGAGTATGTGTTAGAGTTTTTGCTTGTTAATGTACTTGTATATGTGTAAGCCATAGTTATCTCTCCTTTATTATATGTATTTATATTATTTTTTGATTAATATCATGCCGTCTGGTTTTAGATAATTTATATTATCATATTGTGTATTTGCTGTCCAATCATTTAAGGCTTGTTTAACTTCAGGCCAATGATCATGATAATCATCTGCAATCCATGTACCGCCCTTTTTTAATAGTGGCCAGAATTTTTCAAGTTCAGTCCACACTCCTTTATAGTCGTGGCTTGCATCTTGGATTATTAAGTCATACTCAGAGTCGTCACTTGTATCAACATTATCAATATCACTTCGTAAATGTGTTGCATTAGTTATTGTTTTTGTAAACATTTTCCAACAATTATAAAATTCGTCTCCTGATAATATACCGTTATCATCTACTTTACTAATAACTTTATTATCCAAATTATATACTGCATCAAATTCTGATTGGTTTATCATAAAATTTTTGAGTTGATTAAGGTTGGATAAGTTTATACTTCCCCACCTATCTATAGTATGCAATTTTACACTATCATGCTTGTTTAATCCAATTTGAACTGTTAGTTTCCCAAAAAAAGAACCTAATTCTAATATACTTCCGCCATTAGGTACTGTAGAAACATAGGGCATTGTTGCCATTATTTGTGTATACCTAAAGTATCCAGGTATTGAGTTATCTACTTTTACTATCATTGGTAACTTCTACATAAATTTAAAAATTCTTCGTATTCAGGAAACGTTTGTAAAAAGTTCTTACTTCTACGCCTATCATATTCATCTACAAATTTTGCAAATTCTTTTCGTCTCCTAATAATATCAGCAGTAGGTTCTTCTTTTGCTTTCATTACCATATCAATGATATTGCGTCTTAATTTAACAGTTTCGTATTCTTGAAAACTTGTATTTGTAAACCAATCACCAACGTTTGTGTTATTAAACATGTAGTTTGCAGCAGGTAACATCCACTTATCAATCATATCCAATGTTGCTATACTGGCGTCTAGAAATGTAGGATACCTAACATACGGTACGTCAATAGAAACTCTTCCTCTAATTTTATTTACTTTTCTTTCTTTATGTGGTTTTCCAGGATTTAATGGATTCAATCCTTCACTTTCAAACCAATCAAACAATCCATTATAACTGTGCTTCTCTTTTAACTCTTTAACCCATATTAGTAATTGAGAAAAACTACTTAGACTTAAAATATTAAAAGCAGCCATAAATGTTACTTGTGTATTTGCTGTCTTTTCTAAAAACTCTTCAATATTTTTACGGAATAAATCCCAGTTCATACCATCACGAATATAGTCGTTTCTATCACCATACGCCTCTGCACTGGTATATAAGTCAAAACGTTTAACACATCCACGTTCAGTTAGTATGTTTATCTTTTCAATAAATGTAGTCCACTGATCGCCTGGAGGGCAACCATTTGTATTAATGGCAAATTCTAAATTGGGTTGAGGATTATCAACTAGATAATCTAATACTTTCCATGTATCTTTACTCAGTAACGGTTCTCCTCCAGTAATACGAAATGTGTGTAACTTGCCAACCATATCAGGAAACCATTTCCAAAATGCTTCAATATAAGGATTGTCTTCATTGTTATTATAATATTTTACAGAAGGATCTATTCCATTAAAATGAGTCTCTCCAAGCATATAAGGACCATTTTGTTTAATATCTTGATCCCATTTACTAGAAAAATTAGGACCGCAATATGCACAGGCAAAATTACAGGTACGAGTAAAATTTACCTCAACATAACGTGGATCAATATTTTCATCACCACTACTATTTTTAATTTTATCATAATCTACAGAACTCCAGGGTTGCATACTTTTTAGAGCTCTATCACTAATCTCTCCATTATCTTCAACACGCCAACAAAAATCACATTCTTTAGGACGTTTGCCATTTAACATATCTTTACGTTGTTGTTTTTTATGTTCTGTATTATGTAAAGCCGTAGGATTTTGAGATAATTCTTCTAATGATATTTTATGAGGTATAGGATGGTGACAACTATGTGTCAATCCGTTACCTAAATGCATAGTAACTTGTGACCACTTTGCTAGACAGAATCCTGGACCGGTTTGATTCAACAGATCTTGCATGTTTTTGCTATCTGAAGCTGATGTATCAGACATTAAGTGTATGTGCCAGTGGAAATATTTCTGCAATAACTTTTGAACAAGCATGTGCAATTTCCATGTGTTCTTTCTGTGTACCATTAGCACCACGTAGTTCAATGTAATGAACCCAACTACGAATACTGCCCTGCATGTATAGAGTTGTCTTTGTTAGACCTTCCGGTAATATTTTACGAGCCTGTTCTTTAGCAATACCTTTTTTAATTGCCCAGTCATATTCTTTCTTGGCCCAATGTGCAACACGCATTTGTGCATGTAGCCAATCAAGTTGTAGTTTTTCATCGTCAACTTCAACAGAGTTTTGTCTGTTTTTGGGATCCTGTAGGCGTGCTTCTGAAAATTCAAACATGTCGCCTTGTTCTTTAGGATCAGCATAACGCTGACTAAACTCTTGAAATGCAAAACTACGGTGTCTTACAATTTGATGTGCAATATCACGAGTTGTTTTAATTTCAAGTGTAGCATTTACCATTTCAAGTGGTGACCAATGCTGATGCTTAATTAAATACTTTATTAGTCTTTCGCTTGTCTCTGTGTTAATTTGTGCTTGTGGGTTTGATACCTTAGCACAAAAGGCAATTAGTTCTTGTAGGTCTGTTAAACCCTCTGCTTCAAAATCATCTGTTGCTTTTGAATATGCTACTAGTCTTACTTGTGTCATTTTTCTAATTTATCCTCTACTTGGTCTTCTCTGATTTGTGCGCCTAAACGGCTTGGGTTAATATATACAGTCTTAAAGAATTCACTTCCTTCGATACCTATATCAGCAATTTCTAAATCTAGTTTTCTACGAATATCAACACCTAGTTCTAGGGTCGCTTGTTTAAGTAACTTATTGTCCCAACGGTATCCAGTACGTGGACACAATTGGTCTGCCTCTCCTATAAATTTAGGAGCAACTTCTGTTTCAAACATTTTTGTTAAGTAACGGAAGTCACGTACATTACGCCAGTCCCATTCGTTACGAGTAATGTTTGTCATATGGCAACCCAGTCTAGCACCGTATATTGCCCATAGGCCATTGTCAGTGTCTTCTCCCACAGTCATCCATGTTAACAAACGTTGGTAGTTCTTTTTGTGTACGTTCTTAAGTTGTTCTTTTGGTACAACATCACCATCGATAAGTCCCATCTTAACGCCTTCTCTAAAGCCTGCACGCCAAGCCTGTAGTGGTGATCCGTTATTCATAACATCACAATATATATTATTCATCTGTACATAGTTGATATTCCAACAGAAATCCACTTGGGCTCTCTTGTCACCTTCCGGTGCGTTCTCATGTGTCTTCATTCCATACACTACACGTTTGGGCCAACATTTAATTCCACCATTGCCATATACTAGACCGTTAATAACATTTTTACCAGCCCAGCTGATAACATCCATGGCTCCAATTGCATCCATGTCTACGTCTACACTTAGGAATGCAGGATCAACAATGTTGTCTGCATCAATAGTAATAAACCTATCTGTTTCTGCTAGATCAGCCGCCGCCTTGTGTGCCGCATCTGAACCAAATACTCCGTGACTTCTTTTTGCCCATGGACATTTATCCAACAGGTCTGCGTAATTCTCATCAGCATTTGGTTCATCAAAACTAATAAAAATAATATCAAATTCATTGATACTAATGTGGTTGGCCATTGTTCTCTCCTATATAATTTATTGACAATGTATTACTCTTGTATATGATTAATGGATTATCAGGCCATTTAAAGTTTGTTTTTATGTCCACGTCTACTACTGCTCTTAATGTGTCACCGGGTACGCCAAACGCACCAACGGGTTTATCTATATGTCCATCACATACTAGGAACATAATTTTATTAACACTTGTTGTAGCATAACTGGTGTCTTTTGTTATTCTATTTAAAATCCTTACACCATCAGGTGTTTTAATAATACTTATATGTGGTTCCACATTATTATTTGATACTGTTTGTAGTAAGCGATCAGGAACGAAGTTACTTCCAGCAGCCCCACTATAATTATAGTATTCAATACCATAACTAGTAAACATTTTTCTTGTGAAGAAACTAACGTTATCCCAGTCAATGTCCTGTTCAATAGTAAATGATAGTTGCTTTTGTTTGATCAATGCTATAGGATCTATGTCTATAACATGCAATAATCTGTCCGGATTATGTTTAGCACATATAAAAAAATTAACAAGTGAACTTTCACTAATACTTATATTATTAATTTGTCCAATATTTAAACTGCGTTGTATATGTAGGATATTTGCTTTTATGTCTACTCTGTTTTCATCTTTGAATACATTAATATATATGTCGTTACTGTTGGGATTTTTGCCTGTAACTTCTACTATTTTAATACCACGATCCTGCATCTGTAGTGTGTCAGTTTCAGTAGCAGGTTCCCAGTCTTCGTTAACAATATCATAAACCATTCGTACCCATTTTTTAGGAAGTGTACG
>Ga0102814_10001140_pt1 | contig 18930 bp, 10 predicted proteins | sample ColrivemetaGS741_FD_79112 | JGI IMG/M metagenome (GOLD analysis project Ga0102814, IMG submission 79112) | Estuarine microbial communities from the Columbia River estuary - Flood tide ETM metaG S.741 | ecosystem: Environmental > Aquatic > Marine > Intertidal zone > Estuary | place: USA... | reverse complement strand
GCTAAATATTTTGCTGAAGTTGTAGTTGATCTTGATAAAATTAATGAGCCAATGATTGCTGATCCTGATGTATATAATGAAGATGTATCTAAGCGATATACACATGATACAATTAGACCTTTATCTTACTATGGAGGCACTAAAAAAGTAGATTTAGGGTTTATAGGATCTTGTATGGTTCACAAGGGAGATATGAAAATCCTTGCTCAAATGTTGAAAAATATTGAAGCTCAACAAGGAAAAGTTGAATTTAAAGCACCACTAGTTGTAGCTCCTCCAACTTATAATATTGTAGATGAATTGAAAGCTGAAGGTGACTGGGAAGTTTTAAAGAAGTATTCTGGTTTCGAATTCGATGACAATGACCCAAAAGCTGTAGCTCGTACTAAATATGAAAACATGTTATATTTAGAACGTCCTGGTTGTAATTTATGTATGGGTAACCAAGAAAAAGCTGAGCCCGGAGATACGGTTATGGCTACTTCTACACGTTTATTCCAAGGAAGAGTTGTTAAAGATTCTGGAGAGAAAAAAGGAGAATCGTTACTTTCATCTACTCCAGTTGTTGTTATTTCTACTATTTTGGGTAGAACACCTAATTTAGCTGAATATGAGGAAGCCGTAAAAGGCATTAACTTGACAAAGTTCAAACCTTCACATAAATTATTAGTTAATTAGTTATAAAATTACTAGTTAATCATATTTTAAAAGCCTGTGTATTAAACTCAGGCTTTTTTCATGATGTTAAATATATATTCTATTTTTCTTAAAATTAGAAAAGAAATATTTTTTATAAAAATCTTATTATTTTGTATATTGTTGATTATAAATTTTAATTAAAAATAAAAAAATATGACTTTTGATATTGAAATGATTAAAGGTGTTTATTCAAGAATGGCAGAACGTGTTGATATGGCAAAATCTGTTGTTAAAAAACCTTTAACATTAGCTGAAAAAATATTATATAATCATCTTTGGGATGGAAAACCAACAAGCACTTATGTAAGGGGTAAAGATTATGTTGATTTTGCTCCAGATAGAATTGCTTGTCAAGATGCTACGGCTCAAATGGCATTATTGCAATTTATGCAGGCAGGTAAAAATAAAGTAGCTGTACCTACAACAGTGCATTGTGATCATTTAATTCAAGCAAAAATTGGAGCTGATAAAGATTTACAAGCAGCATTAAATAATAGTAGTGAAGTTTTCAATTTTTTAGCTTCAGTATCAAATAAATATGGAATAGGTTTTTGGAAACCAGGAGCAGGAATTATTCATCAAGTGGTTTTAGAAAATTACGCTTTCCCTGGCGGAATGATGATTGGTACTGATTCGCACACAGTAAACGCTGGTGGATTAGGAATGATTGCAATTGGTGTGGGTGGAGCAGATGCCGTAGATGTGATGGCAGGAATGCCTTGGGAATTAAAATTTCCTAAATTAATTGGAGTTAAATTAACAGGAAAATTATCTGGTTGGTCTGCACCAAAGGATGTAATATTAAAAGTTGCAGGTATTTTAACTGTAAAAGGTGGAACTGGTGCAATAGTTGAATACTTTGGTGAAGGAGCTAAATCTATGTCTGCAACAGGCAAAGGTACTATTTGTAATATGGGAGCTGAAATAGGTGCAACTACTTCAACTTTTGGATATGATGTATCTATGGAACGTTACTTGCGAGCAACTGATAGAAATGAGGTTGCAGATGAAGCTAATAAAATAGCTTCTTATTTAACGGGAGATGAGGAAGTGTATAAAAATCCTGAGCAATATTTTGATCAAGTTATAGAAATTAATTTAGATGAATTAAAACCTCATATTAATGGTCCTTTTACACCGGATTTGGCTACTGTTGTGGGTCAAATGACTGAAAAAGCAAAAGCAAATGATTGGCCATTAAAAGTAGAATGGGGATTAATAGGTTCTTGTACAAATTCATCTTATGAAGATCTTTCAAGGGCTGCATCAGTAGCAAAACAGGCAGTTGATAAAAAATTAATTACTAAAGCAGAATTTGGGATTAACCCTGGATCAGAGCAAGTTCGTTATACTGCTGATAGAGATGGTTTATTAACTATTTTTGAACAATTAAATGCAAAAATATTTACCAACGCTTGTGGTCCTTGTATTGGTCAATGGGCAAGAGAAGGAGCTGATAAACAAGAAAAAAATACAATTATTCATTCATTTAATAGGAATTTTTCTAAAAGAGCTGATGGGAACCCAAATACACATGCTTTTGTAGCGTCTCCAGAAATGGTTGCAGCAGTTGCAATCTCCGGTAGATTGGATTTTAATCCTTTAACAGATAAACTAATAAATCAGGATGGAGAAGAAGTTATGTTGGAAGAACCAACAGGAATGGAATTACCTGCTAAAGGTTTTGCTGTAGAAGACCCTGGATATGATGCGCCAATTGCAGATGGGTCAGGAGTAAAAGTTATTGTTAAAGAAGATTCAGAACGTTTACAATTATTAACACCATTTAATCCTATAGGAAACTCCATTAAAGGAGCTAAGCTATTAATAAAAGCATTTGGTAAATGTACAACAGACCATATTTCTATGGCGGGACCTTGGTTACGTTTCCGTGGGCATTTAGATAATATTTCAAACAACTGTTTAATTGGTGCTGTAAATGCTTTTGGCAAAGCAACAAATAAAGTAAAAAATCAATTAACAGGTGAATTTGGCGCGGTACCTGATGTTGCAAGGGCATATAAAGCTGCTGATGTATATTCTATTGTTGTTGGAGATCATAATTATGGAGAAGGGTCTTCTCGTGAGCACGCTGCTATGGAACCTCGTCATTTAGGAGTCGTAGCTGTAATTGTAAAATCTTTTGCGCGTATTCATGAAACAAATCTTAAAAAACAAGGAATGTTAGGGCTTACTTTTGCTACTGAAGCAGATTACGATTTAATTCAGGAAGATGATACGTTTAACTTTTTAGATTTAAATAAATTTGCTCCTGAAAAACAATTGACTATAGAAGTTGTGCATAAAAATGGTACAAAAGATATTATTAAATTAAACCATACTTACAATCATAGTCAAATAGATTGGTACAATGAGGGTTCTGCATTAAATTTGATAAAAAAACAAAATCTTTAATGTAAGTTATTCTATAATAAACTAATTTAAACAAAAAAGAAGCGCAATTAATGCCTCTTTTTTGTTATTAAATGCTTTATAATATGTATGTATTAAGTTTTTATATTTGTAATTGATTGAAAAACAATACAAAACAGATTAGATTCTAACGTTTTCGTAAATATATCTTTTCATAAATAATTTTTTTGTAACTTTTTATCTTAATTTTGAAGGTGATATTTATAATCCAATATTGAAAAAACTCATATATTTTTTTAAAAAATACTAGAAAAATTTAAAAATATTTAACTAGTACAATTTTAGTTTTATTATTAAAAATTGCGTCAAAGCTTGAATGTCTATTAATATAATTATCAAATAATACAGAGTAATTTTATGAAAGTACTGTTTTACACAAAAGAATTTCCACCATACGTATACGGGGGAGCAGGAGTAGTTGTTGAATACTTAGCTAATGAGTTAGAAAAATTAATGGAAATTGATATAAAGTGTTTTGGTGATCAAGAATCAACTTCAGGAAACATGCATGTAAAAGGTTTTCCTTATAATAATTCAGTATTTGAACAATCGGACAATAAATTAAAAGCAGTATTTAATAGTTTGAATACATGTCTGCATATGAATGCTGAAATTCTTGATGCTGACGTAGTTCATTGTCATACTTGGTATGCTCAATTTGCTGGTATTGTAGCAAAATTATGTTATGGTGTTCCATTGGTAATTACAACACATTCTTTAGAGCCTTTGAGGCCTTGGAAAAGGGAACAGTTAGGTCATGGATATGAAGCTTCATCTTGGATTGAAAAAACGGCCATTGAAATGGCTGATGCTGTAATTGCTGTGTCAAAAGAAACCAAAGAAGACGTTTTAAAGTATTTTAATGTTGAAAATGAAAAAGTTAAAGTAATTTACAATGGAATAAATTTGAATGAATATGTAGTTACGGATAAAACTTCAACGCTTGATAAATATGGGATTGATAAAAACAAACCTATTGTATTATTTGTTGGAAGAATTACTAGGCAGAAAGGAATTATACATTTAGTAAATGCCATAAAATATATAGATCCTGAAACACAAATTGTATTATGTGCAGGCGCACCTGATACTCCTGAAATTGCAAAGGAGATGGAAGATAGTGTTGATGAGGTTAAAAAAACAAGAGAAAATATAATTTGGATTGATGAAATGCTAGATAAGAAAAGTGTTATCCAATTGTATTCACATGCCGATGTTTTTTGTTGTCCATCAATTTACGAACCATTTGGAATTATAAATATTGAAGCTATGGCTTGTAATACAGCTGTTGTAGCCAGTGCCGTTGGAGGAATTAAAGAAGTAGTTGTTGATGGTGAAACAGGTATTTTAGTTCCAGTTGAACAACAAAAAGAAGCTCCTTTTGAACCAGTTAATCCTGATAAATTCGCTAAAGATTTAGCAAATGGAGTTAATAAATTAATTAACAATAAAGAATTAAGGGATTCTATGGGGAAAAAAGGTAGAAAAAGAGTGGAGGATCACTTTGATTGGGTAGCAATTGCTAAACAAACAAAAGATTTATATCAATCTTTAATTTAAAATTACAATTTTTAAATATTAAATACCAAATAAAAATTTAACCAAACAATAAAATAAGAGTACTTTTCAAACAACTAAATTATATAAATTTTTTAAAATAAATAAATATGTCAGGAAATAGAGTTTTATCAATTATACTAGGAGGAGGACAAGGGTCAAGATTACATCCATTAACAGAAGCACGTTCTAAACCTGCAGTCCCAATTGCCGGTAAATACCGTTTAGTCGATATTCCTATTTCAAATTGTATTAATTCAGATATTAAACGAATTTTTGTTTTAACACAATTTAATTCTGCTTCTTTAAATAGGCATATTAAAAACACTTATCATTTTAGCTTTTTTAGTGATGCTTTTGTTGATGTGTTAGCGGCTGAACAAACTCCAGGAAATCAAGCTTGGTTTCAAGGAACAGCTGATGCAGTGCGCCAAAGTATGCATCATTTTTTAAGACATGATTTTGATTATGCACTTATTTTATCTGGAGATCAATTATATCAAATGGATTTTGATGAAATGATAAGAGCTCATAAAAAGGCAAAAGCTTCAATTTCTATAGCTACAATTCCTGTAAATGCTAAAGATGCTACATCTTTTGGAATTTTAAAAGCTGACAAAAAAAATAGAATTACATCTTTTATAGAAAAACCTAGTTCAGACTTGTTACCAGATTGGACTTCTGATGTAAGTGATAGTATGAAAGCTGATGGAAGAAATTATTTAGCTTCTATGGGTATTTATATTTTCAACAAAGATTTATTAGTTAAGCTAATGGAAAACCCAGATACAATTGATTTTGGAAAGGAAATTATTCCACAATCAATTGATGAATATTTAACTTTAAGTTACCAATATGAAGGTTATTGGACTGATATTGGTAATATAGAATCTTTCTTTGAAGCAAACTTAGGTTTAACGGATGACTTTCCTAAATTTGATTTGTACAGTAAGAAAAAGCGTATTTATACACATGCTAGAATGTTACCTACAACAAAAATATCTGGTACAATTTTAGATAAAACAGTAATAGCGGATGGATGCATAATTAACGCTGGAAAAATAGAACATTCGGTAATTGGCGTTAGATCGAGAATTGATAAAGAATCAACTATTATTAATACTTATATGATGGGTAGTGATTTTTACCAACCTATTGAAGATATTTTTAATGATGGTATAGTTTCCATGGGTATCGGTTGTCGTTGTTTTATTAAAAATGCTATTTTAGATAAGAATTGTTGTGTTGGTAACGATGTTAGAATTAATGGAGGAAGACATTTAGAAGATACTGAAACTGAAACTTATGCAATTAGAGATGGTATTGTAGTAATTAAAAAAGGAGCAGTTATTCCAAATGGGTTTACACTTTAAAAAGTAGTTTAAGTAATATTTTTGTATGAAGAAAAATCAAAGTAGAGTAGTAATCGAAGATGTACTTCCACAAATTAATTGTGGAGAATTTTTTATAAAAAGAGTTATAAATGAGTTTGTTAATGTAAGTGCGGTTGTATTAGTTGACGGACATGATATTATAGCTTCTTCTGTTCTTTATAAACATGAAAAAGATAAAAATTGGAGCGAAACTAGGATGGTTCCGACACATAATAATAAATGGAGTGCATCATTTTCAGTTGAAAAGCAAGGTTTTTATAACTATAAGATTGAAGCTTGGGTTGACTACGCCTTAAACTGGCAACATGGTATCATCAGAAAACTTCAGGATAACCAATATGTGAAATCCGAATTATTAGAAGGAATACAACTTCTTCAAAACTTATTGGATAAATTGAATTCTGATGAAAAGAATTATTTTAAACATCTAATTCATATTTTTGGAAATGAAGATTCTTACGAAGAGGCTATTAGAGAGGCAATGAGTGATCGATTGCATCATATTTTTGAAAATCATCCGAAAAAAGCACTAACAGCCTACTCTAAAGAATTAAGTGTCTATGTAGATAGAGAAAAAGCAAGGTTTAGTACTTGGTATGAATTTTTTCCACGTTCTTCATCAGAAAATTACGGAGTTCACGGAACTTTTAAGGACTGTGAACGCTTGTTGCCAAGAGTTCAAAGAATGGGTTTTGATACGCTTTACCTTCCTCCAATTCATCCAATTGGTGAAGTTAACAGAAAAGGTAAAAATAACACAACTACAACTGAGCAAGGTGATGTTGGTTCAACTTGGGGAGTTGGTTCACAACACGGAGGTCATAAGGATATTCATCCAGATTTAGGAAATATAGACGATTTTAAAGCATTAATTAAAAAGGCTAAAGAGCATAATATTGAAATTGCAATGGATTACGCGTTGCAAGCAGCTCCAGATCATCCTTGGGTTAAAGAACATCCGCAATGGTTTAAATGGAGACCTGACGGAACTGTCCAATATGCTGAAAATCCCCCAAAAAAATACCAAGATATTTTACCAATATACTGGGAAAGTGAAGATTATGTTAATTTATGGAAAGCTTGTTTAGACATTTTATTGTATTGGATTGATTGCGGAATTGAAATATTTAGGGTTGATAATCCGCATACTAAACCATATCATTTTTGGAATTGGGTAATTACTGAAGTAAAGTCCAAACATCCAAACGTATTATTTTTAGCGGAAGCTTTTACAGCACCTAAAGTAATGCATCAATTAGGAAAACAAGGATATACACAATCTTATACTTATTTTACTTGGAGAAATTCAAAGCATGAAATAATTGAATATGTTGAAGAGTTAACAAAAACGGATCAGAAGGAATACATGCGACCAAATTTTTGGCCAAATACCCCTGACATAAATCCATATCATTTACAAGGAGCAAATGAATCTAAGCATATTCAGCGTTATGCGCTGGCAGCAACTTTAAGTTCAAATATTGGAATTTATGGACCTGTTTTTGAATTTATGAGGAGTGAGGCATTAATTGGGAGAGAAGAATATTTAAATTCTGAAAAATTTCAAGTAACTCATTATGATTGGAATATTGAAAATAAATTGATAGCTGTAATAACAAAAATTAATCAAATAAGGAATCAGCATAAAGCTTTACAGCAAACCAACAATATTAAATTTTGTTATGTAGAAAACGCTAATTTAATTGCCTTTTATAAATGGAATGATTCCAAATCAAGTGAGGTTTTAGTTATTATTAGTTTAGATGATCATTCTTCACAACAAGGAATGGTTCAACTACCATTAAGGGATTTAGGTATTCATAATGGACATCCGTTGGAATTAACAGATTTAATAACCAATAATACTTATTCATGGAAGAACGAATGGAACTTTGTAGAATTGCACCCAACTTTACCTTTCCATATATTTAAGATAAAAAAATAGGATGCCAAAACAAGGAAATTCAACAAGTAATCAATCATCTTATAAATTTAATATTCCCTGGGAAGAACTTTTAGATGATGCTAATTTTTTAAAGATTTTCTTATCTGATGTTCTTGAAGAGTATATACTTAAACAACGCTGGTATGGTGGAAAAGCAAGCACAATTAAATATATAGAACTTTCAGAGTACTTTCGAATACAAAAAAATGAAGAGGTTTATTTTGGTTTGATTTTAGAAGTTGATTTTGAAGAAGCATTTTTTCAACATTATTTTTTACCTATTGCTTTTGTTTCAGATGAAAATTTTGCTAAAAAAGATAGAATTCTTCCTATTAAATTAAATGGACAAGAAGGATTTATTATTGACGCAATTAACCTTGAAGCATTTAGAAAGTTAGTATTTGACCGTATTTTAAACGCAATACCTAATGATAAAACAAGAGTACAATATCATAAAAGTTCTAAATTCAATAATGTAAGCTATAAGTCTTCGAGGTTTATGGGCTTAGAACAAAGTAATACATCTATTATATATAATGATAATTATGTACTAAAGTTTTTTAGAAGAATTTATTCTGATAAAAACCCAGATTATGAAATGAGTATGTTTTTATCTGAAAAAAAAGAATTTAAAAACACACCAGCCTTTTTAGGTGGAGTAAATATAGTAGATATTGAAAATTCACCAATAACTATAGCTTTAATGCAAGAAATGGTGCCTAACCAAGGTGATGCATGGGATTATATGTTAAAAGAGCTAAAAGAGGTTTATTCAAATTTAAGCGCTAAAAACATTCAAGTAGGTTCATTACCATCAACAGAATTGTTTTTAAGATTAGATATAAAGGATGTGCCACCAGAAATTATTGATTGGGTAGGTCTAAATTTACTCGTAAAAATACAAAAACTTGCTGAACGCACTGCTGAAATGCATAGTACTTTGGGTTCAGAATTTGAAGACACTGCTTTTACGCCAACTCGTTTTAATGGTGATTATACTGTTTGGTTAAAAAACAGATTGTTACATCAATTTCAAAATAGATTAAATACAATTGAAAATAATTTAAATAAACTAGATGGATTAGCATTGGAGTTAGCCAAAGAGTTTTTAAATAAAAAAAATAGTATTAGAAAACGGTTTACAAAATTTGATTGGACAAAATTAAAAGGAGAGCGTATACGTGTACATGGAGATTTTCATTTAGGACAAATTTTAGTGAAAGAAAATGATTTTTATATTTTAGATTTTGAAGGTGAACCGGAAAGTACTATTAGAGATAGAAAAGTTAAACAACCACCACTAAAAGATGTAGCAGGCTTATTTAGATCGTTTCATTACGCAATCTATGCAACGCTTTTTAATAATATAGAGCAATACAATCAATCACAAGAGACTTTGTTTAATGCTGCAGAATTATTATATAGATATTTTACAGGAGTTTTTTTAGGAACCTATGTTGCTAAGGTCCAGGAAGCTAATTTAAATATTGGTTATCATCAGGAAAGAATTTTCATTTTAGAGTATTGTTTACTCGAAAAAGCAGTTTACGAACTAGGTTACGAACTTAATTCACGTCCACGTTGGGCATTAATTCCTCTAAAAGGAATATCAAACATTTTAAATAATTAAAAAATATATGGCACAAGTAGAAGCTTTTAGTCTGTTAACAGACTTTGATATAAACCTTTTTAAAGCAGGGAAACATTACAAATTGTATGAAAAATTAGGGTCCCATATAATAGAAATAGATGGAAGGGAAGGAACCTATTTTGCTGTTTGGGCACCAAGTGCAAAATCCGTTTCAGTAGTAGGAGATTTTAATTATTGGTTGGAAGGCGAACACAGATTGAATGTACGTTGGGATCATAGTGGAATTTGGGAAGGATTTATTCCTAATATTGGTAAAGGAACTGTTTATAAGTATAAAATTCACAGTAATAATAATGATATAAAAACGGAAAAGGCAGATCCTTATGCGCGCCGTTGCGAGCATCCTCCAAAAACTGCTTCTGTGGTTTGGGAAGATAATTACAACTGGAAAGATGCAAAATGGATGAAAACTAGGAAGGATCATAATAAATTAGATGCTCCTTATTCTGTATATGAGGTTCATTTAGGCTCTTGGAAAAAAAAGGCTGAGGAAGATAGATCTTTGTCATACATTGAGTTAGCTGATGAATTGGTGAGTTATGTAAAAGAAATGAATTTTACACATGTTGAGTTTATGCCAATTATGGAATATCCTTATGATCCTTCTTGGGGATATCAATTAACTGGTTATTTTGCACCTACATCAAGATTTGGATATCCTGATGAATTTAAATTTTTAGTAGATAAATTGCATCAAAATGGTATTGGATTAATTTTGGATTGGGTGCCTTCTCATTTTCCAGAAGACGCACACGGATTAGGTATGTTTGATGGTACACATTTATATGAACATCCTGATCGAAGAAAAGGATATCATCAAGATTGGAAAAGCTTAATATTTAATTATGGTAGAAATGAAGTGAAATCATTTTTAATTAGTAATGCTATTTTTTGGTTTGATCAATACCATGCAGATGGTTTAAGAGTTGATGCTGTGGCATCTATGCTGTTTTTAGATTATTCTAGAGAAGATGGAGAATGGGAACCAAATGAATTTGGAGGAAGAGAAAACTTAGATGTTATTGCATTTTTGAAAGAATTAAATGAAGAAGTTTATAAATGTTTTCCTGATGTACAAACTATTGCTGAAGAATCAACTGCATTTCCAATGGTTTCAAAACCAACATTTATTGGCGGTTTAGGATTTGGAATGAAATGGATGATGGGTTGGATGCATGATACTTTAGATTATTTTGGAAAAGATGCTATTTATAGAAAATACCATCAAAATGAAATAACTTTTAGTTTGGCATATGCATTTTCTGAAAATTTTATGCTACCATTATCTCATGATGAAGTTGTCTATGGAAAAAAATCCATTCTAGGAAGAATGCCCGGGGATGAATGGCAACGATTTGCAAATTTACGATTGTTATATGGTTATATGTTTATGCACCCTGGAACTAAATTATTATTTATGGGTAGCGAATTTGGCCAATATAATGAATGGAATTTTCAAGAAAGTTTAGATTGGAATTTGTTAGAATTTGAACCGCATCAACAAATGAAAAAATATTTTTCAGCGTTAAATGCATTCTATAAATCAACACCTCCGTTATTTGAAAAACAATTTACTTCTGATGGATTTGAATGGATTAGTTTAGACGATTCTGAAAACTCCGTAATTTCATTTATTAGAAAAGGGAATAATGAAAATGTGGCGGTAATATGTAATTTTACGCCAGCAACTTTAGAAAAATATAAGGTTGGGATTCCTAAGAAATGTAAATTAAAAGAGATATTTAGCAGTGATGATAAAAAATATGGTGGAAGTGGTGTAACAAATACCTCATTAACAGTTAAAAAATCACCTTGGAATGGTCGTGATTATTCTGTAGAATTAACGCTTCCTCCGCTGGGAATCACTATATTAGAATTAAAACAGTAAATTTTTCCTTAATATAAAATTTCGCACCTTTAGTTTTACGAATCTGTAAAAATTAGAGGTGTTTTTTTATTAAAATCTCCGCACCTGTAAATATGATTTTTAGTATGTTTGCATTTCGTTTTAATGAAATAATTTATGATTTTAAATACAGAATTAGAGTATAAAGGAGATCTATTTCCTTCTAAAATAGTTTTTTACAAAAAGCACGTAAATGTTTTATACTTTAAAAGTGAAAATGGTGTTGTTTTACAATTAACCATAGAAAGAGATAGCGTTTTACGTTTTAGATATAGTACAACTGGCATGTTTGAAAAAGATTTCTCATACGGTGTTACAATGCATGCAAGTAAAGGATATAACCATTTGGAAATTACCGAAGATGATAATAAATATATAATAACTACTTCAAAATTAATTTGCCATATTTCTAAATTGGATATGCGTAAATCTATTTTTAACGTTAAAGATAACACCTTACTTAGTGCAGATGAGATTGGCTTTCATTGGGAGGAAAGTTATGAAATGGGAGGTGACATTGTAAAAATGTCGTTAAAATCTCAGCAAGGAGAAAATTATTATGGATTAGGTGATAAGCCTGTTGATAATAATTTAAAAGGAAAGCGTTTTCAAAATTGGGTAACAGATTCCTTTGCATATGTACGTGGTACAGATCCCATTTATAAAGCAATTCCATTTTATACAGCCATACATAATAATTTATCTTATGGAGTATTTTTTGATAATACATTTCGTACCTATTTTGATTTTTGCCATGAACGTAGAAACATAACTAGTTTTTGGGCTGAAGGAGGTGAAATGAATTATTATTTTATTTATGGCCCTGAAATGACTGAAGTTGTTTCCAATTATACCGACTTGACTGGAAGACCACAACACATGCCACCATTATGGGCTTTAGGGTTTCATCAATGTAAGTGGAGTTACTATCCTGAATCAAATGTAAAAGAAATTACTTCAAAATTCAGAAAACTTCAAATTCCTTGTGATGCTATTTATTTGGATATTGATTATATGGAAGGTTTTAGGTGTTTTACATGGAACAGAGAATATTTTCCTGATCCAAAAAGAATGGTGAAAGAATTAGCAGATGATGGTTTTAAAACCATCGCAATTATAGATCCAGGAATTAAAATAGATCATGAATACAGCGTTTTTAAAGAAGGCTTAGAAAAAGATTATTTTTGTAAACGTGCAGATGGACCTTATATGAAAGGGAAAGTTTGGCCTGGAGAATGTTATTTTCCAGATTTCACAAAACCTGAAGTAAGAGAATGGTGGAGTGAATTATTTAAGGAATTAATTGAAGATATTGGAATTGCTGGTGTTTGGAATGATATGAATGAACCGGCTATTATGGATGTGCCAGGAAAAACTTTTCCAGATGATGTGCGTCATGATTATGATGGAAATCGTTGTAGCCATAGAAAAGCACATAATGTATATGGTATGCAAATGGCACGTGCAACATATCACGGATTAAAGAAATTTAGTTATCCAAAACGTCCGTTTGTAATTACTAGATCTGCATATTCTGGAACTCAGAGATATACATCAACATGGACAGGAGATAATGTTGCAACTTGGGATCATCTATCAATAGCCAACTTGCAAGCGCAACGTATGAGTATGTCAGGTTTTTCTTTTGCAGGTTCTGATATTGGAGGGTTTGCCGAACAACCAAATGGAGAATTATTTGCACGTTGGATTCAATTAGGTGTTTTTCACCCATTTTGTAGAGTTCACTCATCTGGAGATCACGGAGATCAAGAACCTTGGGTTTTTGGAAAAACGGTAACAGATATTGTTCGTAAATTTATTGAAATACGATACACATTATTACCATATTTATATACTTCTTTTTGGAGATATACAAATGAAGGAATTCCAATTTTAAAATCCTTAGTGCTTTTTGATCAGGAAGATGCAAATACACATTATAGAAATGATGAGTTTATTTTTGGAGAAAAAATATTGGTTTGCCCAATTCTAGAGCCTAATTCAAAAGGGAGAAGAATGTATCTTCCTAAAGGGAAATGGTATAATTTTTGGAATCAAATTATTGTTGAAGGGGGTGAAGAAGTTTGGGTTGATGCAGATATAGATAGTTTGCCAATTTTTGTAAAAGAAGGAGCAATTATTCCAAAATATCCAATCCAACAATATGTTGGAGAAAAAATAATTGATGAACTTGAGCTTGATGTTTATTATAAATTAGGTAAAGAGTCTTCTGAGGTTTATGAAGATTCACAAGATGGGTATGATTATAAAAAAGGAAGATATAGCTTACGCAATTTTACTCAGGTTGGAAAAGAAAAATCCTTAACTATTCGTCAATTTAAATCTGGGAAATTTATAACAAATTATAATACATTTAAATTTAATATATACGGTTTGCCATTTAAAATTGATAAAATTGTAGTGGACAATGAAGAGATAGATATTTCAAAAATAAATGGAGTTATAACTTTTGAAGTTGTAAAAGAGTTTAGAGAATTATACATTATTGCAAAATAAATAAAAATATAAAAGATAAATTTATACCATTAAAAACTCCTCAAAATTGAGGAGTTTTTAATGATTTAAATATTTTGTTTTAATTTCTTAAAAATATTATTGGAATTATAATAACATTGCTTATAGCAATACCATTTTCAAAAGCCGGATTCCAATTTGGCATATTATTAACAACCCTTTTTGCTTCTTTATTTAATATTTTATTAACTCCTTCAACAACACTTACATCAGTAATTTCACCATTCCCTTCTACTTTAAAACTAACTAAAACCTTTCCTCTAGTACTTGAATTCTTAGAATTTCTTGGGTATCTGATATTATTAGTTAAATACTTATGTAGCTCCTTATTACCACCTGGAAATTCAGGTATCGAATTTAATTGTTTGGAAACTGATGTAACACAATCAGAACCATTATCTCCAGAATTACCTGAAAAAGGTAAAGTATTTTGAGCATTTAAAAAAGTAGTTAAAAAAACTAAAATTATTATAGAAATATATTTTTTCATACCTATTATATTTAGTAATTACAACACTTCTAAAGTGTTAAACCTTTATTTAGAATAATTTATACAAAAATACGGTATCACAATATTTATAAATATGATAAAAATCACACCTTTAATTTTTATTTTTCAAATTAAAATGTATGTTATTTTAGGAATAAAAAAATCCGTAAAGAAATAACTTTACGGATTTTAAGAATTAATCTTCTATTATTAAATAATTTGAGATTTATTTAATAATAAAATTTAATCTAGCAAAAAGGAAACGACCTCCAATACCAAATTGTTGTGCTCTTCTTGACCAATCAAAACGACCGTCACTTCTGTTTCCAAAAGCAGCATCAGCCCTATCTGGATAAATATCAAATAGATTGTTCGCCCCAATTGTTATTGTTGTACTCTCTGAAGCATTATACCCAATTGATAAATCAGTTACCAATTTTGAGCTGAAAACTTGTTGATTTGCAATAGTAGTAGTTGCTTCAGTTACTTCACCAAACCAAACGTTTCTTAAAAAGACATTAAACTTATCAGTTGTCAAGCTATTTGATAAATTTATTTTTGTACTTGGTACAGCTTCTTCTAAATAAACTCTACTATCTTCTGGAAAATAAGTTCCAACCAGTCCAGCATTTTGTAATACCTGAGAAGATTTAATACCTCCTACTTGAACCGTTTTAGAAAAAGTTCCTGCCAAATCAGTTTTTAATTTAGCATTATCCCCAAACATAGCATCATGAGTAATAACAATATCCAAACCTTTAGATTCAGTATCAATTGCATTTGCGAAAAAAGATGCTGCAGAGGCATTTGCTTGAGATAATAAATTATCTAATTCTGTTCCTGTACCTGGACCTTTAAATTGACCAGTGTAAACAACTCTGTCATTTATTCCAACAAAATAACCATCAACGGTAAATGTCAAATGTGCATCAGGTAATTTAGAAGTAAATCCAACACTAATACTTGAAGAAGTTTCTTCTTTTAATTGAGGAATTCCTAATAATTTAGCGGCTCTACTGTCATTTGCAAAAGTTCCAACTTCTTGTGGATTTCCGAGGTTATCAAAAATAGTAGAAGTTGAGTTGAAATTTAATTGATGTAGCGATGGAGCCCTAAAACCAGTGTTAAATGCAGCTCTAACATTTGTATTATCTCCAGCTTTAATTCTTGTTGCTAATTTTACATTTAAAGTAGATCCGAAATCAGAATAATCTTCAAAACGCAAAGCACCACTTAATAAAAAATTAGTTGAAACATCTGCTTCTACATCAAAATATCCAGCAACACTGCTTCTTCCTCTGTTTAGTTCATTTGTAGGACTAAATCCGGGAAATACTTGAGATCCACCAGGTCTTCCTGATCCAAAAAAGTCTACAGACGGACTTTGTGATGCCAAAGTAATAGCTTGTCCATTAGCTGTGTACTGCGCATACGAAGCTAATTCTCCTGCAATAATTTCATAATTTTCCAATCTATATTCAGCACCAAACGCAACATTTAAACCCTCCATTGTGTCATCAAAAAATTGACTAATATCTAAATTAGTTGTGTTTTGAGCAAAAGAGAATCCACCAGCATCAAAAAATGTTGGTGAAGCATTTTGCATTGAAGCATTAAATGTATTTCCAATAGTATACATAAAAGCATTTTTACCCCAAGTATTACTAAAGTCAACATCCCAATCAGAAACATTTCCTTTAATTCCCACAGAGAAAGATTTATCAGAAATAGTAGAATTTATTTCTGGTAAAAAACCATTGATATAAGCGGGTGTATAAGTTCTACTTTGATTTGGCAATCTATAAAATCCTGCAGAATTTCCTGTCCTTGAACTAATTCCAGAAAACGCATAAAATTCAGTTCCAGCTTCATCTAAAGGAAGTGAAAAGTTAGCAAAGAATCGTCCGCCACGTAGTGATGATTGTCCCACTCTCATATTAAAGTCACTTCGCTCTAATCCACGTGCAGTTAATTCAGCTGTTGTATTATCTCCAGCTAGTAATGTTTGTAATTCTGACTTTGTTGCGGTAGGACTTATTCCAAATCCAGCGGCATTACCATATTGAATTACATCAGCCACATCATTATCTAATAATTTAGATAAATCATAACCGGCAGTGTTCGCAAATCTTTCTACCGTATTGTATTTGTTAAAAATAGTTCCTTCCCACTCTTTCATTCTGCTATAATCTTGTCTTACGTCAAAATCACCAGTAAAATTGATAAATCCACCTTTATCTCCAAGTTGTAAACCGTAGTTAGCACTTACATTTGTTGTTTCTCCATCAACACCACCAGTTTGGTCATTTGCATTTTTTGCGAAATTAGCACCGGTAGTAACATTTAAATTTAACACATTAGTACTTCTTTTTAATACAATATTGATTACACCTGCAATTGCATCAGAACCATATTGAGCTGCAGCACCATCTCTTAAAACTTCAATTCTTTCAATTGAAGCAGCTGGAATAGCATTTAAATCTGTTCCTACACTACCACGACCAAAAGTACCGTTCACATTTACTAATGACGAGTTGTGTCGTCTTTTACCATTAATTAAAACCAAAACCTGATCTGGACCTAACCCTCTTAAAGATGCTGGATCTATATGGTCAGTACCATCTGAAATAGTTTGAGTATTTGAAGTAAATGAAGGCGCCACGTAGTTTAATATTTGATTCAAGTTAACTTGAGGACCAGCAGTGACTAATTCTGTTACATCAATAATATCAACAGGTACTGCAGTATCTACAGCAGTTCTGTTAGGATTTCTTGAGCCAACAACTAGAATTTCATTTAATTGAACTCCTGCTGACATAATTACATCAAATGTTTTTGTTCCATCCATTTGAAGTTTTTTCTCGTTGTAGCCTACATATGAGAAAATAAGATTTTCACTGAGCTCAACCATTATGGTATATTCACCATTAAAATCAGTTGAAGTACCTCGTGAAGTTCCTTCAATAGTAACAGAAACCCCTGGAAGTGGTTGATTTTCTGAATCTGATACTGTTCCAGTAACTTGATAGGATTGAGCATATACCACCATTGTAAATAGTGATAAAAGCATTAAAAATAATTGTTTTTTTTGATTCATTTTAAAAAATTTTATTAATTAGTTATTACAATAATATAACATTTATTTAACATTAAATGTGATTTGTATAACAAAGTTGCTGTTATATTTTGAAAAATTTAATTTTAATCACTTTAGATTATTAAAATTCTAATAAAATAACATTAAAATTGAATATTTTTAATTAACAGTTTTTTTGTAAGGTTTCTATTTAATTTCGACAATACCTTAAACTTTATTTTATGAGTAAGCTTTGGTATTTTGAAAACGTAAACTTATTTAAAATTTTATGTCCGCATAAATTTGCAGCTTATAAGGATTGCCATAATTTTTGTCATTATTCAAAAAGTGATTATATCTATTTTGAAGAAGATGCCTCAACAAAAGTTTATTTAATTGAAAATGGGAAAGTTAAGTTGGGTTACTATACTGAAGATGGAATAGAAATAGTAAAAGCAATTTTATGTAAAGGAGAGCTTTTTGGAGAAAAGGCTATTTTAGGTGAAGAAAAAAGAAATGAATTTGCCCAATCATTAGATAATAATACTTCAATTTGCCCAATTGGTGTTTCAACACTTCATGATTTAATGAGAGATAATCAAACCTTTACTTTAAAAATATATAAGTTTATTAGTTTTAGAATTAAAAAATTAGAAAGAAGACTTCAAATATTATTATTTAAAGATGCGAAAACAAGACTTTTAGATTTTTTAGATGAATTATGCGAAGATTATGGCGTTTGTTGTGAAGAAACAGGAATGCTTAAAGCTGAGCATCCTTATACCCAAAAGGATATTGCTAATTTAATAGGCACATCAAGACCAACTTTAAATTTAATCATGAATGAGCTAAAAGACGAAAAAGTGATTGATTTTAAAGGAAAACAAATACTTTTTTTAAAAAAATCTGCTTAATGTTAGCTAGCTAACATTTTAAAGTGTTTTACTGAAATACATTTGTCATATAACAATTAAAACAAATTATTATGACAAGAATTTTAAAAATAGTAGCAATTTTTCTACTTGCTTTTACGGTTTCATTTTGCTCAGATGATGATGAGCCTACAACAAAAGATTTAACCTTAAACATTACTGGTTTGGAAAATTTAGGTTCAGATTATGTATATGAAGGATGGATAATTGTTGATGGAAGTCCTATAACCACTGGAAGATTTTCAGTAAATGATACGGGTGGTTTATCACAAACTAATTTTAATTTAGACATTTCTGCATTAGAAGCAGCAT
>Ga0102814_10001120_pt1 | contig 19102 bp, 23 predicted proteins | sample ColrivemetaGS741_FD_79112 | JGI IMG/M metagenome (GOLD analysis project Ga0102814, IMG submission 79112) | Estuarine microbial communities from the Columbia River estuary - Flood tide ETM metaG S.741 | ecosystem: Environmental > Aquatic > Marine > Intertidal zone > Estuary | place: USA... | reverse complement strand
ACCATGGAACCGACCGTTAAACCAACCATGGAACCGACCGTTAAACCAACCATGGAACCGACCGTTAAACCAACCATGGAACCGACCGTTAAACCAACCATGGAACCAACCATGGAACCAACCATGGAACCAACCATGGAACCGACGACAAGTACTCCCACTGCGGTACCTACTAAATCTCCTATAGTGTCACAGGGGTGCACTGGATCTGTTGTACACATTTCAATCGACAAGTCGAAATCGATTAATGGTCATGAAATGACTGTGCAAAAGAAAGTCATTGATGCTTTCGTAAAAAGCTTAAAGATCGGTGCTTCCAATTCGGCGTTAGGGTTGGCGGCATTCGCTAAAGACATTTATAACGATGGTGGTACCATGGTCAATGAAGCAACTGCGTTGGCCAAAGTTGATTTATTCCTTGATCGACCGTTTGAACGTATTTTTTATACCAACTTTATTCCTATTTTCGAACATGCTATGAGTTCAAATATGCCTCGAGACTCAACGATTGTTATCGTATCAGACGGTAGACCTTTTACACCGAAATACAAGGGGTCATCGAAATCAACGACCATCTCATGTAATGCACGACAACAATTACGCTACGAGCGACCTGATATAAAAGTGTTGTGTTTTGGATCAGAAAAAAGCAAGGCTACGAAGTTTTTCAAATGCGCATGTGATGCTATTTGGGGTTCCAAAAAGGGGGCGATCAGCACGAAAGGAGTCGTTGATGCGATGAATAACGTAGTTTGTTCCAAGTACTCTGAACGTAACGACCCGTGTGTCGAAATCACCAAACCGAAAAAATGTGGCAAAGTGAAAACTGGATATATGGGGTACGCGTCAACTGGTTTATTGGATGTTGTATCAAAGCGTTGTCATTGGATCAAGTCGGACAAACTGTGTAAAGAATTAAATAGTAACGAGTCATAAATCTTGTTCATTAAAGCTAAATTTTTTAAATATATTTGGTTTTAAACTGTGCATGACATCTGGCATCAATGTGTGTGTATAGTATAAAATATACCCCATGGCGTCACCAAGATGGTCTTTTTGTATTGATCGTCTATACGCTTCAAACTCTTGGATATAATTTCTTGTTATATCAACTATTTCTTCCCTCCTTGTTGCCTTTTTTGAAGACATAGAAAAGTGACTGTGCATGGATTGTGGATGTAGTAATTTAACATGATCGATTGGTTTATTTTTAGGTATTGAATATCGTTGTTTGCAGTAAACTAATATAAGTTGCTCTACATCCTTGTGTGACGAACAAATAGGTTGTGCTTCGATTATAATTTGATCAGCTGTGTTGAACCACTCGTGCATAAGTTCAACGTAGTGGTGTACCAAATGTCCTGCTTTCCTGTCTCCTTGTTCAAACATGCAATTCTTGTCGTTACATGTCAAATTTCGTAAATCCACCATTTTACCGAAAACTGGTGTAATTGCAAACGTAGTCCTGTCGACGTCGCAAACGACTGTCGCTAGGTTACTATACCCAACGTCTATCCCAACGACCCTCCATGGCTGTGTTGTTGTACCCATTGTATATTATATAATGATAGTGATGTATACATTTGGTTATATATTGTACAATGTTTATCGTTGACGACGCGGTATTTTCGATGGAGTGTTTTAATTGGTTTAGTGAAAGGACTGGTGAAACGGTCATTCCAAGCGACAAGATAGTCATTTTCAGGTTTTTACTTGAAAAAAAACACCAAAGTGGGCATGAACAAAAAGAGACATATATGGATCTAGACGTTGGTGCGTTTTGGACACTGTTAAATGAAATATTAATGTTGTTAACAGACGTTCACAAAACAGAGCGTTTACCACGTTCGGTCACCATTTCACAGTTGCGTGTCGAAATGGCCAAGGTGGAGCGAGTTGTCGTTTATTGGGCTCTATGTGTTAATTACAACAATCCTGATCCGTTTGGGTCGTTGGAAAAGGAATTTATTACGGCAGACGGCTTGTTGAATAATAAATTCTGCTTGTATGTATACTATATCACGTCTGCGTGTTATTGGGGGATAGATAAGTTGGAGACGGCAATAGCGGGGCGCGACATCTCATCCATTGGCGAGGGTGAACTGACGTCCGATGGTGTATTTATATTCAAGGTAAACGAAAATAATGAATTTATTGGTAACGATGAAGGTCAGGAAAAGTTTATCAAGGACTTGGTGCGCGTTGGATATGGTGGTGATTTTGATGAATTTATTATTAGTGTTAAAGAAGATATATCCAACCAAACGATGGGTCCATACCACCAGCAACTGGCATTGGCACGTGGCTATGAATTAATGGGTATCTCTGATTTCACACCAGTGCCGTTGACGGAAACGTGGCGCAGACTCTTCACCACTTATTTTGATGGCGAAGAGGATAATTATGCGATATTCTACAACACATATACACACCAATGTATATTTTATATTTGCTTGGATTTCTTGTCACTCGATAAAGACCAGCTTGGAATAGACTACCTCCCAGTCTACAAAATATTCAGTGCAAACAAGTTCAGTAAGACGTATTCTGACGACATAAAAGAACTATTAAACACAAAGTTGATCAGAAAACAATTGTATACATTATATAAAAAGAAAATATAGTAACGTTTTTTGGCGTCAGTCGTTCATTTCTTTTTTTTCAAAACACAAAATGGTGATTGATTATTCTATTTGGAGTGACGAGGTTGTAAAGTACTTGTCGACGTCAATTTTATTTGTCAAAAAAAATGCACACGTCGTCAAACAACTGACCGCACCCATCGTGTTGATGTTTATTCTAGAAGATCATAGAGCTACCCTGAGTTCTAGTGTCGATCAATTTTATTCGTTCCAATACAAAGTAGTAAAGCAAGCCATCACAGGCGTATCAGAGTCAGGTCCATTTTATTCAGATAAGTTGGTCCATGCATTACATTCGTCAACGACGATGGATGGGTCGCTTTCGTTGTCAAGATTCACAACGGCGCTGTTGGTGTCATGTGGTGGTAAAATAGTCAAACCGCTTTCTATATAAATAAAGTTTGTAATGACAACAAAGTAAATGGACGCAGAGATGAGTGAAGAGGACAGAAGAAACAGAAAAGACAATATCTGTAGTGTGTTGTTATATACAATGTTTCCTTCAAGTGATTACGCAATCCAACATCAAATCAAAAAAATGAATACAGATTTACATGACATGTATGCCGAACTAAAGAACGAACAGAACACTTTTCGTGAGTTAAGGGTCACGCTTGAAAAATTACACAACAAACGTATCTCGATGGACCCCAATGGAATGTCGCGCGCGGAAGCTATAAAATCTACACGAAATCAAATGATAACAGTAAAGAACAAAATGGGTGTCGTTAAAAAGCAGATTGATTTCTATGAACGTTCCAAGAGTGTAATGGAAACAACAAAGATGACAACGGATGCGGATGCTCGTATTGGACAATTAGCTAACGTGCTGAGAAGGGTACATGGCATTGATTCTAAACGCGTGGTTGCCAACATGGAGGATATAGTTGAAGCGAATGACCAACTTGTTAAAATAAACGATACAGTGAACGACACGATGGTTGCTGGATGGAATTGTGACATCGATGCAGAAGAGGCGATGTTGGATGAATATCTTGAAACATGTGAAGAACATGACGAATTAGAGGATATAACAGTAGGTAGTGCTACCAATGATCTGTCTGACGACGACAATGTACTATTTTTAGAGGAGGAGGGTCCTGTGGTACACGCGCCCACACCTGCGGTGATACCAAAGCGTAAACAACCTGTCGTGGATTATTTTTAAACGTAGTACTATATAACCTGAATACATATTTTTTTTCAACATGTGTGACACGACAATGTCCTTTTTTGAACCAGACAGTAAACGTAGAAAATTACTTAATGACATTTCACTCACTGACGACACCCTTGGTCAATTAACGGACGATATAGAAGAAAAGTTAGAACCTATGTCGTACAAGGACGTCATTGACACTAAATATAAAGAGTGTTATGCGTGTGAACACATGCATGCTACCGCACTTGAAGAAAATGAAAATTACAAGAAAATGACGTTAATGTACACTGAAAATGCTGCCAACATTTGTAAGGATGCCATCTATGATGCGATCTATAAGTTTTACAATAATATAATTGTAAAAGATTTGTTGGAGAATTTGGAGGAGGGCGACCCTCCAATCAAAGAATGGTCAAAAGAAAGTATCAGGGAACATTTTGAATATCACACCAATTACCCTACGGATGAAATTTTATTCCAGTCGCGACTCAAGAAAGCATTTAGGAACAAACTGGCGGACAACATCGTGCACGTTCGTAGTGACGGAACGATGAAATTCGACCTCAAGGGTCTTGACATTTTGTTAAAATTGGACAAGATGATTCTAGATTTATTGAAGACAAAAAAAGATATCAACACTATGGTAGGGTATTCAAAGGAGTTAGATTATTAGTTTATGTACGTGTAGTCGATCTGGTGATTCTACGAAATACTGGATCAGGTTCAACTTGATCCTTTTTCTTGAAAACATACTCTTCCTCGTCGTCCACAACAACCGATTCACTGTCGTCGCTGCCGTCGTCGTCGTCACTGTTGTTGCTGTCTTCGTCTTCGTCGTCTTCGTCTTCGTCTTCTTCGTCGTCTTCACAAGATATGTATACAATATCTTCGTCGTCGTCGCAAATAAAGTCGCCATCCTCACCACTTACCAAATATCCGGATTTTGACATTTTAAACGGTTGACTACAATTGGAACATTCTCCGAGTGAATAGTGTGTCAGTGTACTGCAATTGACACATTTCACCTTGTCGTAATTTACTTCTTCTTCATTGTCGGTCGCACAATCTTCTTCTTCATAAATTTCACTTTCGTCATCGTCTTGAAGTGTGGGAAACGGTTCTACATCCAAATGTGACATCGTTTTGTTGTTGTTTGGGATTCATTTCAACGGAAAAATGCTTTGGTTATATATCGTTATTGTGTTAATTTGTTAAACATATAATCATTTATTTTTGGCAATACTGACAACACAAACATGTCTGATCAAAAACGTACACGCACATCTGGTGAAACGAATCCACGTAAAGAACGGAAGACACTCGTTGATCCGAGTGTATTAAACGCAGTAGCACAACATAACGTCACGGAGAGGGGACTGTCGCCAGTATTAAATGAACATGTTATAGAAGAGCATGTACTTACTGACATGGAACAGATCGTCCAAAAGGGAGATTTACGCAAATTGGTAGGATTAAAACCATCGTCCATAATAGAGATTAAGTGGTCGTATGAATTTGAAGAAGATGACAAGGCAGATGAAGTAAAATGGGAACTAGCCACCATTCACGAATACACCACTGGACGTACCCATCGTGTTTACGACGTGGATGAAAAAGAGGACAAGACCGACGAAACTGATTTTGAAGACATCCCCATCGTGTCGATTCACTACACCGAGGAGTCTGATGAATACCATGATATTTGCATCATTGGCGATCATTTGATATTGGACGTTGAACGTGATTGTTTGGTTCCATGGAGATACCACGGTGATACATATGATGATGACGACGACGACAGCAACGGCGACGGCAACACCGTCCTTATGATGTGTGAAAGTAATGACGACTTGCGTAGACAGATAGACGAACTTATACCTAAAATGTTTATCAATATACTAGAAAAGTACCGTTCACGCGTCGATAACATGTCGCCAGAGTCAATAGAAGTGTTCACACAGAGTACGTTGGGATTCAAAAAACTTCTTGCTGACCAAATATTCAAGTTCTTCACCGATGGCAACACAGTCAAGGACGGTACGGTCATGTGCCTCGCGAGAGATGACGTCGATACGATTATTCAAAATTGCTTAGACGAGTGCAACAACATATAACCAAACCGTTTCCCATGTACATAAAAAAAGAGAGATGTTTAACTTTCCACATATAAATATATACACTTCATTTCCTTTGACCATAGGAATGGTTGTTATTGCTACTATTAACAACGACCCACAAAACCAGGATGATAGGGGATCACCATGGCTTGTCGTCGAAAGAAGTCAAACACCAATCGATATATAAACCTCTTGGATTCATTGCATGTCGGGCGACGATGGTACCATTTTTTATAAAAGCATTCACAGTACGCGTCAGCACCAAGCGCCGACGAGAGTTGAAATATAAATTGTTCATGTCGGCGTCACATTTGTTACATGAAGCGCGCATACTTTACGCCATTTCAGCGTCTGAAGCTGAAAACGATCTGGTAGAAATGAAAATGGAGGTAGTAGCAACTAGATTGACAGATGAATTTACACGCCGTTGCCGTAGAATGACCAGGACAAGTACAGAGAGGCGCTACATCGGTATGGTAATATCAAAACATATTTTACCGGCACTCAACTTTGTGTTCGATAAACACATGACACGACTTGCGCGTTTGGATACATTGAACATTTTAAACAACACACGAGGGGCGCCTAGGTTTTTATTGCGTGGGAAAATGGAACGATTCAAAGAACTGATGGAAACAATGAATAAAAAAGTAAAAATTGAAATTAATATTTAGGTGGACGCGTCTTCGTCGTCGTCTTCTTCTTCGTCGTCTTCTTCTTCGTCGTCACCATACAAACCAGGGACCATAATGTTTATTTTTTCTGCGATAGAGTGGACGATGGATGAACGAGTGCCACCCGGTACTTCTAGCGCTTGCAAGTAAAACCAAAATGCATCGGTGCGTTCTTGTGTAGTCATGCCCTCATCACAAACCCGTAGAAACGCACCCAGCAGTTGAAATGTAGTACGAATTCCATCTGCTGCAAGACGGTCGACAGTCACCGGACCAACGCCAGGTACTGTCAACAAGTTTTCAACGAGGGGGTTGGCTAGGAAGTATGCAAGTGCCTCTTCAGAGACTTTAGAACGAGTGGGGTCAAATCCAGACATGATGTTTAGTGTTTGTCGTTTACATAAAAATTATATAAATAAATTGTTACTATATTTGACAACGCGTTCTTTTACATACAAAACCCAAACCATGTCGTCGTATAAAGAACACGATTTTTATATCCTAGATAAGTACTATGAACTCGATTCCAAGGGTTTATACAGTGGCAATACGTTTTGGTGTCAATTAGCATACCGCGTAGATGCACCGTGGCAACTATTGAAACCCCACGTGGAATACCTTCTTACTCTAGGTCCAAATTTAGAAACATTCGAGGAACAATATTTTAATGACTACGGACATTACTATGAGGATTACCAGGTAAATACATACGATGAAGATAAAGAGCTGTGTGCCGTTGTGCTATCTGATGGAGAAGAAGATCCTGATGAAGATATAGAATATACTTATTAATAAGTTTGATAATTTATCATTTCATTGAAAAACTCGTTCCATGTATCATTGCTACATTTGCAGTGCAAGATTTGTTTTTCTTTTAGATACCACTGTCGTACTCTCTTTATAAAAAGATTTTTAAATCTATGCGACACTACTATTTTGTCATCGTCTCTATCTTGTTCGAATACGGCGTCGTCGCCATACATTTCAACCCAATTGTCTACCATATGTGCGATTTTTACTTTAAGTTCATGTGAAAGTGACATAAGTTCATCTAGTGTCGTGGGTGGTTTAGATTTACCAAACATTACGACGAATACAAAAAAAGAAGATAAATTTATATATAGTTTAACGTCTAAAATATTTTATAATAAGCACCATTAGCACATTCAATAACATTATTACACCGACAGTGACGTACGTAATTACTATTACGTTTGTATTCATAGTGGATGCTTGGTCTGGATTTACACTTTGTATTTATACTGACAATAGATCTTTTGCCCACAAATACGTAAGTGACGTCCTGTCATAAGGTGTATTGTCGCATTCCGGGTCAGCGCATTCAAAGTATCCCACACAGTTACTTTTACATATAGTAAAGTATTGATTGTTGTTCTTGTGGGGGACCTGTTTCCACGGACAAGATTTACCACCAACTATGCATGTGATGAACGAATCATTTTCTTTAGACGATAACAGAATACCTCCCATTAGCTCTATAAATGAATTAAATCCGTGTGGTAGATCACGACACATCGTCCCATTATAACTACTTTTGCACGCGCCGCCACTGCCCTTTGTTGACATTTTAAAAAACGACACCGTTGACGCCAACGAATCCTTGATAGGAGTAAACGGACCAAAATAATGCGACGGTAACTTGGCCTGAATCATTGTTTTGAAAACCATCATAGGATCGTATGGTGAATCAACCGACTGTCCGTTGACTCGTAACGTACTCTCAATACTCTTACCGAATTTCCTACTATGTAATAACCTAAATAGCCGGTTACGTGTATACACGGCACCGTCCCAGTAGTCACACGGACAGTCATCAACGGCATACTGGACGAAATTCTTGACGGCATAAATGTCGGTTAAAAAACATTCGAAGATGACATGTTGTGATAATTTCGTGTCCGTGCTTGCATCCAAGATATAGAACGGTACATCATGTCCTACTTTGTCGTGCAGTATCGAATAGATATGTTTGATTAATTTTTCTGTACCCTTCTTAAAGTCGCCCACGTCGTTCACGTCAGAATGGTCAAAATCTAGATAAATCTTCGTCGGTTTGTCCATTTGAAGTAGCTCGTAAACGTTCCTATAACGTTCCGTACCATTTCGATACAGGTTGAAACAAAAGTGTTCATAACCACACGCGAAATACGTTTTAAGTGCCCCTTTTCCGGTGTCTCGGGCGAATACAGGTAAGCCCGATTCAATACACTGTGTCATACATGACACATCTGAACTCCCCTTTGGTTTAGGGAAAAATACTGAAGATTTGAAAGGATCTGAAGACATGGTTACAGGTTTGGAGTTTAAAAATTTGTTATTTATTTTGTTACTAAATTTATTAAACTATATGTTTGTCGTCGTCGCCCGCTTTCTTTACTTTACAATATTCGTAGCACTCCACTACAAGCGAAATTGTCGTAACGACCAACATTATCGTGATCAGTGTGAACAAAAGATGAGACATTTCAAAGTCACATGAAAACTTACTCAATTGTAGTGTAAACGATTCGTTCGTATTGTCTAGATTTTTAAATTTAACACGATTCATTTGCAGCAACACGTTTTGAATTTGAAGTGATTTGTTAAAAAAAAGAATCGTTACTATTAATTAAACTAAACTAGGCGCGTGTATTTGTGGTCGTCTTCGTGGTCGTCTTCGTGGTCGTCTTTACACATACGTTCACTGACAATCAAGGAAAGTAGAAAAGTGAACATGAACACAACACACCATAGGAGTGCGACGCCGTGACTTTTCGCTTCAATAAATAGCCAGTCACATGAGATACTATACGTTTCGATTGTAAGATCACCTGTCACGTCATTTAACGATACATACAAATTACAATCTCGTTCCATATACATCTGGACGGACGATGTCGTGATAATTATCACGATAGATATTATGAATAAAAGTTTCAACATGTTAGACTTCATTTTGGGTTTGTCGAGAAGATCCAATAGCATAATTCTAGTAACCAATAACAGCATTGTGAAAATAAGAACATCACTACCAGCCATGGACGATGTTCCAAGTTGTCAAAGGTACATTCCGGACAATGTGTCGTTTTTGATAGCGTAAACCATTTCATTAGACATGACAAGTGGACTTGGTTAGTGCAGTGACATGGGCTTTTTATCACGAACTCGTACCCGTCGTTATCATGACAATATTTACATATACCACTCATTCTCTTTTTATAGTTACATATATAGTAGTTGGCCTTGTTTATTATATAACTATAAAGTACTTTTCACTTTGTATAGTCATAATGATTTTTTTTATAGGTTTAATTACGTTTTTTTTAGTGTTCAAGATAGATGCACGTCAACTAAAGGCGGCCGATGGATCTTCAATGTGGATTGCAGAAATCGAAGACACCTTCGATTGTACCGAGATGACGGAAAAAATTAAAACTTATTCCATGTCGAACCGACGGGTATTACATGGTGACGTAATCATAGATGAATTACGTGGTGATTACGATTGTTTTGTTTCATTTAACGGCAACCAGGCCGTTGCCGATGGGGTCGCTAACATGGATGGTGTGGTCCGCGTGTCGCCTGATGAGGAAGTCGGGATATTTTGGAATCGAGATAGGGCCGACCAAGATAATTTACCGTTAGACGGTGCACCGTATCACCCTGTGTTCAACGGCGCAGGACAATGTTTGTATGTCATCGATACCGGTATTTACCCCATGCATAATGATTTCACAGGGCGCGCTAAACATGGTGGTGATTTTATAAACGAAGATGACGCCGACGACGGTAATGGTCATGGAACACATTGTGCGTCCACTGCCGCTGGGGCTTTATATGGGATCGCCCCCATGACGTCTGAAATATACGGTGTAAAGGTGTTGGGGGCGACTGGAAGTGGGTCGTCGGCGGGTGTCATCAAAGGGATACAATGGGCTGTAACGCACGCTAATAAAAATAAAAAGACGTGTGTTTTGTCTTTATCGCTTGGTGGTGGGGAAAATGCGGCATTAAATAAAGCAGCTGAAAACGCTGCCAAGAAACATTTTGTTGTCGTGGCAGCTGGTAATTCTAACATGGATGCTTGTAGTTCAAGTCCAGCTAGCGCTGTAGGAAACGTTATAACGGTCGGTTCGACAAAAAAGGACGACTATAGATCATCATTTAGTAATTACGGTAAGTGTGTCAATATCTTCGGTCCAGGGTCGGATATAGAATCTGCTTATATCGGTGGTAAATCGAATACCAAAATATTATCCGGTACGTCGATGGCAACGCCTTATATCGCTGGGTTGGCACTACAGTCGCTGCAAAAAAACGATGGCGATTATAGTTTAGCATATGATGATCTATTAGCTACCGCAACGCACGGTAACGTAAAAAATGCAGGAATAGGTTCCCCTGATCTTTTTGGAAGAGCTTTTGATTACACAGGTCCCCCCACTCCACCCACGACCAAACCGACCATGCCCCCCACCACACCCGACCCGAAGTTGTGTAAATTGAACCCAAAGGCCGATAAATTTAACATATGTTCGGATTTTGCTGCTTCTAAATTCGGATCTCATGATTGGGCTGACGTACCCATTACAGCGCCAGTTCTATTTTCCTCTGTCGTTCCTAATTTGTGCGAACCGTCCGATCAAGATTTTACAGGAAAAATTGCTGTAGTCGACAGAGGGGGGTGTCTGTTTTTCACCAAAGTTAAAAATGCAGAAACGCAGGGAGCGGTAGCAGTCCTTATCGTTCAAAGTAAAAAAGTTGGGATTTTTAATCCCGGGTACTACGGTACAGAGAGTACCGATTTACCATCGTGTATGATTCCATATAAAATGGGTACCAATATGTTAAATGACGGCGATGTCGTTTTATGGGGACCCCATATGGAGGACACGATGTTGCCTACCACGGTACCCACCACGTCGTCACCAACCAGAAAAACAAAAAACCCTCGTCCGACAGGAGCCCCCACGTTGGCGTTAAGGTGTGACGACACTAAAACTGAAAAGGAGTGTGGTGAACGTACCAAGTGTAATTGGGACGGATATGTTTGTTATATCCGTCGAAAATATCAATAGATTAAAAATTATTATTTGTATACAATTTATCAACGCCAGTCGTCGTCATGTGCCCAACGCCAGTGCCCACAGCAGAGAACATTGGCATCGACGACATGTCGCCTACTGATATTTCTTCGTTCATCATTTCTAATAATTCACGTTCCCTGTCACCTGCTCCAGCACCAGGAGCCGCCGCCGCATCCAATACATCAGCGATTCCATTGGACGTTGTCATTATATCCTCGAACGCTTTGTCAAACGTTCCCAAATTGGTTAACGTCGATGATGGTTCGAGTGCCACTGTCAACAAACCGACTGTTTTGAACATTTGTTCAGACAGATTACCACTCTGAATGGCCAATCTTATGTTTGATTCTATGACCTCAATGCGACAAGCCAATTTGTTTGTAGACAGCGCCATATCGGCAAATTGTACCGATTGTCGAGCGAAAATTGCAGCCGTCCTCTCGTCACCTTTGATGAGTACTTTTTTTGCCTTTTTGTAATACGCATTCTCGTTTTTCTTGTACGTTATCGCCATCTTCGTCAGCATCTTTTGGCGGAATTTTAATTTGTACATCTCTTCTTCTATTTGTCGATCTCGGTTTCGTGAGAACATTGTTATCATCGTTACTTTTTATTTTTATTCTAATTATATAGTCATGTTGTTTCATTATTTTAATGGCACATTCCCTACAAAAAAATTTGAGTCTAATGGTCTGTTTTGGTAAAGGGAGATATATTGCACAGATTGAACATTCCATCTATTTATATTTTTCTACCACAAAATCATTTATTACGATTTATATACTATAGTGTTTCATACTACATATGATCAATTCATTATATAAACAATCTCGTTTGACCTATATGGTAGCAAACGATGGGAAACGCTTCACACAGTAAATCAAAAGCACTGATACCTATTTCCGATTTATCAAAAGGATATAATTGTTACATGTATACAATTACTTCATTTCCAAACAGTTTTGGTGCAGAGCGATGTGTTGTATTGGACCACGACCCCCACAAGGACTTTTATGATTTATGTCTAGAGGACGACGCAAGTGTTATATTCAGTAAAATTCCCTATTTTTACGTATCAGGGCGACGTGACAAGCGGACGTGGTATGACTACTTTAAAGTAGGTACAATGGTTCTAACGGCAGTCACTGGTATTGATAGACGTACGAAACGTAGAGCTGAAATCATGAACGTATGTGAAGACGTTGACTATCAAGTTGTCGTTGATTTACGCGACGTCGTCACTGGGTTTACCGTTTTTGGTGTGACACCTGACAAATTTATACTAGATATGAAATATTATAAAGATTGGTGAAACGCAGTTCCTACAACTACCGCCACACCCATTATAGTTAGGCCTATCGCCAACCCTATATTGACTGATTTGCGTGCAGGTGACGACGAGGCGGCGGCGGTAGGGGTGGCGGTGACAGGGGCGGTAGGGGCGTCCGTGACAGGAGCGGCGGTAGGGGCGTCCGTGACAGGGGCGGTAGGGGTGGCGGTGACAGGGGCGGCAGTAGGGGCGGCAGTAGGAACGTCGGTGGTGGTACTACACGTTCCATCGTAACACGACAGAACTCCGTCACACCCGTCGTCACTGATGCACGTGCCTTCATTTAACCGACATGGACATGTCGCATCACAATTAGTCGCCACGGTGCGTACACCTGTCGCGCACCTATAAAGCATCCTTAATTGTACCATGTCGATGCTAGACATGGTGAAAGCCGACCCCAACAGAGGTTTAGATGTGTCGGTTGACGAAATACTTGGATGTTGTGAATTGGAGGCGAATGCGTAGTTGCTATAATGCATCACCGAACGCCTGTCATAAGGACTTCCCCTAGAATCGATATTAGTGGCTATTTCAAAATTTATATATCGTTCAGTAGGAATATTGTTCCAGTGAATGGTTACATAGTCGTCCCTATCAGGTCTCGCTTGCTCATGAAAAAACCCTAATGTATGCATAAACTCATGTTCAACGGTGTCAGTAAAATCACATCCAGTACCAATGTTTAGCGCTTGCGGTTGATACTGAGTAGGCAAACGACCAACGTAACTCCAACAACCGCTCGTGAAAGAACCTACCCTGATGTATCCGTCTAAAAAGTCGTTTTTATCAAAATCCGTCACGAATCGAATAACGTTATCCAATTTGTTTTCCATGTCGTGAAGTTTGGAAAGAATACTTTCCGCGTCGTCGGTCGACAACGAATTTGTACCTTCGATTTCGTCGTCTTCATCGAACACTACCGGTATTTCAAAGGCACCGTCGTTGTAATGGTGTCTCCAAAATCCGACTATGTCACCATCTTGAACTGTACCCAAAGAACGAGTTGGCGCGTGCCCATACACACGTTCGTCTTGTAATGACGTTAATCTAATGTCATATTCTGTTAACCTATACCTAAAGCTATTTTTAGATTCAACGAATGGTAGTATCAATAATAATATAAATATCATTTTATCAACTAAATTTAATTTTCTTATTATGTACCACATGAACAACAACGCCCACATAGTGTATGTTGTGTACATGGTACATTATCAGACAATAAACTAGTGCACCCAACGCACACATCCGATCGCATCCTTGTAAGCTTTTTATCCAAAAGTTTACTTTTGATGGCTTCGGTGTAAAATATATTTTCATTGCCCACGTAGACACCTAGAATGTCGAATAGGTGAACATTTGTCGACAGCACGGCTACTCTTTCTGCGAATCTTACACGGTTGATGGAAAAGACGATACCTGGACTGCGTTTTATCATTCTGTTGACAATGGTATTAAATACATTCGTTTTCAAAGAATGCAACGTAAAATACCCATTTTGGGTAACCGCAGTGGAGTATACGTTAATCATCATGATACTAAATTCCATCAAGGGTTGGATAATTCTAGACACCGTTTGTCTATAAACATCCGCTGCAACCGTCGTTTCGATTATATGTTGTAATATAGGGTTATTAGTAGAACAAACCCACCGAACTATAGAACTAAACGTTTGAGTCACGTTGATCATATCGGTATACGACGTGAACATTAAGCACATTTCACCGACGGTCCTCAAAACGGAAAGGTGTAACTCCTCTTCATTGTATCGGGCGACACCATTCAACATGAACGTCTTAAGCTTCTGTCTGTCATCAATGTAATTGTGTTTGTGTATCCAATCATAAAAGGAAATTCGAGCAGTATCAAGTTCATTGTCAAGGTATCTAACAAAGTGTCCCCATGTGCTAGTGTACAACACCGACCTAATAAATAGTTTTGGACGTATCACTTCACTGAAGAATTTCACCATGTCACCATGTAAAGTACTTAGGTTGGACGCCATGTGATGGTACTTTGTTACGATCGTGTCGACGTTCCAAAGTGTCATGTGATGTGGGTACCTCATACAAAACGCATGATAAAGCGACACTGTATTGGACCCGACGCGGATTTTCTTCTTCATGTCGATTTTGGCATTGACCGATTCATCCTTTTCCACTGTCGACACGGCGTTACGAACCAATTCCAAATAATCACTGACCATACTTTGTTCGTAAAGCGAATAGTATATGCTGAATTCGCGCCGCGTGTTATATTGGATCGTCAGTTTGTGGTTGATGATAAACGGGTTTGGCGTGTCGTAGAGGACGCTGATTTCCATACCAGGTGCTAGTTCCGATACCCCAATTGGTATACCAACACCATTTTTTATGTCATAGTAGTGGTATTTTGGTATACACATTAAATGACAATGTAAACCCAGTTGACTACAGTTGTCACCGCCTGTACATGTTTTCAGACAAATCATACATATTTGTTTCCTAAAAAAGTATTGATACATGTAGTGACGTGACAATTTACCGTAGTAGTCACGGTTGATGGACGTACTACATGATTTATTCACAAGAGAAAGATTATAGTTATCCCATTCATTCAATAATGGCGCAATGCAACCAACTACAAGTTCATTATTATTAAAAAATGAATTTCCTATACCGCGACAAACTTTTTTGTTTGTAGGGAGAGAGAGATCTCCTGTCGTTGGACGTTTTTTCATTTTGAGTTTAGTAATTGCCAACAAACGATAATAAATGTTACATATATTTTTTTTAAGTAACGATTTGTTTTATTGGTGAAATGTGTGGGCGAATGACGACCGGGGGTGTGCATTGCTATGTTCGTGTCGGCTGTTACATGGTTCTAACGTATCTTCGTATTCAGCAGCAAATCGTTCCTTTGAATACGAAAATACTAAAGAAATGAGTATCAAAAACATGATAACGGAAAACCGCGTTAGGTCAAATGCCTCTTTGTTTAACGAGGCGGTAATCATCTCATTGATTTGTAACGCAAGAACGAAAATAATCCCTGCTTCGAAACTAGTTAATGTTCTATATCCAACGCGTATACTAAATACTGAAAAACAATGACGTAATTTCCGTGCCGCCTGGTTGCCGTTATGAACACCACGCTCGTATGCTTCTATATTCTGCATTCGTCCTTTATATAACAATTTGTGAAATCTACTTATACAAAAAACGATGTTTCAATTAATTTTAATTGCAACGATTGATTTGTTTTTCATCTATGTATATAGAGATTTACGACTAGCGTCGTTCGTTACAAACATATGTAGTCACTCTATTTTGTCGTTCATGTCAATTTACGTTTATTTAACGTCAACCGTCGAATATAATGACGTTTTCGCAACCGGGTCGTCAGAAGTTTTTTGTGCCGAATGGATGTTTTGGTATTTATGCTACGACACGGGGAAATTACTAATGGGAGTGTATGATAACAATAGTAAACTCTATTACGTTCATCATATTCTAGCAATGCTATTGTTAGATCTAATAATTCGTTTCGAATTCCTACACCACTATTTACCCGTCATTTGCATGTTCGAAATTTCAAGTATACCACTAAACATCCGCTACGCGTTACGGTACTTGGATATTTCAGACAAGAATTCGATTGTAGATGTAGTTTTTGTCATGTCGTTTGTTATGGTCAGGTGGTGCTTCGGGTTTTATAAAGGTGTACAAGCGTTGTACGTTATTAACACTTTGGAGCACGAGCATGTCGCTGCCACGTTCGTCGTCAACGTATTATTGTTCGTTTTTTTTGTCATACATGTTTATTGGACTATTTTGGTGTTTTTAAAGTTCAAAAAATCAATGTGGGATAAGCAAACACCAAACTTAAACAAACACCAAACTTAAACAAACACCAAACAAACTTAAACAAACACCAAACTTAATCAAAACACGAGATGGATTCTATTATCAGCGAAGAAAAACCTCTACTACTCAATTATGACGTGAGGCCGACCTTCAAAACAACACGTGACATTACACGTCATGATTTGTGGAAAATGTGTATGGAACTTGACGCGAATCTTGAACGTAGGAGCGAGGGCGGCTTGTTGTTTCATAACGATAAAGACGGTTATAATTGTATACGTTTCAATCGCCTTAAATTCGGTCGGATTGTCGATGATACGTTGGAAACGTGGGGAAACGACACCACCGTTATAGCTACACGTGGTCAACGCGTGTCGACTATTTTCAAAACGTTCATTTACACACAAACGCCATCTCATAAATGTGCACCATGGACGTATGCCACGATTCAACGTGTATACGATGTATTTGCAACCAATGGATTCAAAGTTGTCAAGAAAGCATTGAAACGAGATTTCGACAAAGTACCATCAAATGTTACATTTAGAGATTAATATAAAGTTTAAATTTAAAATACAATACAACATACACTTTATTTTTTTAGTGATCCACTTTTCACATAACAACACACCTCGTCGTCGTTGGTCGTTCCGTCACCACACCACCGTCGTCTATAATCTCTTCTTCTATTTTTTCAAGCGGAGACGAGGACGCTACTTTGTCGTCGTAGTCGCCGTCGTCCATTGTATTCATCAGTTCCCGTTTCATCGTCCGTTGCTTTTTTATCTCCCGCTTGCGTGCTTTTGAGATACGTTTCCTGTGTCGTGCTTGAGAAATTTCGTGCATCGTTCCTGTTACCGGTCGACGACATGTTTACATATATATCAACAAACATTAGATAAAACGATATAGTGTCATGCTAAGACGGTTTGTTCCCAGCGTGTTCCCTGACAAAAAAATACCCATGTTAAAAAAAACGACGGAAGAGGAGGTTTCCGTCACACCAAACGACGACCAAACACCAAACACAATGCAAAACCAATTGGAGAATGAACGAGACAGTGCGCTTTATACTCAACGTAGCCAAACGCCGGATCAGTTGGAGAATGAAAGAGACGGTGTACACGATACCCAACACCAACAAACGCCACCATACACAACACATAACCATTTGGAGAGTGACCAAGGTAGTAGGAGGTGTACTCTTCCGTGGGTCATAGAGACACCTACGTTGAACCGATTGGGGTTATCAGACGAGTGTCTGATAATCATAGAAGCGATGGTCCGACAGTGGACAGCTGGGTTTAGTCGTAGACCAACGTGGTGGTATCCACCGGATTGGATGCTTAGTGAATTACAAAATGTCATCAATCGTTATTTAGCGGACGATGATAAATTGTTTATGCATATAGAAGAAGACGAAGATACACTCTGTCGTGTTATTATAGAGTTAGCTTAATTGTTAATGTAAATGTTCATATTTAGGGGAACGATAAAAGAACCCACTCCAATGTATATTTAAAAGTAATGACATTATAAGATCATCTTTTCCTACACTTTTACCACTGTAAAACTTTTTAGGCTGTTGTACTTCAGATTCCTTTAACATTTCCCGAAACTCTGTCATTTGGTCAATTAACATTTCTCTCATTTGAGCGGGTGGCCTGGATACGGTCACAAGGGTCGTGTTGTCGACGATACGAATGCTATCGTCCATCAACCGTTCCCTGACAGATTCGACGGCGATGGACTTCATCTGATGACTCGTACGGAATCCTGTATGTACCCCATCGTCACGCTCATTCATTACCAAATGTCGAGCGACGTGTTGTCCCAACATGTCTGCAATGTGATCAGATTCCAATCCCATGTTGTTTTCTAAAATAAATATCGACATAGAGTTACTGAACCTAATGTCTTTCCTGACAGCATGGATGTGTTCTATAATCAATGAATGATTTTCTTTTGCTGTTTTACACGGAAATGATTCCATTCCAATAATAATATATTGTCCGTTAGCCCTAATCATAGACGTGATGGCAATCTCTGATGCTTTACCGGCCGCCGCTGGATCAATAGCATGAAATACATAGTCGTATGTTTTTTTATACGACAGTGTGGTGGGTTCCAAATCATTAAATTGTTTTACCATTTTGTGCGAGAATGCGCGTTGATGTAAAGCTGATGCAACACCACCAATCTCTCGCGCCAACATCTCATCCTGACCTTTCATGATGGCGTT
>Ga0102814_10001118_pt1 | contig 19129 bp, 19 predicted proteins | sample ColrivemetaGS741_FD_79112 | JGI IMG/M metagenome (GOLD analysis project Ga0102814, IMG submission 79112) | Estuarine microbial communities from the Columbia River estuary - Flood tide ETM metaG S.741 | ecosystem: Environmental > Aquatic > Marine > Intertidal zone > Estuary | place: USA... | reverse complement strand
ATTAAGACGGGTCATCTGCGGCATGCAAAGCCACCGGCGGTCTGATGGGCCTGATATCCGCCGTGCATTTGAAGGGTCTTGAGATATGAAAATTCTGATTGTTGGCGGTGGCCCGTCGGGCCTTGCGCTTGCCGAAACCCTAGAGGCCCAAGGGTGTGACTATCTGCTGGTTGAAGCGCGCACGCGCTTTGGTGGACGGATTATGACGCACCACCTAGACGATGGTTACTTTGATATGGGTCCCGCTTGGTTTTGGCCGGGTCAGCCGCGTATCGCTGCTTTGATCGTGCGTTTGAAACTTCAGAAATTCGACCAATTTGCCGACGGCGTGCTGAGTTTTGAAGATGAACGCGGTCGCGTTCAGCGAGGCCAAGGGTTCTCGTCAATGGATGGATCGTGGCGTCTTGTCGGTGGTTTGAGCGCCCTGACCACAGCACTTGCCGATCGGCTGCCAGATCACCGCAAGCGGCTCGCTGCGCCTGTGATCAAGCTAGAGATGCGAGACGATCTGTGTTGCGCCACGCTTGCGAACGGAGAACAGATTACCGCAGATCAGGTCGTGCTTGCCCTGCCGCCCCGTGTTGCCGCGCAGATTGAATTTTCGCCAGCTTTGCCCGCCGTAACCATCCAAACCATGCAAGGCATCGCGACGTGGATGGCAGGGCAGGCCAAAGCTGTTGCTGTCTACGACACGCCATTTTGGCGAAGCGAAGGGCTTTCTGGTGACGCGATGAGCCGCAAAGGCCCAATGGTCGAAATCCACGACGCCTCACCTGCGCAAGGAGGGCCGTACGCCTTGTTCGGTTTCATCGGCGTCCCGCCACAAGGTCGCGCCGACGAACATCTGCTTCTTCAGCATCTTCGTGCGCAGCTGTCGCGGCTTTTCGGACCACAAGCCGCCGCGCCAAAACAACTCTACCTCAAAGATTGGGCCTATGATCCGTACACTTCGACCGAGGCAGACAAGGCCCCACTGAATGCCCATCCGACCTATGGGTTGCCGCATGAGATGACAAACCTTTGGAACAACAAGCTGCATTTTGCAGGGACCGAAGTTGCACCCGTTTTCGGCGGTTATATTGAAGGCGCATTGGAAGCGGCAGAAAATGTCGTAAACGCCCTGAACTTATAAGAAACGGTCTAGAATCTGGCCACGGGTACCAAAACAACCACTTTAGACCCCGCAGCGCGCGGCTTTGATGGCTTCAGTTATGCTGATCTGGCGTCAATGCGATGTCGAGGCACCCAACATCGTCTGGGCCAAGGCCTTGTTCGTCATTGGTCAGTGCGATGCGCGCCACATTATTGCGAAATTCGTCCGTTCGTTTCAGCCCCATCGTCAGTTTCCAATGATGCAGTCAATGCTATCAAAGGAGCAGCATCATACCGAGATAGATCCAAATCAGTATTTCGACGCGTAAATGCCGTCGATTTGCGCCAGTTGTTCACGCAGGTGAATTCTGAACGCGTTTGTTAGCACCGAAGTGGGGCGGTGTGCTGGCAGCAAGAGCGAAACACTGCTTGTGATCGCCGGTGCGAATTTGCGAAACACGACCCCTGGGGCTGGACTGGTCGCAGCCGTAATGCGGTCAACGACGGCGCCACATAGGCCCGCGCCGACAAGTTGAAGCGAAGGCAAGAATGTTCTCAGCACGAACCGTCTATTAAGCGCAGCATCGCAACTGGCAAAAGCGGCTTGGGTTGCGACCGTGACGTGATGATCGCCGAAGAGCATTGCCATAGGGTAATCCCGCAAATCGGTTGGCGTGAGAACATCCTTCTGCGCGAGAGGGTCTATTTCAGGAAGCGCAATCACGCATTCAAGGTCAAAAGTCTCGATCTTTATAGAGCTACGTGGCGTTGGGGTTTCGGCCAACCCGATATCGTATTCCTGCGAGGCGATCAGATCCTCGACAACTTGTGACGTGCGCATCATCAGATCTGCTTTGACCTCGGGCCTGTCCTTGAGAAACTCGGCCAGCACCTTAGGCAAGAAAAAGCCGGACGATGCCGGATGACACGCGATCCGCAGGCTGCCCCGATCAAGCGTGCCAAACTCTGACATCGTGCGCACGGTCCGGTCCAGCCTGTCCAGAACCTCTTCTGCTTCCTCTAGAAAATAATGCGCCTCGGCTGTGGGTGTAAGCCGCCCGTGTTCACGGACAAACAAACTGAAACCAAGTTCTCTTTCGATGTTCGCGATCATCGTGCTTACCGCGGGTTGGGTGCGCAAAAGGGTACGGCTCGCATCTGAAATTGAGCCGCTACGCATAACCTCGCGAAATGTTTGCAGTTGCCTAAGGGTAAGATTGGGTAGCAAGTCATAAATCCTATTTATGACTTCAGCGATAGTTTAGATTTGAATTTATGGCAAGTCGCACATCATGCTTGGTTAACGTAATTCAAGGGGGGGACATCATGGATCGGTTTGTAGCCATCTTACTGACTGGGTTGATCTGCTTTGTCGCATTGGGCCAGTTTTTTCAAGTTATCACACGCTATGTGCTTCAAATCCCAGTGATGGGTCTAGAAGAAACGATGCTTTATCCGACGATTTGGCTTTACATCTTTGGGGCGATCAATGCGTCCCGTGAGAACACGCATATCCGCGCCAATGTCCTTGAGATATTCATATCAACCGAGCGTGCCCATACAATTTTGGCCATTGTTGGCGAGATTATAAGCCTGATTGTCGGCCTTTGGATATTGAGCTGGGCGTGGGATTACACCCAGTACGCGTGGCGGGTCTGGCGCGAAAGCCCGACCCTCTACATTCCGACATTTTACTCTGATGTTGCCCTGCTTGTGGGGGTCACGCTGATGATGGTCTACACCGTCTCGCATCTCGTCAAACATATCCTCACGTTAAAGAATGGAACGTCGACATGATCGAGATCGCACTTCTTGCTATCGCAATTCTGGTCATAACGCTGACCCTTGGCGTCCCGCTGCCTTACTGCTTTGGGGCGGCGCTGATGATCATGTATTTCATTGGCGACGTCACAATGAAGGGGATGATGCTGTGGGGCGTCCAACAGCTTGGCAACCCGATCCTACTCGCGATCCCGCTCTTTGTGTTGGCGGGCACGATCATGGCCGAAAGTGGCATCGCAGCGGCGCTCTTGCGATTTGTGAATGTGTTTGTCGGCCATATCCGTGGCGGACTGGGCGTGGTGGCAACAGTTAGCTGTGCGGTCATTGGCGCGATTTCAGGGTCTGGACTGACGGGCATCGCTGCGATTGGCCCGATCCTGATCCCCGAAATGGAAAAACGCGGCTATCCGCGCGAATATGCAACGGCGCTGATTGCCAACTCCTCCATCCTTGGGTTGTTGATCCCGCCATCCGTGACAATGATCATCTACGGCTGGGTTACTGATACTTCGATCCTCGCGTGTTTCCTTGCCACCCTTGGGCCTGGCCTTTTGATCATGCTCAGCTTTTCTGTGACGAACCTGTGGATGAGCCGCAAGTTCGACCTGATCCTCGATGACAAACCAACATTTAACGAGTTGTCTTCCGAGGTTGCAAAACGCGGCATCCACGCCTTTCCCGCACTACTTATGCCCGTCATCATTCTGGGTGGTATCTATGGCGGGATCATGACTCCGACCGAGGCCGCAGCTGTCGCCGTCATCTATTCGGTGCCTGTCGGCTTTCTGATCTATAAAGGCCTGAAAGTTGAAAATTTCTTTGCTGCAGGCAAGGAAGCGGCGACCGCCGTTGGCGCGATCATGTTTATGATCCTGTTTTCCATGATCCTCAGCCAGATGTTCGTTTATGAGAGCATCCCGCAGAAAATCGTGGCGAGCATTTTCGAGATTACCGAGAACAAGGTTCTGCTGCTGATCTTTATCAATATCATGCTGTTCCTGGTCGGCATGGTCGTCAACGATGTCACGGCGATTATTCTGATTGCGCCGCTTCTTCTGCCGCTGATGAATGCGATCGGCGTCAGCCCGATCCAATTTGCGGCCATCATGGGTGTGAACACGGCCATGGGTGGGGTCACGCCCCCCTATGCCTCGATCCTGTATCTGGGCGCACGCATTGGGAACGTCAAAGTGACGAAGGTCATCCCACCTGCGATGTTCCTTATCGTAACCGGCTATATCCCCGTCGTGTTTCTCACCTCGTTCTGGCCCGATCTGTCGCTCTATCTTCCGCGATTGTTCGGGTATTAAGCCAACCCAAAAACAAACCCATCAACAAGGAGAACTTCAAATGAAAACCCAACTTATGGCAACTGCGCTTGCTACTCTCATGGCGGCATCGCCAGCACTCGCCGAAACCCTCAAGATGAGCCACGTACGCCCACAAGACGCAACTGTCGACGTTGAACTACGTGCCTTTGCTGCTGACGTTTCCGAGGCAACGGGTGGCGACGTCGAAATCGAATTGTTCCCAGCCTCAGCGCTTGGCGATTACACAGCCGTACAAGAACGTATCAGCGTTGGCGCATTGGACATGGCAACACAGCCAGCAGCGGCCGCTGTTGACCGTCGCATGCAAATCTCGTCCTTCCCGTATATGGCCGAAACATGGGGACAAGCGCGTGCGGTTTATGGACCCGGCGGTGTGGTGCGTGATGTGATGACTGGCCTTTACGCCGAGCAAGACATCACAATGCTTGCAGCCTATCCAGTATATTTCGGCGGTATCGCTTTGAATGTCGAAAACCCTGCGCCAGCGAGCACAGAGCCGAACGGCATCAAAGCGCGCGTTCCGGGCATCAAGTCGTTCCAGCTGACGGGCGAAGCGTTGGGCTACATCCCATCACCGATCCCGTTCTCCGAGGCCTTCACGGCTGTTCAAACAGGTGTCGTTGATGGCGTTATCGGCTCTGGCGCCGAAGGCTATTACGCCTCGTTCCGCGATGTGACCAAGACCTATATCCCTGCAAACACGCACTTTGAAGTCTGGTACATGATCATCTCAAACGAAAGCATGGCATCGTTGTCCGACGAAGATCAGGCTGCTTTGGTTGAACAAGCGGCTGCATTCGAGGCCACCCGCTGGACAGTTGCAGAAGCTGATCAGGGCAAAAGCGAGCAGCGTCTGGTTGATGAATTGGGCACGACTGTTGCCGCGCTGACCGACGAAGACCTCGCCGCAATGTCCGCGAAGGTTCGCGCCGAAGTCTGGCCGCAGGTTCTCGAAGATGTTGGTGCTGAGTGGGGTCAGGCGATCCTTGACCAAGTGGCTGCTGCTGCTAACTAAAATCCAATCACGTGGTGGCGTTTGCGCGCCACCACGACAAACACACTGAAAGGCATCTTATGGCATCGGATTACGCCATCATCGGCGGTGGTATTGTTGGCCTTTCGACCGCTTGGGGGCTTCTCAAACGTGGGCTTCGGGTCACGGTTCTGGATGGCGACGACGGATCATTCCGCGCAAGCCGCGGTAATTTCGGCCTTGTCTGGGTGCAATCCAAAGGCATGAAGCAACCCCGCTATGCACAGTGGTCGCAGGCCTCGGCTGCCGCATGGGCTGGCTTTGCCGCAGAGCTAAGCGATGCGACGGGCCATAATCTGGGGTTAGAGCAAAACGGGGGCTACGACCTCCACTTTTCCGAAGAGAGCCTTGAGGCGACTGTCTCACAATATGAAATACTAAAAGAAAAACTGGGCGGCGATTATCCGTATGAGGTTTTGGGCCACAATGCGCTGCGCCGCGAAGAACCTGCGATTGGGCCAAAGGTAGTGGGGGCAATTCTGCACCATCAGGACGGCCATGCGAACCCGCTGAACCTCTTGCGTGCGCTTGCTGACGATGTGCGCCGATTGGGCGGGCAGGTTCTCAACGGCAAGCATGTGACCCATGTGGACAAGCCCGATCTGTTCCGCGTTTCTTGTGCAGATGGCACCGAGGTGCAGGCGCGAAAAATTGTTCTCTCCGCTGGGCTTGGCGCAATGTCACTGGGGTCTAAGTTGGGGTTCAAAGCCCCGATCAGGCCGCAGCGCGGGCAGGTCATGATCACCGAGAAACTGCCCAAACTCATCAATCGCCCCTCACTCATCGCGCGTCAGACCGACGAAGGTGGCATTCAGATTGGCGCAACCAACGAAGAGGTCGGGTTGGATGATCACGTCATCCAGACGGGCCTTTCCGGGCTTGCGGCCGAAGCGGTTGCTGCCTTTCCTGCACTCGCCAAAGCGCAATTGGTCCGCAGTTGGGGCGCATTGCGCATCCTGTCGCCCGACGGATTGCCTATTTATCAGGAAAGCCCCGACATGCCGGGTGCCTATCTTGTGACCTGCCACAGCGGGATTACACTTGCCGCCGCTCATGCCCGCTTCCTGCCTGACTGGTTGGAAGGGACTGAAGGCGCACCAAATCTGGAGGCCTTCAGTGAAGACCGTTTCACCCTTTCTTGAAATTGACCCCCAAAGTGATCACGTGCTGGTTCGCTTTGAGGGACAGGATTTAAGCCTGCCACTTGGCGAAAACCTCGCAGGCGCTTTGCTCGTGGCCGGCGTCATGCCATTTCGACACACGCCTGTCTCAGGCGCCCCCCGAGGTCCGTTTTGTATGATGGGTGCCTGCTTTGATTGCTTGGTCCAAATTGACGGTATGACGGTGCAAGCCTGCATGTTGCAGGTCACCAAAGGGCTGGAAATTACGATGCCAGCCGCAAGAGGTGCTGCCGATGCATAATGCTGAACTGATTGTTATCGGTGCTGGCCCCGCTGGCATGTCCGCTGCCCGCCGTGCCGCCGCATTGGGGCTGAGCGTGCTGATACTTGACGAACAGCCTGCGGCGGGGGGGCAAATCTACCGTAATGTCGACCGCGCCAGCGCCGCGCGAAACGATATACTTGGTAAGGATTACACCCACGGGCGGACCCTGACCGAGGGTTTGCATCACGAAAACATCACCCATCTTATGGGCGCGGTGGTTTGGCAGATCGAAGATGGCACCCGCGTGGCTTTCACCCAGAATGGCAAAGGTGCGCTAGCGGTTGGGCAGAGAATTCTGCTGGCGACAGGCGCGTTGGAACGACCAATGCCGCTGCCTGGATGGACCTTGCCCGGCGTTATGACAGCGGGGGCAGCGCAAATCCTGCTCAAACAATCGGGCATTGCCATCCAAGGCGCGGTCTTGGTCGGATCGGGTCCGCTGTTATACCTTATCGCCACGCAGATGGTGCGTGCGGGTGTTCCACCGCTTGCACTGGTTGAAACTCAAACGACGGGCGATCTGACAAAATCCATGCGCCATTTGGGCGGTGCTTTGCGGGGTTGGCCGTATCTTGTCAAAGGGCTTCGGATGCTATGGGACCTGCGACGTGCTGGCATCCCGCGCTACGTTGGCGCCAAAGCCATCGCGATTGAAGGGGACCAAAACGCGCAAGCTGTCACCTTCAAGATTGGCAAATCGGCGCACCGCATCGCGTGTGACACGGTATTGCTGCACCACGGCGTTGTCCCCAATACACAAGCAGCGCGATCTATCGACATTCCCCACCTGTGGGACGGTGCTCAAAACTGCTTTGTGCCAGAGTATGACGCTTGGGGGCGCTCGGCCGTAGCCACGGTGTTCATCGCAGGTGACGGGGCAGGGATCGGCGGTGCAAAAGCGGCGGCGTTGGCAGGTGAAATAGCTGCCCTAGAAATCGCTCACGGCCTTGAAAAACTGTCTGAACCAGCCCGCGACGACACGGCCCGCAACCTGCGCAAACATCTGGCCGCGGAGCGTGCAGCACGCCCCTTCATCGACGCAGCCTATCCGCCCTATGCGGGTGCGATTGCACCGCCAGACGATACGATCATATGCCGCTGCGAAGAGGTAACCGCTGGCGACATTCGCCGCTTTGCTGGATTGGGCTGTCTCGGCCCGAACCAAGCCAAGGCGTTTGGGCGATCTGGTATGGGACCCTGTCAAGGGCGCTATTGCGGGCTATCGGTTTCGCAAATCTTGGCGGCCAGCAATGAAATCTCCTTAGATGACACTGGATATTTCCGTATCCGCCCACCGCTCAAACCTGTGACCTTGGGCGAACTTGCAGCCATGGATGTCCCTGACATGAATGAGGTCCAAAACTGATTCAACGGATCGAAACAAATGCGCGTATGAGCAAAATCGTCAGACATGCGTGACTTTGATGAAATGAATGCCGTCTGGGACGCGTGGATGCCACAGGGCCAGGCCCCCGCGCGCTCACGTGGCGTGCCGATATTTACCGATAGTCTTGTAAAATCAGGTCTGATGCCTTTTCGCCAATCATGATCGCGGGGGCGTTTGTATTGCCTGACACGATCTCGGGCATGATCGAGCAATCCGCAACCCGCAGCCCCGCAATGCCGTGAACCCGCAGGCGGTCATCGACAACGGCCATCTTGTCGCTGCCCATTTTACAGGTGCCCGTCGGGTGGTAAATCGAGGCGGTATTACTGCGCGCCCAATCCAGCGTTGCGTCATAGTCATCCATTGGCAGGTCAGGATGCGGGCGGAATTCGGTTGAGATTTTGGACGTCAGCGGCGCGTGCCGCGCAATGGTCCGGGCGATATTGATGCCAGCCACAACCGTCCGACAATCGGTCTCGGTCGCGAGATAATTGGGAATGATTTTCGGATAGGTGCGACCGTCCGCACTCGCGAGACGAATTTCGCCGCGCGATTCAGGGCGCAGTTGACAGACCGAGGTGGTGAAGGCCGAAAACTTATCTGCGCCGCGTCCCGGATTTTCCGCCGAAAGCGGCTGCACATGGAACTGGATGTCGGGGGTCTCCACCTCTGGCCGTGTTTTCATAAACCCTGTCGCAAGGCTCGCGGCCATTGTCATCGGACCAGAGCGGAACATCAGATATTTCAGCCCGATCCGCGCCTGTCCGAGCCAACTGCCGACCTCGTCATTCAGCGTAGGCTCGTTGCTTTTGTAAACCAGCCGTGCTTGCAAATGGTCTTGCAGGTTTTTGCCAACGCCCTGTAAATCTGCGACGACCTCAATACCGTGCTCAGCCAATTGCGCGGCCTCGCCGATGCCCGACAGCATAAGAAGTTGCGGCGAGTTGATTGATCCCCCCGAGAGGATGATCTCGCGGCCTGCCTCGACGATATGCTCTGTGCCGCTGCGGTCTTTGTAGCGGACAGCAACAGCGCGTTTGTCTTTGATATCAATATTTTCCACTTGTGCATGGGTGATGATGGTCAGGTTCTTGCGTGACTTCACAGGGTTGAGGAAAGCCACGGCGGAAGAGCATCTGCGGCCATTCTTTGCGGTCAATTGGAAGAACCCGACGCCCTCTTGATCCGCGCCATTATAGTCGGGATTGAACTTATAGCCTGCCGATTGGGCCGCCTCGACCCAAGCATCGGTGATGGGGCGTTGAATGCGCATGTTGGACACCGAAAGGTTGCCCTGATCGCCGTGGAATTCATCCGCGCCGCGCTCGTTTTTCTCGGAGCGTTTAAAGAGCGGCAGCACATCCTCCCAGCCCCAACCCTTGTTGCCCATCTGCGCCCAGCGGTCGTAATCTTGCGGCTGTCCACGCACGTAGAGCAAACCGTTGAGCGACGATGATCCGCCCAAGACGCGCCCCCGTGGCCAATCAATAGAACGCCCGTTAAGGCCTTTATCTGGTTCTGTTTTATAACACCAGTCGACGGTCGGATTGTGGATGGTTTTGAAATACCCGACGGGGATGTGGATCCACGGATTAAGATCTGCGGGCCCCGCCTCTAGAAGCACAACACTGACCTTTGGATCGGCACTAAGCCTGTTGGCAATAACGCATCCCGCAGAGCCTGCGCCTACGATTACATAATCAGCTTTCACATCAAATCCTCCGGTGCTTGAAAAAAACACTATGCAAAAGCTTCAGACTAATCTAGCCTTTTTTGATAAGAAACGTCTCATTAATTCACCAAACGGGAGGAAACCATGACTATTAACAACCGCATTGGCGGCGTATCGCGAAGAGATTTCTTCAAGGTCGCAGGCACTTACGGCATGAGCTCGACCTTGCTCGCAGCAGGTACATTTGGCGGCGCAATGACAGCAGCCAACCTCGCAGCGGCCGCAGAATCAACCTACGAGCGTCGCTTTGCCAAAGAAGCAAAGTTCACGCTCAAGTTCGGGGCTGCCGGATTTAACCCGCGCAACCTTTTGATCGAACGCGCAGGTTGCCTTGAGTTCGCACGTGATCTGGAAAGCCGTACCGACGGCGAAATCCGTGTTGAGTTTATCGGCGATAACGCGATTTGTGGCCAAGGCTCCTGCGCTGAGAAGACCCAGCAGGGTATCGTTGATATGTACGCGGCTTCGACGCAGAACTCTGCGGGTGCTGCGCCTTATCTGAACGTGCTCGACTATGCATATATGTTCCCGACGCGCGCCTCGCAGTATCACTTCCTTTATAGCCCAGATTCACAGCGCATTTTGCGTGATCCCTATGAAAAGAACCACGGGCTAAAGTTCTTGTTCTCGCACTGCGAACTTCGCGGCATTCAGCTTGGTCTGAAGTGGAAGGACAAAGAGACAGTCACGTCTGTTGAGCAGCTTGCTGGCACGAAGAACCGTGTAACAGGCACTCAGCTTGGCCGTATCGCGATGGAAGCATTGAACCTGAACCCTGTGCCGATTGCATGGGAAGAGACACTTGACGGTCTCAAGCAAGGCCTCATTGACGGCGCGGAAACATGGGCCTCTGCGGTGGCTTATGCGAACATGTCGCCAGTTGTGTCCCAGTGTGTGGACCTCGAATTTTTCTGCGGCACAGAGCATACAGCGATGTCGGCAGCCGTCTTTGACAGCCTTGGCGGTGAATTGCAGGATGCGGTCAACGAATCCGCATACCTCGCGCAGGTTCACGTGCAGGCAGCCAACGAGGCAGCACTCGTGAAAACTGTTGGTTACTCGACACCACAGCTTCCTGACACGATTTTCGCCAAGGACGGCGTACGCATGGCCACGATTTCTGCCGAAGAAAAGCGTAAAGCTGAAGAGATGTGCTCGCCAGAGTTCCAGCCACAATTGTGGAATGAATGGCGCGAGCGGATCAACGGCTGGGCCGGTGGCATCGATACCTATCAGGAAATTTACGACATTGCGCGTCAAATTCCTGTCGAGACACTGCCAGAGAACGTGGAACCACGTCGCTGGTGGAAGGGCTAAACCCCTAAAAAGTGGGCCGGTTGGACGAGGAGGTCTGACCGGCCCATCTTCTTATCGACAAAACGCGTGCCAATTTAAGAGCATAACAATTTGGGGGGGAGCCAAATGTCACTATTGTCTGACATGGGCACAATCATTTCGACGATGACCGTGGGTGAGGTCGATTTCCAAGCGGTGAATGCGTTCAGATCGCAAGCCGCATGGTTCGTTTTTGGCCCAATCACCGCCATCGGCGCGATTTTGGTCTATTACATGTATAAAATGTCGCCATGGCTTGACCGCCACCTTGAGCGGTCGATTGTGGTCTATACGTATATCGTGATCGCGGGGATCATCTTTGTCGGCGTGTTGCAGCGGTTTTTGCCGTTCCTGCCGATGCAGCCTGCATGGTCAACCACACTGCCGCCCATGCTCTTTATGGTCATGGCGTGGTTTGGCTGTTCGTTTAACGTGCGCCTGCGCACCCACCTTGGTTTTAGCGAATTCCGCACCAAGCTTTCCCCCAAATGGCAGTTGGCCATGTTGTGGCTTGATGCCGTGCTTTGGTTTGGATTCTGCGTGATTGTTGTGACCACAACGGCGCGTGTGACGGCCAATGCGGTGTCCAACTTTATGATCGTGCCGGGGACAAATGGTTTGATGCAGTGGTGGTTTATTATCACCGTGCCGATTGCGTTTATCCTGATGGCAGGGCGCGTTTTGGAAAATATTATTGAAGACATGGGCAAATATGCGCGCGGCGAACCGCTGGTCGAGCAATCTGTCATCGGGGGAGATGTATGATGACTGATGGAACCTTAATTACACTGATTTCACTGGCGGTGACGGTCATCTTCATGCTCGGCGTGCCAGTTTTGCTGGTCATCGTTTATTGGGTGATCGGCTGCTCTTTTGTCCTTGGCCTGACGCTCGATAACCTCGGCAACGAACTGCTGAACGTCTTTAACAAGGGCTTTGCCTTGCTGGCGATGCCGCTGTTCATTCTCACTGGTGACCTGATTAACAAATCTGGGATCGCCCGAAGGCTCTCTGATTTCGCCTATTCCTGCCTCGGCTGGTTACGTGGCGGGCTTGCGATGGCGGCGATTGGCGCTTGCGGTTTGTTCGCTGCGATCTCTGGGTCGAACTCGGCCACAACGGCCACCATCGGCTCCATGCTTCACCCTGAAATGGTCAAAGGCGGCTATGACGAGCGGTTCTCGGCAGCCAGCGCAGCAGCGGGCGGCACAGTAGGGATCATCATCCCGCCCTCCATCATCTTCATCGTTTACGGGTTCTTGATGAACCTGCCGATTTCCGAGCTTTTCGTCGCGGGCATTATTCCGGGCATCCTGATGGTGCTCGGCATGATGGTTACCTGCTTTATCGTCTGCTCGATCCACGGCTGGGGCATCCTGATCAAGCTGTCGTTCATGCGGGTTCTGAAAACTGCAATCGGCGCTTGGCTTGGCTTTTTTGCCATCGGTCTTGTGCTTTGGGGCATCTACACGGGTAAGTTTTCGCCCACGGAGGCCGCTGGCGTCACGGTCGGTTTCTGTATCATCGTCGGGTTGATCTCCTATCCGCTCAACAAGCTTATGGGCACCCATGCAGAAACCCCGATTGAAGACAAATCCATCTCGTCGATGTTCGTCGTCGAAGGGTTCACAGCGCTGGAAATCCCGTCAATCGTCGTGCGGTCTGCGCAGATCACGGGCATCCTTGCGCCGCTGATCGCTGTCTCGGTTGTGATGCAGCAGGTCCTATCCACGATGGGCGCACAAGAAACCATCGGCAATTTTGTGACCAGCATGGGCGGCTACTATCCTGTTCTGTTCACCTCCATGGCGATGGTGTTTGTCGCGGGCATGATCCTTGAATCGCTGCCTGTCACAATCATTCTGGCACCAATTTTGGCCCCGATTGCGGCCTCTGTTGGCGTTGATCCGATCCACTTTTCGGTGATCTTTCTTGTGGGTGCCTCGATTGGGTTTATCACACCACCTTACGGTCTGAACCTTTATGTGGCATCAGGTGTGACAGGAGTGCCGTACTTTAGGCTCTTGCCTTATTCATCGCTGTACCTCATTTCGCTGATCGCGGTTTGGGTCCTCGTGGCGTTGACCCCTGAACTTGCATTGTGGCTGCTGCCAGCCAGATAAAGGATAGCTATGCCAGACGATCTGTCACAATCGACCACTGGACAGATACCAACCAACCTACGTCTGTTGGTCTTGTTGGAACGGATCGCGCAAGAGGGCGCGCCCGTTTCACCAAGCGCTCTGAGCACAGCCCTTGATCTGCCAAAGGCGACCATTCACAGGCTCTTGGCCACCGCCGAGGACGAAGGGTTCTTGCAACGCGATCTTGATGGCCGGTCCTATGGTCCGGGCGTGCGTCTGCGCAAACTTTCGGCCAATACATTGTCATCGCAGCGGGTGCGCACAGAGCGCCTTCTGGTGATGAAGGCCTTGGCCGAAGAAGTTGGCGAGACCTGCAATCTTGCAGCACCAGGCCGCTACGGCATGGTATATCTGGACCGTGTCGAGACCCATTGGCCCCTACGTATCCAGCTGCCTGTTGGCACCCAAGTGCCGTTCTATTGTACGGCCAGCGGCAAGATGTATCTGTCGTCCCTTCGCCAAGACAAATTGCTGCGCCTCTTGGAAACCATGCCACTTGATCAGCAAACTCCAGCTTCAATTACTGATCCCAAAAAGCTTTTGGATGAAATCGCAGCAACCCGCGCACGCGGCTATTCCACCGACGATCAAGAATTCATGGAAGGCATGGCCGCCATCGCCATTCCCATATGCGACGACAAATCGCGACTGCTCACAACCCTCTCGATCCATGCCCCAATCCAAAGGCACAATTTGTCCGAATTAGAGAATTCAATTGATGCCTTAAGGCGGGCAGGCAAAAGTCTGGAACAAATCGTCTTATGACGCACTGGCGCCATGGCAAATAACAACGGGCACGCGCTGGCTGCTTTTAACGCATGACAAAAGGGTTTGCCATCGGGCTGTCAGAGGTGTTGATCCATGTGGTTTTTGTGCGTGTATAGTCGTGGATCGCATCTAACCCTGCTTCACGCCCGTAACCCGACTGATTGTAACCGCCAAATGGCGCAATAGGGGAAATCGCGCGGTAGGTATTCACCCAGCAAATGCCAGCTTTCAGCCGCGCAGACACACGATGAGCGCGAGAAAGGTTTTGCGTGAAAACGCCCGATCCCAATCCAAAAGGCGTGTCGTTGGCAAGGGCAATGGCCTCTTCTTCGGTGTCAAAAGCGATCAGTGACATCACAGGCCCAAACATCTCGACCTTGAGCGTCTCGGTATCCGTGCCCGTGCATTCAACGAGGGTCGGGGCCATATAGTTGCCAGCCTGCGCCAATGGCGCGCCGCCAAAATGAACTTTCGCGCCTTGCGTCTTTGCAATGGCCAGTGTCGTCACGATCTTATTGACCTGCGCCGCCGTGCAAACGGGGCCAAGGTGCGAGAGGCCGTCCATTGGATCGCCTACAATAATATGCGCGGCTTTCTCGGCGATTTTCGCAATAAGCGCAGCCATGATCGGACGGTGAATAAGCCCCCGTGACCCAGCAACACAGCTTTGTCCCGACGCGCCAAAATTGCCTGCAATCAGGCCATTGGCGGCCCCTTCAAAATCCGCGTCATCAAAAACAAGGATCGGGGACTTACCCCCTAGCTCAAGCGAAGTCACAGCAAAGTTTTCGGCAGAGTTGCGCACGACGTGCCTTGCGGTTTCTGGCCCGCCAGTAAATGCGATACGGTCTACATCAGGGTGTCGTGTTAGCGGAATTGCGCAATTTTCAGCATCACCAGTGATGATCGAGACGACGCCCGCAGGAAAACCTGCTTGCTCAATCAACTTGGCAAAGGCGAGCATCGGGGTGGGTGCGACCTCTGACGCCTTCAAAACCACAGCGCAACCTGCGGCAAGCGCAGGCCCCAACTTGGTCGCCGTCAAAAACATCTGCGCATTCCACGGCACAATCGCGACCACGACACCAATAGGTTCGCGGCGCGTGAAGACATGCATGTCGGGTTTATCAATCGGCAGGACCGCGCCTTCGATCTTGTCAGCAAGGCCTGCATAGTAGCGGTAATAATCCCCAACATAGGCCGTTTGCGTCGATGTTTCGGCCAGCAATTTACCACTATCCGTAGTTTCCAGACGGCCCAGTTCTTGGGCGTTTTCTTCAATGAGTTCAGCCAAACGATAAAGCAACTTTCCCCGCTTCGTCTGGGTCATGTCGCGCCATGCGGGATCATTCAGCGCCCGCCGTGCGGCTGCAATCGCCCGATCCACGTCGGCAGGGGCGGCGCATGCGAATGTAGCCCAGTCTTCACCCGTCGCAGGGTTTTGGGTGGCCATCGTTTGGCCCGCATCCCCTTCGGTCCATGCGCCATCAATATACATCTGAAAATGGGGAAGCTGTGTCATGGTGGTCCTCATGTAAAAGCGGGCATTACGTCATCAATGAACCGCGCGAGCGAGGCGCGTTTGCGCTCGGAACTCATGCCGTTATCAATCCAGAATGAGTATTCATCGTATCCTAAATCTTCATAGCGTTTTATTTGGTCGATGACGTCCTGCTTTGTGCCAATCGTCAAATCGCGCAGCATGTTCTCGGGCGACATCATGGTATTCGCTGCAATTTCATCTTCGGTCAGGGTTTCAATCAGCCCCTGACTAACAGGGCGCTTGTTTTGAAACCACGCACCAAAGTAGCAGTAGAATTCTGACAACTCTTTCGCCGCGACCGCAACATCATCGGCGTCAGACCCGACATAAGTGTGATGCAGCAACATGATTTTAGGGCGCGGCCCACTGTAAGCTGCACAAGCATCGTTGAATTTGGTCATCAGGCTTTCGATTTCAGTCATCCCTTGCCAAAGCGGGGTCACTTGAATGTTAAAGCCGTTATCGACACCAAAGGCATGGCTGTTGGCATCGCGCGCCGCGATCCAGATCGGTGGGCCGTCTAGCTGCACAGGCTTTGGCGCAGAGGTGGTTGCGGGGAATTGGTAATAATGCCCGTCATGCGTACAATCACCCGCCCATAGCTGACGCAACAAAGGCGCGGTTTCGCGCATCCTCTGGCCTGCGTCCCACGCATCCATTCCGGGCCGCAAGCGTTCGTATTCGTAGGAATAAGCGCCCCGCGCGATGCCAAGCTCGATACGCCCGTTGGTGATCAAATCCGCAGCCGCCGCTTCGCCTGCCAATGCAATCGGATGCCAGAACGGCGCAATCACTGTCCCTGTGCCGAGCCGTAGATTTTTGGTGTGATAGCTCAGATCCACAAGACTGATAAACGGGTTAGGCGCGATGGTGAAATCCATTCCGTGATGCTCGCCCGTCCATATCGCCCGCATGCCGCCTTCGTCCGCCATCTTTGCCAGCGCAATCAAGTCACTGCGCAAAACGCGCTGATCCTGGTCGGGGCGGGTCCGTTCCATATGTGCAAAAAGCGAGAAATCCATGGGCTACATCCTTGTTGTCGAGCTATGGATCGCACCGTCTTCGGTGTCTCCAAGGTAAAGGGCAAAATTGCGGGTCTGCTGCTCTAGCGCGAAACGGGTCATCATCCGCGCGATCGGGGCGCTGGCATATGTCTGGTCGGCAAGGTCTGCGATTGGCACGGCGACGATCCCATCTGTGGGCGTCTCAATATGACCCGTTGCCAAGAAATAGGTGTAATGCGCACGCGGCTTGGTGCTCTCAAAAACCGAATAGGCTTGGCCAAGGTCAGCCACGATCCCTTTGCGCACAAGGGTTTCGCGCAGGTCATTGATCAAACGCCCCCGCTCTGAGTGGGTGCAATGTGGTGGTCGCAACCCGTCCGCCGTTTGAACCATCAAGACGGTATCGTCATCCTCAACTATCGCGCCACAAATCGCAGCACCGCTTGTTTCTTCAAAAGCAGCACGCTCCAACCCAAGGCTAAAGTACTGTCCGTTGACGTAACCAAGCCCCGCCCCATCGACATGCGCAAATTCAGTCACCCTGCCAATTAAGATGCAGTGGTCACCGGCAGGAATGATCTGTTCGGCGGTGCACGAGAATTGCACCACAGCGCCATCAATCAACGGCACGCCCTGCGCATCCAGATGGTGTGGCACTTGTGCGAAGCGATCCCCCTTGGAACTTGCGAAAACGTTCGAGATCGACTCTTGTCCCTCGGACAAAATATTGACCGCAAAATGCGTGCAATTGGCAAAGGTCTCGTAGCTCGACAAAAACTTACCCGGACAAACCAGCAAAAGCGGCGGGTCAAGCGACACCGACGAAAATGAATTTGCAGTGAAGCCCACGGGGGTGCCGTCTTCGCGCACGGCCGTCACAACAGTCACACCCGTTAGAAATCCGCCAAACGCATTACGCAGGGCGCGTGGATCAATTTGTGTCAATTTGCGTGTCCTGAATGAATTGTTTCAAAATCTCGGTCACTTGCGCGGCATGGGTCATCGGCAACATATGCGCGGCCCCCTTCAAGACGATAGCTGCTCCTTTTGGAGCCAGTGCCGCCATGCGCTGGGACATCAGCGGCGTTGAATTTGGCTCGTCTTCGCCCGTTAAAAACAATGCAGGACAGCGCAGATTTCTAAGCGTCACGTCCGAAGGACCGTCCTCATTCGCAAACACGCGGTAAGCATCGCGGTAGCCGGCGGGATCGACCCCGCAAAGCCACTCTTGGCAAGCGTCCCGCGCCGCTGACGGGGCTGACCCAAACCAGCGGTTAAGCGTCGCGGTTGGATCGGTAGGTGCCTTGCCGTCCAAACTTGCAGCACGCGACAAGACGGTCTTTCTTGCGTCAGTATCACGCTGAAAAATCCCATTCAGTGCAGCAACCCCATGCACAAGATCAGGATGCCTCGCTGCCATATCCAAAGCGATCATCGCGCCAAAAGAATGCCCGATCACCACTGCAGGTTCTGTCAGGATCACCGCAATCGCATCGGTGAAATCGGTCAGGCTTGGGTGATCACCAAGCCGCGCACTTTCCCCATGGCCAGGCATGTCTACGGCGATAACTCGACCGTTTTGCGCCAGCGCCTGCAATTGCCCGCCCCACGCCTCGGCCCGCAAGCCGACGCCGTGAACCAATACAACATTTGGACCTGAGCCGCCCGTAATCGCGGCAAGCGCCCCAAAGTTAGACCGCGGCTGGATTGTCCAAGTCATGACCCAAATCCTTCAAATCTTGGTATCTGTCGCCAATGCGGTGATGTGGGCGACCACTTGTTGCGGCACCCAACACCACAACGATTTCGTCGTCGCGCGGCGCATCTGGGATCGCGAACTGGATTGTCAGATAGTGGGAGCGGCGACCTGCGTCATTCTTATCCATCAGTGGCACCATGATCGGCGCATTCGCCCCGCCACGCGTGTTTGTGAACGCAAGATAGGATTTTGCGCCCACGGCTTCGCGGAAATGGTTGCCAAACCGCAGCGTATGGATCAGCCCAGACGCATGTTCAATCTCACCATTGAGGCCAACTACAGCGGCTTTGCCGTAGGCCTCGATCGCGTCACCCGAGCCCGCGAGCCTGATCATCCGCTCCGTTAACATTTCGCCCAATACAGGACCATAGGCATGAATTTCTGGCTTGAGGTTTTCGACAAACCGGCCCGCCCATGGGTTGCGCACAACGGCGGCCACTGCAAGCAGCCGCCAAGGTTTTTCGGCAGGGCGAAACCCCTCGACAAGAACCTCTTCACCATAGGTCACAATTTTTCGAATGTCTGGATGCATGCCGTCGTCTCCTTGCAGTGGTGACTCCGACTATCGAACGCCAATGCGCAATTTGACAAATGAATGATTATGAGGCTTAGGTATTAGTATTGCTAATAGGTAACTTGACCATGGTAAAAGCCTTACCCCCGCTCGCATGGTTTCGCGCATTCGAGGCCGCCGCACGTCACCTCAGCTTTACCGCTGCTGCCGAAGAAATTGGCATGACCCAATCTGGGGTGAGCCAACATGTCAGATCACT
>Ga0102814_10001117_pt1 | contig 19136 bp, 15 predicted proteins | sample ColrivemetaGS741_FD_79112 | JGI IMG/M metagenome (GOLD analysis project Ga0102814, IMG submission 79112) | Estuarine microbial communities from the Columbia River estuary - Flood tide ETM metaG S.741 | ecosystem: Environmental > Aquatic > Marine > Intertidal zone > Estuary | place: USA... | reverse complement strand
CAAGCTCCTGCTTCTTTAAATTCGCTTATGTTATCAATAAAGCATTCTCGTTCTTCTACTTTTAATCTTAGCATATGTTCAGCGATATAAAGAATTGATTTTTTTGTGATACTTGGAAGTATTGAAGAAGATTTTGGTGTAACCACAACATTGTCATGTGTTACTCCGAAAAAGTTTGCAGCACCTACTTCATCAATTTTTGTGTGTGTTGAGGGATCTAAATAAATTACACCTGCATATCCTGCATCTTTTGCAATTTGTCTAGGATAAAGACTTGCTCCATAGTTTCCAGCAAGTTTAACTTGTCCAGTCCCATTTGCAGCAGCTCTATCAAAATCAGTCGTAACAAATTCTAATGCTTGTAAACCACCCGCAAAATACGTACCTACCGGAGCGCAAAAAACGCTAAACAAGTACTCAGTTGAAGGTTTTACACCTAAATTCATTCCGTGACCGATTACAAAAGGTCTAATGTATAATGATTGTCCAGAACCATATGGAGGGATATCTTCTTTGTTAGCTTCTACCACTTGTGCAATAGCCTCATCCCATATCGCTCTTGGTAATTTTGGAGCAACAATTCTTTCTAGTCCTTCATTAAGTCTAATAAAGTTTAAATCTGGTCTAAAGACTTGGATGTTATTATCTTTAGTGCGGTAAGCTTTTAAACCTTCAAACAAACCTTGCCCATAGTGGAAAACATTTGAACCTTCGTGAATTGTAATATTTTTGTCAGTAGTTAAAGCTCCTAGTTGCCATTCTCCATCTTTTGTCCAAGCTCTATATCTAAATTCTGTTTCTTTTAAAGCATAACCCATAAAAACACTCCTTAAATTTGTATTCTAATAAATACCTTGTGAAATCATTGCATCTGCAACTTTTGTAAATCCAGCGATATTAGCCCCAGCAATAAGGTCATAACCAAAACCGTATCTAGCACTTGATCTAACACAACTGTTGAATATGTTTTTCATAATCTCGCGTAATTTAAGATCTACTTCTTCAGCAGTCCATGCGATTCTCATACTATTTTGTGACATTTCTAAAGCACTTGTAGCAACCCCACCAGCATTAGCAGCTTTACCAGGACCAATAATAATTCCTGCTTTTTGTAAAACTTGAACTGCTTCATTAGTTGTAGGCATATTTGCACCCTCAATTATATACTTAACACCATTTTTGATGATGTTTTCTGCATCTTGTGGATGAATTTCATTTTGTGTTGCACATGGCATAACAATATCAACTTTTTGCTCCCAAGGTTTTTTTCCTGGGAAAAACTCAACATTAAATTTCTTTGCATAGTCTTCAATTTTTCCATTTGGATTAGTTCTCATTTTAATCATAAAATCAATTTTATCTTGAGTAGTAACTCCATCTGGATCATAGATATATCCACCAGGTCCAGAAAGTGTAACAACTTTCCCACCTAAATCTCTAACTTTTTTACAAACACCCCAAGCAACATTTCCAAATCCAGAAACTGCTACTGTTTTGTTTTTATAATCTGTTTTATCATGTCTTAACATTTGAAGTCCAAAATACGTAGCACCATATCCTGTAGCTTCAGGTCTGATTAAAGATCCACCATAAGTTAATCCTTTTCCAGTTAAAACACCATTTTCAAATGCTCCTTTGATTCTTCTGTAGTGACCAAATAAATAACCGATTTCTCTACCACCAACACCAATGTCACCAGCAGGTACATCAACATCTGGACCAATATGACGATACAATTCTGTCATGAAGCTTTCAGCGAATCTTCTAATTTCATCGTCTGATTTACCTCTTGGATCAAAATCACTACCACCTTTACCTCCACCAATTGGAAGTCCAGTTAAACTGTTTTTAAATATTTGCTCAAATCCTAGGAATTTAACAATCCCAAGATACACAGAAGGATGAAATCTAAGTCCACCTTTATATGGTCCAATAGCACCATTAAACTGTACTCTAAATCCTCTATTTACTTGAACATTACCTTCATCATCTACCCATGGCACTCTAAATTGGAATGATCTTTCAGGTTCAACAATTCTAGCTAAGATATTATTTTCTTGATATTCAGGATGTTTTTCTAAAACTGGTCCTAAACTGTGAAGAACTTCAGTAACTGCTTGAACGAATTCCTTTTGATTCCCATCTTTACGCTCAACAGTTGCTAAAATGCTTTCAATATATTCTTTAGTTTCTTCAGAAATTAGACCGTCTCCAGCTGGAACAATGAAACTATCAAATTTATGAACAAATAATCCACTTCTAAGTTTTGGTTCAAACCAAGTTGATTTAGCAGGCATAATTAATCCAGAATCACTTACTTCCATTATTTCTGCCATAGATACAGGGAACATTGAGAATCCAACACCATCTAATTCATCTGCTCTTGCTTTGATTCCTTTTAATCCTCTAATTCCACCAACAAAGCTAATTCTTGAAGAATCACGAAGATTTTGAATACCAAGGATATTTTTAAGAACTAATTTTTCTAAAATTGCAGCATCAATTGTATCTAGTATATGTTCACTAGCAATTGCACCTTTTTTAAGTTCTAAGCGATACCATTTTTTACTGATATACATTCCAAAAGTATTTTTTATTACTGGCTTGTAAGGACCTTTACTTTCTGTAACAATAAAGTTTTCTTTAATTAAATCACAAAATTCGTCTTCAGTAAGTCCATTTAAATCATGAACAATACGATTGTAATCCATAATGTTTAAACAAGATTCAGGGAAAATAACTGACATGAAGAAGTTATATTCTTCATTACCATTATAATTCGGATTTTCTTGTCTTCTTTTAAGTGCAACTTTAGCAGCTGAAGCAGTTCTATGGTGTCCGTCTGCAATATATAAACTTTCAATCTCTGAGAAACGCTCAGTGATTTCTTTACATAATTCAAGATCACTAATAGCCCAAACTACGTGTCCAACTCCATCTTCAGTTACAATATCAAATTCAGGTTCGTTTTTAGTCCACTCTGTTAAAATTTCATTTAATCTATCCTCATCACGGTAAGTTAAGAAAATAGGTGCAGTATTAGCATCACATGCATCAAAATGACTGATTCTATCTCTTTCTTTACTTAATAAAGTTAATTCATGCTTTTTAATAATATTATTTACATAATCATCAATACTTGTAGAACCAACAAAACCAGTTTGTTCGTTACCATTCATAATTTGACGATATATATAAATCATCGCATTTTCATCTTGTACTAAAATTCCGTCATCTTCAAAAACTTTTAAATTGCTTTTTGCCTTCATGTAAACTTTTTTATCATATGGATCAGTTGAAGATGGGAAATCAATTTCCGATCTTACAATGTGTAAAAAGCTATAAGGGTTACCCTTAGCCATTGCTTTCGCTTCTTTTCTATTCATTACGTCATATGGAAGAGAAGCTACTCTTTCTACCAAGTCTTGTCTAGGTCTTAGCGCCTTAAACGGTCTAACTACAGCCATATTGTTATCCTCCTAAGATAAACTTTCTAAAATTACTTCTATTGTTTCTTGCCCGATTCTAGCTTGAGCTTCTATAGTAGATGCACCAATATGTGGAGTTAACGATATACTATCATGAGTATAAATTCTTTCGTTTTTAGTTGGTTCGTTTGCAAAAACGTCAAGAGCTGCTTTACTAACAATTCCACTATCTAATGCATTAAGAAGTGCTTCTTCGTCTATTACTCCACCTCTTGCAGTGTGAATAATATACATACCTTTTTTCATCTTAGCAAATTCAGCTTCACCAAGGAAAGGTCCATATTTCTTAATAAAAGGAATATGTAATGATAAGAAATCAGCTGATGCTAATAACTCATCCTTTTCAACAAATTTACATGAAGGAACATTTTCATTTGCACCCATAATATCAGTATAAATTACTGACATCCCAAGTGCTTGTGCTTTTTTAGCAACACTTTGTGCAATACGTCCAAACCCAACTAAACCAAGAGTTTTTCCATTCAATTCAATTCCTTTGTATTCTTTTTTGTTCCATTCTCCATTTCTCATTGTTACATTTGAAATGTAAATATGTCTTGCAAGTGCAAACATGTGCCCAATAGCAAGTTCTGCAACTGCGTCACTACTAGAATTTGGTGTATTTCTAACATTGATTCCTTGTTCTTTCGCATAAACATGATCAATATTATCAATTCCAACACCAGCTCTAACGATTAATTTTAGTTGCTTTGTTTCTAAAGCAACATCAATTAAAGGTTTACGTATTTTCGTAGCTGATCTTATAATGATACAATCAACTTCTTTTATTTTTTTGTCTAACTCTTCACCGTCATAGTGATTAGTATCAACATCATATCCAAGTTCAATTAATTTTGCGGCAGCACTAGTATCAATACCGTCATTTGCTAATATTTTATACATAATTACCTCCTATAGATTCCAAATAGATTCGATAGTTCTTAATAATGCTTCTAAATCTTCTTGTTTACGATCTGCCATATGAGCGATTCTAAATGCTTTTTCTTTTAGATCTCCATATCCATTACTAATCATAAATCCTTTTTCAGCTAAATCTTTATTTAATCCAGAAATACTGAATCCTTTTGTATTCATAATAGTTGTAACTGTATTTGATCTATATCCATCTTTTGCATAAAGACTAAAGTGCTTAGATGCCCAATCTCTAACGATATCTGCAAGTTTTTCATGACGATCAAATCTATTTTGAAGACCTTCTTGATTAATGATACGATCAAGTTGGAAATCAAGTGCCCACATATGAGGAGTTGATGGAGTTGTAGGATATTGGTAATCTTTCTTAACTCGATTAACTACATTCAATAAATCTAAGTAGAACCCTCTGTTTTCTACCGTCTCTGCTCTTTTAATTGCTTTTTCTGATACTGAAGCAACTGCAAGTCCAGGAGGAAGTCCTAGGCATTTTTGCGTTGAAGCAAGACAAATGTCAATTCCACATTTATCAACTTCAATTTTCGCTCCACCTAAAGAACTTACTGAATCTACTAAATATACTACATCAGGATATTTAGCAATAACTTGTCCAATTTCATAAACAGGATTCATTAATCCTGAAGATGTTTCATTGTGAGTAACTGTAACTGTGTCATATAAACCAGTTTTCAAAGCTTCTTCTACCATTTCTGGTGTTGTAGGCATACCAGGTTCAGATTTAAAATGATCTGCAGGTATATTATTGGTAACTGCCATTTTATACCATCTGTCTCCAAATGCTCCTACACTAAATACTGCTGCACGTTTTTTAGTACATGACTTAATAGCCATTTCCATTATTCCACTTCCACTTGAAGTAGATAAGATAATTAAATTGTTAGTATACATTAATTTTTGCAAATTTTCCGAGATACTTTTTTGTAATTCTGTCGCCATTTTACTTCTATGAGCGATTTGCGTTGTAGCCAGTTTATCAAGAATTTCTTGATCTACATCAACTGGACCAGGGATAAATAATTTTAAACTCATCGTACCAATCCTCTCTTTTTATCTAATTTGATATTTGCACATAAGCATTTTAACAAGATTAAGTAATTAAAACAAGCGTTTTCATGAAAAAATATACTTTTTTTAATTGCTTTTTCTAAGTCGCTAAACTAAGCCGTTTAAATGTAGTGACTTTTTATTTTTTTGTTCAAATTTTATGAAAATATTTTCACAAAAGATTTTTACACTTTATTATAACAAAATTATTCAATGAATTCATTAAATCAGGGGTAATTTAACCATAATATTTTTTATATTGATTAATAAATACTCTAATGGTAGAATAAAGTTGATTTTTTATATAAAGGAGACTACTTATGAATTTTTCTGAACGAATTATAAATATGCAAGAATCACCAGTAAGAAAACTTGTACCCATTGCAACAAAAGTTAAGAAAACAGGGAAAAAAGTTTATCATCTTAACATAGGGCAACCTGACATAGAAACTCCAAAAGTTTTTATGGAAGCAATAAACGAGTATGATTCAAAAATAATAAAATATTCATTTTCTCAAGGTGAGCCTGATTTAATAAATGCGATAAGAGATTATTTTAAAAGAGATGGAATCATCTTTGATGAGGATGAAATTCTTATTACAAACGGAGGATCAGAAGCTCTTACTTTCACAACAATTGCAATTTGTGATCCAGGAGATGAAATTCTAGTTCCTGAACCTTTTTATACTAATTATAATGGATTTACTGGAGCAGTTAATGTAAATATAGTGCCAATAACTACAAAAGCTGAGGATGGTTTCCACCTACCAAGTAAAGAAGATATAGTAAAAATAATAACACCAAAAACAAAAGCAATCTTATTCTCAAACCCTGGTAATCCAACAGGTACAATTATGAGAAGAGATGAGCTAGAATTAATAGCTGAAATTGCTCTAGAAAATAATCTTTATGTTATAAGTGATGAAGTGTATCGAGGGTTTGCTTTTGATGGTCTTGATGGAATTTCTATGGGTTCAATAGAAGGTGTCAGCGATAAAGTAATCATTGTAGAATCTGTTTCAAAAAGATATAGTGCTTGTGGAGCTCGTATAGGTAGCATCGCATCAAAAAATAAGGAATTAATGAAAAATATTTTAAAACTATGTCAAGCAAGACTATGTGTTGCAACATTGGAACAAATAGGTTCTGCTGCTCTTTATACATTACCTGATTCATATACAAATAAAGTAAGAAATGAATATCAGGATAGAAGAGATATAGTTTACAAAACATTAAAAGACATCCCTGGAGTGGTTTGTGAAAAACCTACAGGTGCTTTTTATGTCGTAGTTAAACTTCCAGTTGAAAATGCTGAAGAATTTGTCATTTGGATGCTTGAGGACTTTGATTTAGATGGAGAAACAATTATGATGGCTCCTGCAGAAGGTTTTTATGCAACAAAAGGTTTAGGAAAAGACGAAGTTAGAATTGCATATGTACTTAATACAAAAGACATGGAACGTGCTATGCTTATACTTAAAAAAGGATTAGAAAAATACAACAGCTAAACCGAGGCTTTTTTGTCTCGGTTTTTATTTTAAAGGAGGAACTTTTATGTTATTTGATGCTCATGGCGATATCTTAACTGATATTTACGAACAAGTAAAAAAAGGAAACATCAATACATTCAAAAAAAGACACCTAGAGAACTACTTAAAGGCAGGAATTACACATAGTATATTTGTTAACTGGACAAATCCAGCCACAAAAAACCTCAATGAATTCGAAGAAATCTTTGAGGCTGCTTTAACAGAAATAAGATTTAATGAAGACATCATAAAAATATGTTTGAATCATTCCGATATGCTAAAAGCTACTGATGAAAATAAATTAGGGGTTATTCTTGGCATAGAAGGGATTGCTCAATTAAAAGGTCTAGACCAATTAAAAGACTTATATGATAAAGGGATTAGACATGCTGGATTAACATGGAACGAAGTAAATAACTATGCATCAGGATTAGATGATTTAAATACAAGAGGATTAACCAATGAAGGAATCCAAATAGTAAAAGAGATGGAATCACTAGGTATGTTAATTGATTTAGCTCATCTAAATGAAAAATCTTTTGAAGATGTTATACGTAATACAAAACGTCCAGTTATAATCTCTCATGGAAATGCCAAAGCATTATGCTCCCATAGAAGAAATTATACTGATAAGCAATTACTCCAAATTAAAAATAAAAATGGAGTAGTGGGAGTGTGTGGTATTCCACCATTCATTTCACATAACGAAGACGAACACACAGTATCTTTCATGGCAAAACATATTGACTATATAGTGAAACTAATTGGTATTGACCATGTAGGTTTAGGAATTGATATGTGCTACTACTTATTTGATAATAGATCAAACAATAAAGTCAAAGGACTAGAAACAATTGCAGATGTTCCAAATATAATAATAGAGCTAGAAAAACTTGGTTATTCCAAAGAAGACATTTCTAAAATAAAATATAAAAACTTCTTCAGAGTAATCAAAGAAATATTAGGGTAACTATATGATAATTGAAAAATACAAAGGATTAGAACCAAAAATACACCCATCTGCAAAAGTGTTTAAAAATGCTGTTATCGCTGGTGATGTAACGCTTATGGACAAAGTAAATGTTTGGTACAATGCTACAATTAGAGCAGATATGGCTCCTGTTTATATTGATAGTGAGACAAACATACAAGATAATGCTGTTATTCATACAAATATCGGTCTACCAACTTTTATTGGTAAAAATGTCACAGTAGGTCATGGTGCAATAATTCACGCAGCTACTGTTAAAGATAATTCGTTAATAGGAATGGGAAGCATTATTTTAGATGGTGCGATAATATCAGAAAACTGTTTAATTGGTGCAGGTGCAGTAATTCCACCAAATAAAATAATCCCAAAAGGATCATTAGTAGTTGGTAATCCAATGAGGATTGTTAGAGAACTAACTGATGAAGAAATTGATAATATTAGAATTAATAAAAATCATTACCTTGATTTAATGAATGAGTATTAAAAAAGTTAGTAACTTAATTGTTACTAACTCTTTTTTTAAAGTATAGTGTGATATCACTTTGCTTTTTCTTTTTAGGATCAAATCCTAAAAATAACAAGAACATATTAACCAGATAACTTGATGCAACTATTGATACTACTGTTCCAAGTCCAACTTTTTCGCCTAATAAGAAACCGATTATTAACACAGTAAATTCTATCATTGGTTTAATGTATTTAACATCTATCTTAGTCATCCTACTTAACCCAACAAATAAACCATCACGAGGACCTGCACCAAGATCAGCACTTATATACAAGCTTCTTCCAAAAGTGATTAATAACAGTCCAATAATTCCGATAAGGTATTTTTGTAAATCAGAATTTGGTATATATGTATAGTATTTCAATGTTACTCTCAATAGATTACCGACAATTAATATATTTAATATCGTCCCAAGTCCAACTTTTACTTTAACAAATATAATACTTAATATCAAAATTATAAACCCAACTAGCTGAATAATAATCCCAACATCAATCTTAGTAGCATTAGCTAATCCAAAATGAAATACTCCCCATGGATTCATTCCCACATTAGCAGTTTTCATTAAAGTAATACCAATAGTTAACAAAATAAGCCCTGCTAATAATCTTGGAGCTCTTTTTAGTTCTATGATAAAAAGATCCATATAAACACCTCTATTTCACGAATTATTTTATCACAAGAAAAGTATAAGTAAAGCACTTTAAGTAATAATTGCAATTTCTTTTATTTATTATTAAATTAATGATACAATCGTTTATGAGGTGATTTTATGTTACATCTAGTTATAGCTGAAGCAAAAAAAAGAAATTACATACTATTAATCATTGCTGGCTTTGTATTTTTTATGGGATTGTATGTTTTCCTCGACTTCGAGGGAAATGAAAATTATAGTAATTTAATCAATGAATACGGTACCTTTATTTTTATTATTCATTTATCAATTAATATAGTAATTTCAATATTGACCAGTATCCTTGTAACATTTAGTATAATTAACTACAAATTAGCAAAAGTTGAACCGAAAGGTTCAAATGCAATACCCTTTGTAACATTCTTATTTGGATTGCTGACATTCGGATGTACTCCTTGTGTTGTTGCTTTTTTAGCAGCGATTGGAATCGCATTTACACCTTATGTTCTCCCAAACGGAAACTTAATTTGGAAGTTTGTAGCTCTGGCATTTGTTATTGCTGGATTTATATGGATAATGTATTCAATTCAAAATACAAAATGTAAAATTAGAATCGAGGAAAATAATGAAAAAGATTAAATGGACTGAAGGAAACATCGGAGATTTAACAGGTAAAACAATAATAATTACTGGAGCAAATAGTGGAATTGGATTCGAGGCAACAAAATTATTTTCTAAAAATGGAGCCAAAGTTATCATGGGTTGCCGTAATTTAGAAAAAGCAGAAACTGCTAAAAACAGTATTCTGAAAGATGTTCCACAAGCCGATTTAGTTATTGAACAACTAAATTTATCTAGTTTTAATTCAATAAAAGACTTCTCTTTAAGAATTAATAAAGAATACAAGCAAATAGATATCCTTCTAAACAATGCAGGAATCATGACAGTGCCATACAATCCAACAGATGATGGTTTTGAATCGCAAATTGGTGTAAATCATTTTGGACACTTCTATCTTACAATGTCATTACTGAAGGTTATTACTACTACTCCTAATTCAAGAATTGTAAATATTGCAAGTATCGCTCATAAAATGGGTAATTTAAAACCAAAAACTTTTAAATATGAAAAAGGTAAAAAATATTCAAGAGGTAAAGCTTACTCTCAATCTAAACTTGCCAACTTGTTATTTACTTATAAGTTACAAGAGTTGATTGGTGATAAAACTATGGTTTTAGCAGCACATCCTGGAATTTCAAGTACAAATCTTGGATCACATTTAAAAGTATTGAGATATCGTTTTGCTAAATTTATATTTGGTTTATTTAATCAATCACAGTATATGGGATCTTTACCAGGAGTAAGAGCTTCTACAGATAAAAATGCTAAAGGTGGAGATTACTTTGGACCTGATGGATTATTTGAGATTAAAGGATTTCCAAAAAAAGTTAAGTCGACAAAAAGATCTCATAGCAAAGAACTTCAAGATGTATTATGGAATGAATCTGTAAAACTTACCGGTTTAAATTACAAATAAAATAAAAGCCACTCAATTATGAGCGGCTTTTTTCTAATCTTTCGATTGTTGGTAAAATTATTGCTAGTGGGAAAATTAAGAATAACAACGTCAATCCAAGAGCTCCAATTGTAAGTGCTAAGTATAATAAATATAAGATTGGTGCAAACAATAATACTGGTATAAATATGTTAATACTCTCGATAACTCTATATAATCTTGCATTCCCAATCTCGTTTTGTTTTAAATAGTGATTGACAATTAGAACAATACTTCCAACTAACAGTGGAATCATAAATAGATATGTACCACCTGGTAATGCAGCAGTAAATATAATCATGAATATTGCATTTAACATAAGTCCTCCAAAGAGCAAAGAGTTCTCATTGCTTTTATTATCTACTATCTTTTTAATGAAGAATCCAATTACCACAGTATCAAGTACAGTAACTATAATAAAGATTCCAAGTGCAAAAGGTATTTTTGGCATATATGTTAAGCTAAAAGGTATTCCAGTTATCCATGACAATATGTTTGATATTAGAATTCCATCTAATAATAACAGAATCATTAACATAGTCCATACAGCAGTGCATTTTGCTAATCTTTTCCAGCTTATGATATTAGATTTTAAACCTAAATAAATACTAAATCCAAATAATCCAGCAGTAATAATCACAAAGATCAATTGTGTAATTGAACTATATACTATAAAAACATTTGGTAAAAGCGTAAAATAAGTAGCATTTGTGTTACTCTGAAAATAATCTACATCATTATACTCTTCATTTGTAACAAATTCTTTAACTAGAGGGTACATTACTTCACCATAATGTTGAAGAGAAGTTAAAGAGACATTATCAGGATTGTCTTTTGGAGTATGGTAATAATCTAAATTATCAAGAACTGCCATATTTATTCCAACCAATCCATATTCAAGCATTGGCGTAAAATCAGTTGAATTTGGCATTCTTGAATAAACATCTCCAGCTAAACTAAAACTAACAGGATAATCTGCTTTTTGGTAAAATTTTATAACTTTATAATTATCCAAACTCGTTTGAAACATAATGCTAGCACCTTTAACTCCTCTAGCCTCTACATTTATGATAAATGCTACATCATCAAAAAACTCTGGATTTATTTCTACTTCCTTTTCAGCTCCATACAATCCAATTTCCTCACCATCTGTAAACAGAACTTTAATTCCGTTCTTCATAACAACATTATTAGATTGTAATACACTTATGGTTTCCAAGATACTACTTAAACCATATCCATCATCCGCAGCACCTAAGCTACCAGTTGCTTCCCCAACTCTTTTTGCGGGACTACTATCATAATGAGCAATCAGTAGAATATAACTATCTGAATCACCTTCTAATACACCTATGATGTTGTTTACTTCAGTAATCGCATATTCCTCATCAGATACACTATGAGTTGTTACATACGGATTTAAGCCTAATGAGACCATTCTGCCATAAAGATAATCTTTAACATCTTCTAGTGCGGTGTAATCCTCAATCGTATGTGGTTCAAGAGCGATGTTTTCAATATCGTTGAATGCCCTATTTGCACTAAATACATTATCCTCATCTTTTACTCTTGGTGTTGTTAAAGCAAAAAGGCCAACAACAGTAGCGATTAATACCAGTAAATATCTTAATATCCTCGTTTTCATAAATACCTCCATAATAAATATCTTACCTATAATTATACTAAAAAATACTTTGAATATCAAAGTCTATTTGTCTCTTTCCAAATAAAAAACCACCAAGAAAAATTCTGGTGGTTTTTATATAATTTTAAACTAACTTTTTGGGTTTATAAGTTACTAAATAAACTCCAATTAGAATTACAATCGATCCTAGATATACATTGTATTTTGGTACTTCATTCAGAATTATAAACGCCCACATTACTCCAAATACTGGCATTAAATAAGTTACAGTCAAAGCTTTCATTGATCCAATGTCTTTAATAAGTTTATAATATATAAGATAGGGTACACTAGTACCCATTATACCAAAAATAATCAGTAACAATATATGACTAATTTCGATAGTGTTTTCGAAATTAAAGAAAAATGCAAACGGTAATAGTACCAATGAACCGAAAAACAAACTTCCAAGTGTTAACGATTTTGAATCTATATCTGTCGTATATTTTTTAATATAGCTTCCTGAGAAACCATAAAGCAACGCTGCAAGGATACAAGATAGAATTGATAAAACTACATAAATTGATGCATCACCTAGTGTGATACTTGTAACTATTATAACTCCAATGCTTCCAACTAATAATCCAACAACCTGAATTTTACTAAGTTTATTACTAAGTAACAAATACCCAAATAAAGCACCAAACATAGGAGATGTTGAATTCAGTACTACACTGAGTGAAGCATCTATATGCAACGATGCAAATGAATAAAGTATAAACGGAATTGCAGAATTTAAAACACCTATTTTCAGATAAAACTTAATATTACCTTTCCACTTCATTTTAAATTTTGAAAAGTAATAAAATACGAATAAAAATATTGATGCAAACATCAACCTTAAACTTGATGTTAATATCGGACCAAATACAGGAGTTAAAATCTTCATAAATACAAATGATCCACCCCATAATCCACTAATGAATAGAAGTAATAAAAATTGTTTATAATTCATTTGTTTTCCCCTCCTTTTTGAAAAAAACTGTAATGTCAATTTCACTTAAAACTATACCCGAGAAAACAAATATAATTCCAAGTAGTATATATATATTAAATGGATCATTATAAAATAAAATGGCGAATAAAGGTCCAAATAAGCTTTCAGTTGAAATTAGTATTGCAGCTTCTGCTTCATTTGTGTTTTTTTGGCCAATACTTTGGAATAGAAATGCAATAAAACTACCAAATACACCTAAAGATACAGCAATACCTAATAAACCAAGTTTAAATTTACTATCAAATAAACTAACCGGTAATCCTCCATCAATAATTAACGCTATTGTTGCAAAGAAACTAAACATTAATAATTGAAAAGCCATTAAGACAAATAAATCTACTTTTTTAGTTTGCTTACCTAAAAAGTAAATATGTGCTCCATAAAATATTGAACCGATAAAAGTTAAAACATCACCAAAGGCAACACTTAAATCAGAAAAATCTAATGAAATAAATCCAATACCCATTAAAGTAACAAATCCAGCAATAACTGTTTTATAATGGACACCTTTTTTCTCCATTATAAATATAATTACTGGTAGAACAACTATATAACCAGCAGTAATTAATGCATTATTCGATGCTGTAGTATGTGCCAATCCCCAAGTTTGAAAGAAAAATCCTAAATAAAGTAAAATTCCAAGTGATAATCCCTTTTTTATAACCTGTAGATTTGTTCTTAATATCCTTTTGATATAAACAATGAAGATTAACAAGGTTGCAGTTCCAAATCTAACAAAAAGCAATTGAGCTTCCGTCCAATTGTTATCAATTAAGTATTTATTCCCTATAAACCCTAAACCCCAAATTATTCCTGCTAATGTTAATATGACTCTTGCTAGATTTCTCTTCATAGTACACCTCATACATCTATCTAAAAAACATTATATCAAAACTCTAATGAATGTTATATATATAAATTTATTATTTTGATGTCAAACACTAATAAACCAATAATATGCTCTAAGCACAAGAAATAAAAGCCTTTACATTTTATGAATAAAGAGATATACTATTATGTTTCCACTTAAAATTAATTTATGGAAATATGAAGGAATGATAATATGATTACATTAAGAACAAACGGCGAAACAAAGCAGTTTAACCAAATGGTTAGGCTTAGTTCATTAATAAATATGGACGAGAAAAAATACTTCGTAGCAAAAGTAAATAATAGACTAAGAGAACTTTCTTATCAATTTTTTTATGACGCGGAAGTAGAATTTTTAGGGTTAGATAATATTGAAACTATGTATGTATATGAGACTAGTTTAAGATATTTAATAGCAATGGCATTCAAAAATATTTATCCAGAATATAAGATCAAGTTTAAATACAGCTTATCTCGATCTGTTTTTTGTTATATCACAAACTTTGATGATATAAATATAGAAGATGTTCTTCCTAAGATAGAAAAAGAGATGGATAGACTTATTGCTCTAGATCTTCCTTTTGAAAGAATAACTATGTCAAAAGCAGATGCAATTAGTTATTACAAAGAAAATGGTTATCAAGATAGAATCGATGTTATTAAATATAGACCAGAGGAAACTGTTCACTTTTATACTTGTAATGATTACATGAACTATATGTATGGTTACATGGTTGCCTCTACTGGTTTTTTAGCAAACTATAATTTAAGACCATATGAAGTTGGATTTGTAATTCAATACCCTAGAACAGAAGCTAACCAACAAATTCCAGAATTTGTTGACGCACCAAAATACATCAAAACATTAAGAAAAGCTTCAGAATGGTCTGATGTTGTATCTGCAGGTAACATTGCAGATTTAAATAGACACGTTACTGATAATAGTTTAATTGAATTTGTACACATGTGTGAAGCAAAGCATAACAATATGTTAAGTGCACTTGGTGATATAATAGAAGAAAAAAATGAAGAAGTTAGATTAATTGCAATTGCCGGTCCAAGTTCAAGTGGAAAAACTACTTTTTCTACAAGACTTAGAATCGAACTAATGACAAGAGGAATTAAACCAATTACGATTTCTTTAGATAATTATTACCTAAATCGAGAAGATATACCTGAAGATGAAAATGGAAATGTAGACTTAGAACACATCAATACGTTAGATATTGAATTATTCAATAGAAATATGGTAGATTTAATTGCTGGAAAAACTGTTGATATTCCAATTTTTGACTTCCATACTAAAGTTAGAGTTGGCTACAAACAATTACAAGTATCTAAAAATAGTCCTATCATTATAGAAGGTATTCATGCATTAAATGAGCTATTGACCGAAATGATACCAAAAGGACAAAAATTCAAAATATTCATAAGTCCACAGTTGCAAATGAATCTAGATAATCACAATCCAATTAGTATTACTAATTTAAGATTATTAAGAAGAATTGTACGTGATAAGAAATTTAGAAACGCAAGTGCAATTAGAACTTTATCAATGTGGGAATCGGTACGTAAGGGAGAATTTAGATGGATCTATCCTCATCAAGAAGGTGCTGATTATATATATAATTCTGGTCTACAATATGAGTTTAGTATTTTGAAAAAATATGCTTTACCAACCCTAATGGAGATTCCTAATAATAGTGAATACTATATTACTGCTAACAGGTTAATTAAGTTCTTAAAATACTTCATTGATATCGATGATGATAACGTACCTTGCAACAGTTTACTAAGAGAATTTATTGGTGGTAGTTGTTTCGTAACTGAATAAATAAAAAACGGATTAATAATCCGTTTTTATTTTGCTTCTTTTTCTGTTACTTTGAATGCTTTTAATATTAGTTCCATAGGACAAAATCCCGTAGTAGCACTTAATATTAGCATTGTTCCAACAAACATTGTGAAATAAATGAACCAATCTACTCCAAGTGCAACACCAATTGCACTCCCAAGTACAAAGATACCTGCTACAAGTCTAACCATCGAACCTTTTCCATTAATTACGTACATATTTCCTCCTCTATTTTATACTAGCTTCTTCTGTTTTTACTGAAGTCTCCACTAGTTGTTTTAATCTCTTTAATTCTTCATCACTTAGATAACGCCATTTGCCCTTATCAATATCTAAACTAACGTTCATAATTCTAGTTCTTAACAAGTTATAAACCTTATAGTCAAAATACTTAACCATTCTTCTAATTTGTCTATTTAGACCTTCTGTTAACACTATTCTAAATGTGAAATCATCAACTTGAGAAACAACACATTTCTTAGTTACAGTATCTAAAATAGGAACGCCATTTCTCATTCCCTCTAGAAACTCAGGAGTGATAGGTTGGTCTACTCTAACAACGTATTCTTTTTCGTGCATATTTCCTGACCGAAGTATTTTATTGACGATATCTCCATCGTTTGTCATGAAAATTAATCCTTCACTATCTTTATCTAATCTCCCGACATGAAAAATTCTTTTTGGGTATTTCATAAAATCAATTATGTTTTTCTTAATTTTAGGATTTGTTGAACAGGTAATACCTGCAGGTTTATGTAATGCAATATAAACTAATTCAACTTCATTATCAATTAATTTCCCATTAACAACTACTTTGTCACCCTCTTGAACTTTTGTTCCGATTGTAGCAACAACATCATTAACAAAAACCACATTCTTTTCTATTAATCTATCAGCTTCTCTTCTTGAACAATATCCTTTTTCGCTTAAAAATTTATTTAGTCTCTTTTCCATTTTTATCATCCTTTATGGTTCTAACATTATATTGTTATAACATTTGCTCCAAGTTTCAATTCTTTTAATAATTCAGCTTCTCTTTCTTGACAAGAGAAAAGAATCACTTGTCTATCTTCCTCTTTTGAATCTTCTGCGATTATTGAAATAACTTGCTTTAACCTTTGGCCATCATAATTAACAAATGCATCATCAAGGATAAATGGGTTTGTATTCTCTGATACAACTTTATTTATACCGAATCTCATAGCTAAGTATACCTGATCAATCGTTCCTTTACTAAATCCTTTTACAGATTCAATCTTGTTTGAAGCTGAATCAAACATCTTAACATCTAAGTTTCTATCTAATTTAACATCATCATATCTACCATTTGTAACTTTTTTTATGACTTTAGAAACCTCATCATTAAGCGCAGGAGCAAATTCATAACTGATTTCACTAGATAATTCATCAAGTATTTTTTTAACTAGCCCTATTGCCTTTAAACTATTTTCCATTTCATTTAGTTTTTCACTATAGAAATTAATCTCATTTGTTATTAATGATAAATCACGATTGTCATTTTCAATATAGCTTACCTTCTCTATAATTGAACTCTTTTCAGTATTAGCTTTAAGCACTTCATCTCTTAAAGAGCTTTCTTTTGCAACTAATGTTACATATATTTCTTCATTAAAATCAATCGAATTATCAAAATTAATCTTAGACTTAAGTTCATCAAATGATAATTTGCCTAAATAATCTTCAATTCTAATATCTAATGTGCTCATTTTCACTAGGCATTCATCATACTTGTTCTTTTCAATCAAACCATCTTTGAATTCATTGATATTCCCAACTTTATTATTGTTAAAAATAAGTAAAATATCTTTATTTAGGTTGTCACACATTTGTATTAATATTGATAATTCCTTTTCTAAAATAACTATTCTTTTTTCGCTTCTTTTTCTTTCTTCAACTTCCACATCATTTTTATCAATGATGTTTTTAATAGTTTGAAGATTATCTGATGTTATGTTGTCTGAATCCATAATACTCATGAATGTTTGTTTTAAAGATGAATTCAGCAAGTTTAAACGTTTTTCCTTCTTATGTAACTCTTCTTTAATTTCGTTAATTCTTATTTTATTTACTTCTTCCATATGGGCTTTTGAGCTATTCTCCTGATAAAGGATATCAAATTCAATATCTGTTTTTACTTTATATTTAGATTGAAGTTCACCTATCAAAGCTGTTTGCTCTTGATTTTTTGTATTAATTTCATCGTATGATTCTTGAAGAGTAATTAGTTTGTTGTTTATATTATATATTTCTAAATTTTGTCTTTTAATTTTTTTGTTCTGAATAACTCTAACAAAAGAAAAAACAATTGTAAAGATTAATATGAAAGATAATATTCTATTAAACTTACTAGGAAATTTCTCATTAAGTGATTCCCTTTCATTTTCCAATAAAGTAATGTCATCACTAATCTCATTTATCCTTACATTATAATCAATCTTGTTATTTTCACGGTATTTTATATAATCGCTTTTTAGCTCAGATAAATTGATATCATTTTTTTTCGTATTTGAGATTCTGTTTTGCTCTTCAGTAATGTTTATAATCTCTTTTTCTATACTTCGAAACTCTACATATTCTTCATATATATCCATATATTTAACATTATTCATGGATAAATATGAATTTTTTGTTATAGAAGTATCAAGTGTTTTAATGTTTTTACCCAAAGTTACAAGTTCATTTTCTAGTTTTACTTTTTGCTTATTTGCCTCATCTAATTTTAATTCAAGGATTATCGACTTATCATAGTCTGTCTTGCTAAGACTTTTGTACATTTCTAACTTACTAGCAGTGTTTGAAATTGCATCCTTCTCAATTCTGAGACTTTCAACTTTGTTGTAAAGTACTTTCAGTTTTTCATTTTCATAAATACTTTTTTGTGAATCTAATATATTTAGTGATTCTTCTGTCTTTTTAAGTTCATCTTCAAGCACATTAATTCGTCTTTGAAAAGATGATACTTCCTTATAAGCTTCTTCAGATTTTTCCAACTCACGCTCTAGTTCT
>Ga0102814_10001112_pt1 | contig 19157 bp, 17 predicted proteins | sample ColrivemetaGS741_FD_79112 | JGI IMG/M metagenome (GOLD analysis project Ga0102814, IMG submission 79112) | Estuarine microbial communities from the Columbia River estuary - Flood tide ETM metaG S.741 | ecosystem: Environmental > Aquatic > Marine > Intertidal zone > Estuary | place: USA... | reverse complement strand
ATTGAAAAGTTTATATGGCTTTGATAATCTAGGGGCTGTTCAGGGTAATTTTTATGTAATAGATAATGAAAAGTTAAGTAGTTTAGAAAAATTATCTAATTTGGAAACTGTTCAAGGAGTTCTTGAGATCCGTAATAATTCAGCTTTAACAAATCTCTTTGGACTTCATAATTTATCTTCAGTTTTAAGTGTACTTAGGATAGATGGTAATGATGGCCTGATAAATATTGCTGACTTAGGAAAATTAACTTCTATTGGTTCCCTTGAGATCTATTATAATGATAATTTGGAAAGTTTGGCAGGGCTGGAACACTTGAATAGTATAAATGGTGAGCTTAAACTAAGTAGCAATAATAAATTAGTTGATCTAACAGGTTTAAATAATATTGTATCAGTAGATAGTACTTTACAAATAGACCGTCACAGAAATTTAGTTAGTTTATCTGGTTTAGATAAGCTTTCAACTGTTGGGGGGCATGCTTTTATATCGTTAAACGATGAACTATTAAATCTGTCAGCTTTATCAAATCTTAGTTCTATTGACGGTGGATTGTGGATTTATGGTAATCCGAAATTGAATAATTTAGTTGGATTGGAAAATTTGATCTCCATAAATGGTAGATTACAAATATATTCAAATATAACTTTAACCAGTTTGCAGGGTATTCAGAATTTAGATCCAAATTCGGTCTTTTCAATCTCTCAATGGGATCCTGAGTTTGTTCTGCAAAGTAATCCCAGCTTATCTTCTTGCTCTATTAAAAGTATATGTGATGCACTATACATGTCTGATAAAGAGTTTTTTATCGTAGATAACTCAACTGGATGTAATTCAGAAACCGAAATAGAGGCAGATTGTTATGTGTCAACAGAAGAAACAAACACAAATATCATAAAACTTTTCCCTAATCCTGTACAAAATAAAATCTCCATTAATTCAAAACACAAGGAGCAATTTGAAATTTTTAATCACTTAGGGAAACGGATGAAAACTGTTCAAATTTCTATTGGAAACAATGAAATAAACACATCAGGATGGAATTCGGGCCTTTATTTTGTATTAACATCAGCCAACGAATCATTTAGAATCATTAAACAATAAATACAAAGTTCTAATGCACCAACTAATAATACATATTTGTTGCCTATAATATATATTATGTTAAATAGAAGTTTAATATTAAAGGGGATAGACTTTTCAGGCTCTATCCCCTTTTTATTTTTTCTACTAAATTATTTTCCTTCTATAATGAATAAACGATCTTTCTCATTCGAATATTTAAAGGCGTAACTTCTAAATACTCATCATCTTTAATATACTCCATCGCTTCCTCAAGAGAAAATACCTGCTTAGGCGTTAACTTGACATTATCATCCGTTCCAGATGCCCTCATATTAGACATTTTTTTCCCTTTGATAATATTCACACCTAAATCATTATCTCGCGTGTATTCTCCAACAACTTGCCCTTTATACACTTGTTCTCCCGGATCAATAAAAAACTTACCCCTATCCTGTAATCTGTCAAGCGCAAAGGCCAGCGCCTGGCCAGCGATCATGGAAACCAGAGATCCTTTATTTCTTTCAGGAATTTCACCCTTAAAAGGTTTGTATTCAACAAATCGATGCGTAATGATCGCATTACCAGCAGTTCCTGTGATAATTCTGTTCCTTAATCCAATTAAACCACGGGAAGGAATTTCAAATTCAAGATGAATTAAATCACCTTTTGGCTCCATCACCCGCATGTCACCCTTTTTCTGAGTAACCAATTCAATCACTTTGCCTGAAAACTCTCCAGGAACATCAATTACCAGTTCCTCATAAGGCTCAAATTGGATTCCATCCTCTTGTTTGTACAAAACCTGTGGTTTACCAACCTGAAACTCAAATCCTTCTCTTCTCATTGTTTCCACAAGAATCGATAAATGTAACACTCCCCTACCGTATACAAGAAATTTGTCCTCAGTTGCCGTTTCTTCGACTCTCAAAGCAAGATTCTTCTCTGTTTCTTTGAATAATCTATCTCTTAAATGTCTGGATGTCACATACTTACCTTCTTTTCCGAAAAAAGGAGAATTATTGATCGTAAACAACATATTGATCGTTGGTTCGTCAATTGATATTCTTGGTAAAGGTTCAGGATTATCTACACCGGTGATTGTATCACCAATTTCAAATTCATCTATCCCTACTACTGCACAAATATCTCCACTTCGAACGGTATCAACTTTCAGTTTTCCCAAACCTTCAAATACATTTAATTCTTTGATTTTTACTTTGGATTTAGACCCGTCTTTTTTGAATAGAAAATAGTTTTCATTCAAATTAAGATCTCCTCTAAAAACTCTTCCAATGGCTATTCGACCAACGAAATTAGAATAATCAAGTGAAGTAATTTGCATTTGTGTATCTCCCTTAAAATAGGGAGCTTCCGGAATAGCTTCCAGGATAGTATCCATTAAAACCGTTATATCTTCAGTTTGATTTTTCCAATCCAAACTCATCCAACCATTTTTGGAAGAACCATATATAGTTCGGTAATCCAGTTGTTCCTCCGTTGCTTCAAGTCGGTACATCAAATCAAAAACAGCCTCACTTACCAGGTCTGGCGTACAGTTCTCTTTATCAACTTTATTGATCACTACAATAGGCATAAGCCCAAGTTCCAGTGCTTTGTTCAAAACGAATCTGGTTTGAGGCATCGGACCTTCAAATGCATCTACAAGCAATAAAACGCCGTCAGCCATTTTAAGTACTCGTTCAACTTCTCCTCCAAAATCAGAGTGACCAGGGGTATCGATAATATTGATCTTTACATTTTTATAGTTAACAGATACGTTTTTAGATAGAATAGTAATTCCTCTTTCTCTTTCAAGGTCATTATTATCCAGGATCAATTCTCCTTTAATTTTTTTAGTCTCTTCTGTCTGACTATGTAATATGATTTTATCAACCAAAGTCGTTTTCCCGTGATCAACGTGAGCAATGATTGCTATATTTCTTATAGACTGCATGAATTTTTTGTTTAATCTTATTTCTGATAAAAAAAATGTCCCTATCCTTAGTTTTGATTTCGGTTGACCCTTAACCTTCTGTTAGATATAGTGATGTTTTTGAAGATACTGATAATCTTACCTTCAAATTTAGCGGGAGCATCGAAAAATGTGTGCCGCTTATTCATTTCAATATTCTGGAACATTTTAATATCCAGTTTGGTTTGTTCTGCCAGGTATTCAAGCAAATCGCTCTTGCCTATGCCATCAATGAACCCAACATTTATAAAGAAATTAATACTACCGATATCTTCAGTTTTACCTTTCTTTTTATTGCTGCTCCCTGATTTGCTGTTATTATCTTCTTTTGAGCTAATATCTCTATCCGATCTTCGGTCTCTTCCCTTATCTCTGTCTCTGTCTCTATCTCTATCTCTATCTCTTCCTCGATCTCTATCCCTTCCTCTGTCTCTGTCTCTGCTACCTTTGTCTTTTTTCCTGTCTCTGTCTCTATCTCTTCTTCTGTCACCATCACTAAAGTCTTCCCTGAAACTTTCTTTCTCTCTCGACCGGTTGTTTAGCATATCCTCATAATTGAGTTTCCTCAATTCACCCGTAAGCATCTTTTCCATAAGATCTTCCTTCGTGAAATTACCAAGGATCTTATAAACCTCAGCCTGTATATCCGGATCGATGAACGGCAATTCTTTCATTTCTGCAATTCCGGTGGCCCAGCCTGTCATCCTGAATTTAGCGATATCACTATCTGATGGAATATTCGCATCAGAAAATTTGATAGACAACATTCTTTCCAGGTTTTTGATACGCCTTTGTTGACTTGGAGGTACAAAAACAATAGATGTCCCTTTTTTACCGGCCCTACCCGTTCTACCACTTCGGTGCGTATAATAGGACAGATCATCCGGAATATCAAAATGAATGATATGAGTCAGATCTTTCACATCAATACCTCTTGCTGCAACATCAGTTGCTATCAAAACTTTGATCTGATAATTTCTGAATCTTTTCATGACTCTTTCCCGCTGTGCCTGCGACATGTCACCATGAAGTGCATCCACTTTATAACCACTTGCAATCAGATCGTCAGCCAGAGACTGTGTCCCTCTTTTAGTACGACAGAAAACAATTCCCCGTATTTCACTATTGGCATCCAGGACCCTGGTAAGTGTTTCATTTTTCCTGGCCCCTTTAATTATGCAATATTCGTGTTGAATATCAGCATTTGTCTCTTTGATCGAATCAACCGCAAATTCCAAAGGATTCGTCATGTATTCTTTAGAAATACGTCGGATTTCTTTGGGAAAAGTAGCTGAGAACAACCAGGTACTATGTTTTTCTTTAACTGAACTCAGGATAGAATCAATATCTTCCTTAAAGCCCATATTCAGCATTTCATCTGCTTCATCAAGTACGATGTATCGAACATCTTTCAATTGCACTACCCTTCTGTTGATCAAATCGAGTAATCTACCCGGTGTAGCAATTAAAATATGTGGTGGTTTCTGAAGGTCTTTTATTTGTGCACTAATAGATGTACCACCATAAACGGCTAAACACTTCATCCCATTGAAATATTTAGCAAGGATTGAAATTTGCTGCTCGGTCTGCTTTACCAGTTCTCTGGTAGGCGCAATGATCACGGCCTGCGTGAATCTCAATTGCAAATCAATATTCTCAATAAGAGGAATAGCAAAAGCTGCCGTTTTACCGGTTCCTGTATGTGCTAAACCAATAAAGTCTAGTTCGGAATGGATCAAGTTGGGGATTGCTTTGTTTTGAATCGGTGTTGCTTCTGCAAAACCCAGTTCATTTATAGCTTTCAATAATTGATCTGATAGCCCAAATGTATTAAAATCTGTCAAAATAAATTAAATTAATCTTAATGTCCGCTTTAATATTAAGCATATAAAGCATTGACATTAAGCATTGTAACAAAATCTCTAAAGATCGAAAATTAACCCGCTCTTTCTCAGTTGCTCGTATCTTTCCTTATCAAACGAAAACAACTTTGCTGGTCTGTGGGCAACATTAGTTTGATACTCCTGCAAATCCACAATTAATTTCATCTTCAATATCTTCTTTCGGAAGTTCCTTTTATCGAGTTCAACTCCCAAAATTCTTTCGTAAAGATTCTGCAATTGCGATAAAGTAAATTTTTCAGGAAGTAATTCAAATCCTATAGGTTCTTCTCTCACCTGTTTTCTCAACTTATTGAGACAGGTATTCAGTATTTCCATATGGTCAAAGGCAAGATTCTCTAATGTTGTTATATCATGCCAATGTGCCTCATTTTCATTCGAGTTGGAGTTTAGCTTAAAATCTTCTATTTTCAATAATGAATTATAAGCTACAGAAACAACTCTGCCGTACGGATGTCTATCCAGTATGCCAAATGTTTTTACCTGTTGTAAAAAAACATTTTTTAGGCCTGTTTGATTAAATAGAATCCTGTTCGCAGCTTGCTCCAATGTTTCATCCAGATTTACCATCTCGCCAACCAATGACCATTGTCCTACATAGGGTTCCATATCACATCGAATCAAAAGTACTTTTAATTCGTTTTCGTCAAAACCAAAAATCACACCGTCAACTGAAACACCAAACTTCATTTTTTGTTTAGCTTCCAGGTGTTTGAGTTGTATGAGATCTGTTTTTTCCATATTTTCCGCAAAGGTAGAATTTTAATCCATATCATTACAAATTAGCAGATTTATTTATATAAGCCGAAATCAATAGTCTGATATTAGATAAAAAGTTTATAAAAATTATAACGGTTCTAAATATCATTGTTTTGATCATAAATAAAATTTAGCATCTATTCCCTAATGAACTAAGCAGTAAATTTGTCAAATAATTATAACTATGAAGAACGTCACATTTTTACAAAATCTTGAGAAGAAGAATGTTAAGGTGATTGCTGTTTCCAAAACTAAACCGGTTGAGGAAATATTGAAATTATACACGGCCGGGTACCGGGATTTTGGTGAAAATAAAGTTCAGGAATTGGTTTCAAAGCATGAAGCCCTTCCCAAAGATATCAACTGGCATATGATTGGCCATTTGCAAAAGAATAAAGTTAAACTGATTGCTCCTTTTATTTCCCTCATCCATTCAGTCGACAGCCTTGAATTATTAAAAACGATCGATAAGTATGCAAAAGCAAATAGTCGGATCATTCAGGTTTTGCTTCAGGTAAAAATATCTAAGGAGGACACCAAATTTGGTATGGAATCAAATCAGTTGCATGAGATCATTGAATTGTTTACGAAGCATGAATTTCCCAATGTTTTGATCTGCGGATTGATGGGAATGGCCAGCTTTACGGATAATGAAGATCAGATCAATGAAGAATTCTCGTATCTCCATGACCTATTCATAGATTTGAGAGAGGTTTACCTCGATCAGGCCTATTATTTCAATGAATTGTCAATGGGCATGTCAAGTGATTATGAAATTGCAATTGAAAATGGAGCCACAATGGTTCGGATCGGTACATTGATCTTTGGAAACAGATATTAATTAGAATCGTTTAGATAATTCTATTCACCATAATAAATAACGACATGAAGCTTATTCCATTCTGTTGTCTGTGTTTTCTATTCGCTTCTTGCATTAATCAAGCTGCTACTGAATATGAAAAAGATATGGATGCCTACAGAAATGCTTATTTGCAGGGTTTTTTGGAGGAAGAAAGATCACCTCTGCTTGAAGAAGATTTTGAATTTATTCGATTTTATAAATCAGATGTAAGCTATAGAATTTCTGCAGAATACGAATTACTGATTGATCAAGTCCCTTTTGATTTAAAGACATCATCCAATAAAATAAAACAATATAGAAAATTTGCTCTTTTAAAATTCAATGTAAAAGAAATTCCAGATTCGCTGTTTGTTTATGAAAGTATGGCCCTTAAAGAAATAGAAGAATACAAGGACTATCTATTTCTACCCTTCACGGATGAAACGAATGGTTTGACAAGCTACGGAGGTGGAAGATATCTGGATCTTTATAGAAATGATTTTATGAACGGCTTTGTCGAGATCGATTTTAATAAATGTTATAATCCCTGGTGTGCTTATAGTGATGGCTTTAATTGTCCGGTCCCCCCTCTTGAAAATGACCTGAGAATTGCAATAGAAGCCGGAGAACAAAATTTTTCAGGTATATTTAAATATGCTGAAGATAAACAACAACAACAACAACATTGATGTTGCTTTGTAACATTTCTTTCCCATTCCAATTATTATTGAATATGAGTAGACACTTTTAATTTGTGGATATTAATAATTAATTTTTTACAGGGATTTAGGGAAAAAAAGCGGGGCAACAAGCGTTGCCCCATGAAAACCAGTTCACCCTACTTCTTTATAATAGTTGAATATATTATTTCAATTAATATATAAATATATATCAAATTTTTAAAAACCAATTCATTTTCAAAAAAAAATAATAAAAGAATTAGAAATCTAGTGCTTTTTGTTTCTTTTTTGAAAATCCAAGAACAACCATTTGATAAGAATGGTCGATTAACTCTTTTATGAACTCTTGCTCTAATTCACTTATACAAACAGTATTCCAGTGTGTTTTGTTCATGTGAAATCCAGGTTTGATCTGTTCGTATGCCTCTCTTAGTTCAACTGCCCTGTCCGGGGCACATTTTAAATTTATTTTGACATCGGGGTCATCCAGTCCAATCAAAGCAAACATTTTGTCTGCTACATAAAAAACAAGTGTATGTTCATCAAAAGGAAATTTCTCGGAACTGTGGTCTTTGGATAAACAATATGTTCTAAGACTTTCGTAATTCATTTTAATCAGTATCGAAGATATGACCCATCTTATCTTTCTTTACCTGAAGATATTTCATATTTTCAAGAATAGGTTCAATTACTATAGGAACACGCTCGACGAGTTCAATATCCGAGCCTGAAATGGCATTTTCTTTATCCGGATTATTTGTTAATAATTTAATACTTTTAACCTTCAGGTCCTTCAATATCTCGATCGCATCACCATAATTTCTTTCATCGGGGTGAAATCCAAGTTCTTCATTGGCTTGAACGGTATCTATACCTTTATCTTGTAGATTATATGCTTCCAGCTTATTGATCAATCCAATACCTCTTCCTTCCTGCCGAAGATAGATGATCATCCCATTTTCCTTAGAAACCAACTCAAATGCTTTATCCAACTGTTTTCCACAATCACATCTTAAAGAATGGAACAAATCCCCTGTCATGCATTCAGAGTGAATTCTGACCAAAACTGCCTTATCCGGATCCATATTTTCATGCACAATTGCTATATGAGGCATTCTGTCCTGGTTTTGATCCGCATAAGTAATCATTTTAAACCTTGCCAGACTTGTTGGAATCCATGCTTCTGCAACTCTTTTCATCTCTTTTGCACCTTTTTTTTTGCAAGTGCGCAAATATAACAATTCAATTACATTTTTGAATCAAATGAAAATATTAAAGCCATTATTTGTATAATAGTTACTTTCCAAAAATATTTTTATCCCTGTCCTTCAAAACAGGATTTGGCATAGGTGGTAAGTCATAAGCCTGATTGAATATTTTTTCTTTATAGATCCATTTCCCCTTTTCCAAAAAGTAAGCTTCTAATGTGCCTTCAGGCACCATCATCATTTTGTTGTCTTCATATGGATTGATGACTGGCACTAAATGATCAAAAATGATCATTTCAAGTTCCGGGTCAAATTTCAGACTTGCGTTTGCGATCTTGGCATACTCAATAAAAATCCGATTTTCACCATGTCTCGCATCTTCTTTAAAAAATAGTTCATCACCAAATTGAAGTCCTTCTTCAGAGAGTATTAAGCTCTCAGCAATTTTCTGCTTACTGTGGGCTGCTGTTTCCCTGTATCCAAACAATAGATAGGATTTTGAATCTCCGGATCCGTTTTCATGAATATCATAATACATTTGCCCCAACCAATCAAAATCACTAAAAAGCTCATAAAGCATATCATCAACAGGTCCTTTTCTTTCTTTCAATTCAAAAATTGCCCCATTCTCTTTCTGTAAAACCCCAAAGTACTGAACGGTATCATTGTCAGCTTTGATCTGCCACGAAAAAATTCTAAAACTTTGATCGGAAGGTTTGATCTTAGAGATCCAAATCAAAGAATCAAATGGAAAAGAAAAACTATTTTCTTTCTGAAGTACTTCAATAAATTGATCCTTAAAAAGTGAATTGGCCATGGATCGGTGGCTCGCTTTATGTGCATTGATCATCACGTCTGCATTGAATGCGAGCCGGAGTTCCTGTTCTGAAAATGAATCCTGACTCTGTCCTGACAAACCCAAAATTCCAGCCATTAAAATAGATAAGATAATTCTTAACATTATTCCCTTTTTGTTAGATAACGCAAACTTAGTCCATTTCTTATATAAAAAAAGGTGCCGTATTGCTACAGCACCTTAATATTTATTATTTATTGTTATACATCCAGATTATCGAAAATCTCCATTACAGCTTTTACATGCTTGCCGGATTCCAATAATAAATTTTGCTCATCCTTGTTTAATTTAACTTCGATGATCTCCTTAATTCCTCCCTTACCTAATTTAACAGGAACGCCCAGGTAACAATCATTGATACCATATTCACCTTCCAGTTTGATACAACAAGGGAAAATTCTGTTCTCATCCCGAATGATCGCCTCCACCATTTGAGCAGCTGCTGCTCCAGGTGCATACCAGGCTGATGTACCCATCAATTTTACCAATTCGCCACCCCCTACTTTGGTTCGGTTAACGATCTCAGTTAATTTTTCTTCATCGATGAGTTCAGTAACAGGAATACCTGCTACCGTAGTGTATCGAGGAAGTGGTACCATAGTATCACCATGACCACCCATCAATAAAGCCTGAATATCCTTTGGGGATACCTGCAGCTCAGTTGCAAGGAATGCCCGGTATCTGGCTGTATCAAGAATACCAGCCATACCAAATACTTTTGTTCTTTTACTTCCAGCGGCTGCATGTGCAGCATAAGTCATCACATCAAGAGGATTAGAAACGATAATGATAACCGGATCGTCAGAGTGTTCCAGGATTGATTTTGTAACAGAAGTGACGATTTTGGCATTGGTTGAGATGAGATCATCCCGGCTCATACCTGGTTTACGTGGTATACCTGCAGTTATAACTACAACATCTGAATTTGCGGTATCTTTGTAATCATCAGTTCCTGTCAATTTTGTAGAATAGAAATCGATTGGTGCCTGCTGCCATGAATCCAAAGCTTTACCTTTAGCCATATCTCCAAGAAGATCTAAAAGTACTACTTCGTTGACAACATCCTTATGTGCTAAAACGTTAGCAACAGTAGCTCCAACATTTCCAGCTCCAACAACGGTTATTTTGCTCATATTAGGATAATTTGAAAAGTTTTATAAGTTTAATAAATGCAAAGCAAATGTAATTAATTTTTAAATATTCTATATTTGCATTCTATTGAAAGTATGTACTAATTATTTTGAGTCTAAACAAACAATTAAAATTCTTGATTAAATGATGAAAAAGTGGGTGTTATACATGTTGATTTTTGTTGCAACGGCAAATTTCACTATGGTGCAAAGTCAACATGTCTGCGGTACGATCGACCAGACTGCGATTTTAGAGCGAACAAAAATGAACAAAAGAGCATTGGCTCTTCATCCGGAATTGAGAAATGGAGAAGTTTTATACGTCCCGCTGCAATTTCACATAGTCACACTAAATGATGGTACAGGTGCCATTGGCGAAGAGAAAATTCTTGAACAATTGTGCAGATTGAATGAAGACTACCAGGGCTTGAATATTCATTTTTATTTAAAGAATGATTTTAATTACATCGCGTACACAAAATTATATGAAGATCCGGGACACCAGTTTTCTTCCGTTAAAATGTCTGCAAATAAAGTGAATAATGCAATCAATATATTCATTGTAGACCAGATCGGGTCCAATGGTTCCGGAACTACTTTAGGTTATTATCAGCCAAATAAAGACTGGATCGTGGCTATAAAATCAAGAGTGAATGGATCCACTCAAACAGTTTCACATGAAGTTGGACACTTTTTTAGTCTGGCGCATCCCTTCTATGGTTGGGAACAATGTCCATATAACATAAATGACTTTGGTAGCCCGTTACAATCCACGCATCTGCCTCAAAATTGTTCAGGAGCACTCATCGAATTGATGGATGGCTCAAATTGCGAGGTTGCAGCAGATCTTATCTGCGATACCCCACCCGACTATAATTTCGGTTTAACCGATCCTGAAAATAATTGTGTACTGGATTATGAGGTGAAAGATTATAATGGTGATGTTATCGATGTAATGGAAAATAATTTCATGAGTTACTTCTTTGGTTGCCAGGATTATGAATTTACACCAACTCAGGTTGATCTAATGCGAGCTGACTTTCAAAGTTCAGGCAGATCTTATCTCAGAAGTTCTTACGTTCCTGATACAACGGAATTCTTTGCTGCACAAACTGAAGTTACCGCACCGGCATTTAATAGTACGACACAATACTATGATCATGTATTGGTTGATTGGAACGATGTTCCGGGAGCTTCCCGATACCTTGTAAAGATCACAACTGGTTTTTTCACAAAAGTTGAAACTTATTACCACGTCAAAGACAAATCCGAGCTATTGCTTACAGATTTGCCACAGAGCGAAAACAACATCACCGTTTTGATCTGGCCTTATAATGAAGGAAGCTCTTGCAATACGGTTCCAAGTCAGACGCATAAATTTAAGACAGGCGCAAATAGTGTGGTTGCCGTTTTTGATCTAAGTGAGAATCAGGGATTTCGTTTGTTTCCAAACCCTGTTTCCTTAAAGGACGGAAACATGATCTTATGGTCTGATGAATCAATTGATAATTGTACGATCAGAATTTCTGATCTTCATGGAAGAAATATTTTTGTAAAAAACACAGCTTTAAATTCCGGAGATAACAAAATCGAACTGGAATCTTCAAAAATTAATACAGGTATTTATTTTATGCATTTATCAACACAAAACAAATCTTATTCTAAAAAAATAATCATTTCTAATTAATTCATCTTTTTGAATTAATTTTGAGTCAAAATAATTAAGTTAAATTATGAATTTACACGAATATCAAGGAAAAGATCTTTTAGCTTCTTACGGGGTAGCAATTCAAAGAGGTTACGTTGCATCAACTGTAGAAGAAGCGGTTGCTGCTTATGAAAAATTACAAGAAGAAACAGGTACTGAATTTTGCGTGGTAAAAGCGCAGATCCATGCTGGTGGCCGGGGAAAAGGTGGTGGTGTGAAATTGAGCAAAAACATGGCAGAGCTTAAAGAAAATGCCGGTAATATTTTAGGCATGATGTTAAAAACACCTCAGACTCCGGGAGGATTGAACGGAGCTGGAAAACTGGTAAGCAAAATATTGATCGCTGAAGATACGTACGCGCCGGATTTCGACGCTTGTAAAGAGTTTTACATTTCTATCCTGATGGATAGAGAATCCAAAAGAAATGTAATCATTTACAGTACTGAAGGAGGTATGAACATTGAAGATGTAGCTGAAAATACACCTCATTTAGTTCACAAGGAATTCATAGATCCTAATCTTGGTATCCAGGCTTATCAAGGTAGAAAAGTGGCCTTTAATTTAGGTTTGAGTGGAAAAGCATTTAAGGAAATGACCAAGTTTATCACTTCTTTATACCAGGCTTTTCTGGGATCAGATTCTTCCATGTTTGAGATTAACCCAGCGTTAAGAACAGGTGACGACAGAATAGTTGCCGTTGATTGTAAAGTAAATCTGGATGATAACTCTCTTTTCAGACATCCTGACCTGGCCGCATTGAGAGATAAGACAGAAGAAGATCCAACTGAAGTTGAAGCAAAGGAATTTGACCTGAACTATATCAAACTTGACGGAAATGTAGGTTGTATGGTTAATGGTGCAGGATTGGCCATGGCCACAATGGATCTCATCAAGCAATCAGGTGGATCCCCAGCGAATTTCCTGGATGTAGGAGGAACAGCTGATGCAGAAAGAGTTGAACAAGGTTTCCGTATCATTTTAAAAGACGAAAATGTTAAAGCTATTTTGGTTAACATTTTTGGCGGAATCGTACGTGGTGACCGTGTTGCACAAGGTATTATTGATGCTTACCAAAATATCGGTGAGATCAAGATCCCTATCATTGTAAGATTACAGGGTACCAATGCAGTAGAGGCCAAAAAATTAATTGATGAAAGTGGCCTTAAAGTACATTCCGCAGTACAGTTTAAAGAAGCAGCTGATCTAGTAAAGGAAGTTTTACAATAGTTTATTAATAAAATATCTTTTAAAAAAGCTGTAGTTCTCTACAGCTTTTTTAATTTGAGAAAAAGTATATTTTGGAAGCTTATAGTTTATCGGAAGTTAATAAATACATCAAGCAGGTAATTGCCCTGAATTTTCAGGAAACCCTTTGGATCAAGGCTGAGATCTCCCAGATCAAAGAGTCAAGGGGTCAATATTATTTGGAATTGGTTGAGAAAGACGAGACAACAGATGAGGTTGTAGCTAAAATGAATGCTGCGATCTGGTATAAATCCTATCTTTTTATCCGGAAAAAATTAGGCGATCTTGCAGATCAGATCCTGCAGGATGGCACTTCTATACAATGCAAGGCCAGTATTGATTTTCATGAAAAATATGGCCTTAAATTTACCATAGAAGATATTGATCCTTCCTATACTTTTGGTCAGCTGGAACTCGAGAGACAAAAGACACTACAGAAATTAAAGGAAGAAAATCTTTTAGAGAAAAATAAATACAATACCAGCCCTGGTCAGGTCATTCAGCGAATAGCCATTATAAGTTCAAAGACAGCTGCCGGGTATATTGATTTTAAGGAGCAACTATTTACGAATCCTTATACGTATGCTTTTGAAACAAAACTATTCAATGCGAGTGTTCAAGGTAAAAATCTAGAGCCTGAAATATTAAAATGTCTGGATAAAGTCGAGGCTTTAAAAGACCAGTTTGACTGTGTTGTGATCATACGTGGAGGTGGCTCAAAACTGGATCTTTCCGGCTTTGACAGTTACGAAATCGCAAAAAAAGTAGCGAATTTTCCCATCCCTGTTTTAAGTGGCATCGGACATGAGATTGATAATAATGTGATCGAGTTTGTAGTTTATAAGGCCCTAAAAACACCCACTGCAGTTGCCAATTATATTCTGGATCATAATACTGAATTTGAGGGAAGTATTCTAGATCAATTTCAAAAAATTAGATTTGCTGCTTTTCAAAATATTAACAGTCATAAAAACAAAATCACACAGTTCCGGAATAATCTTAAAAATAACAGCTACTTGCATTTAAATAAGGCTGCAGAAAGTACGAAAAACATAAAAACGGCCATTGTTTATAATTATTCAAGAGCCTTGTCAGAAAGTAAACATCAGTTGGAAAAGATCTATCAGCAGATCGAATATTCAAATCCACAGAAAATTCTGGATAAGGGATATTCTTTGAATTATAAAAATAATAAACTGGTTAGTTCAACTGAACAATTGGAAATCGGGGATCAGTTAACGAGTCACCTGAAAGATGGAAAAATGACAGTAAGTGTTAAATCAATTGAAAAAAATAAGTAGGAATCACTTAGAATCTATAATAATGGACATCAAAAAAATAAGTTACGAAGAGGCATACAACGAACTACAGCAAATCGCTCAGGATTTGGAGAAACACGAATTACCGGTGGATTCATTAACGAAAAAAGTAGAGCGGGCTGCTGAATTGATGAATTATTGCAAGGATAAATTAAGGTCAATAGAAGGCAAACTCGATGATTTATTTGACGAAACGGAGTAGAATTGATCAATTATCATCCTTTTCTTCCAGGTCTTTATTCCGACTAAGAACTTTTAATTCTATAGAAACTTTTTCAAGCAGGACTTTATAATATTTAGGGAATTTCTCAATCCTGCTTATATCATGTTCCAGTTCATATTTTGTTATTTTATGAATGCTGAAGATCTGATCGTAATAAACATCATTAATGCTATCTCTTTCTTCCACCGGATATTTGTAAACCGCAGCTTTTGCCAATTGAATGTCAATCATCAGATCAATCAATTTGTCTTCATTAAATATCAAATCTCCGGGCTTGTCCGATTTACAGGCCATCAAAACAAATAAAAGCAAAATCAAATAAAATCTCATTTCAATAATTTAATCAAATGATCTATCTGTAGTCTTTGGGAAACCAGTGATTATATAACTTTCCATTCTCTACAGATATTTTATCCCATCTATCCGTATCAAAATTTATTTGAAAAGTACCCGTTGTCGGAACATTCACAACGCGGGCATCTGAAAAATAATTCATTAGTCCCGTATAAGAAGGATTGTGGCCAAAAAGCATGATAAGGTTCAGATCGTTGTCGACTTTATTCAAAAATCGCAATATCTCCAGTTCACCAGCATGATACAACTCTTTGTGTTTACTGAATTCAGAAATATTCAGGAGATCCTTAAATATTATTGCCGTTTCTTTTGCTCTAACCGCATGACTCGTAAAAATTTTTTCAATCGCTAAGTTTTCTTCTTTCAAAATATTTGCAATTGTCATTCCATCTATCCTTCCTCTTTTCTTAAGTGGACGTTGATCATCTGACAGATACGGATCATTCCAGGAAGATTTTCCATGACGGACAAAAATTACTTTCTTCATAAAACAGACTTTGGTTATGAACAGGAATAAATTAGTTGATATTCTATTCTGACATTTAATTAACTACCGCGCATCAACTACCGGTAATGAAGTGCAATATACGATTTACATCTGCTTGAGATTAGCTGGTATTATATAATTTTATTGAAAATCTTGTTCAGCCATTCCATTAATCACAATGGAATATCTATTTTAGAGAATTCACTAGAAATGTAGCTTAAACATGAAAAAAATGGCATTGCATTGGCAGATATTGATCGCTCTTATTGTTGCGCTTCTTTATGGTATGAATTTTTCTACCAATTACAAACCGGACGAGGATTCGATCAAATATCTGACGAAGCAAAATGTCTCCGCAGATGTAATTGAAGCCATTCAAGCGCTGGATGGGGAATTATATACCACTCAGGCAGCACTTGAACTTGCTGTTTCTGAAAAAATCGGAAAGGATAAATACTTGTCCAATCGTTCAGCCATCATCAAATCTTCCTATTATAATCCTGCGGTAACGTATGTATCATGGATGGGAGATTTGTTTCTGAGAGCCCTGAAAATGATTATCATCCCCTTGATTTTAAGTTCCTTAATATCTGGAATTACAAGCATTGGATCAGGCAGCAATTTGGGAAGAATTGGTTTAAAGACATTTGCATATTATATTACCACCAGTTTACTCGCGATTCTAACTGGATTGTTTTTTGTAAACCTGTTCAAACCAGGTCTGGGCGCTGATCTCAATTTTTCTGAAATGGTTATGGGCCTTGAAGAAAAACAGAAAACTTTTCGGGAAATTATAATTGAGATCATTCCTTCCAATATATTTGAATCACTAGCGGAAAATCAGATGCTCTCCATTATCTTTTTTGCCATCATTTTCGGTTTTTTCATCACAAAAGCCGAATCTGGTAATAAAGAGATATTGAAAAAAGCTTTTCAAGCCATCTTCGATGTTATGATGAAAATCACAAATTTCATAATCAGATTAACCCCATTTGGAATATTTGGAATCGTTGCTAAAGTGATCGCAGATCAGGATGATCTGGGTAGTTTAGCATCCAGGATGGGTTTATATATGTTGACGGTTACGCTGGCATTGGCCATCCATTTTTTCATTACCCTACCCTTGTTTATGAAATATTCTGCGAAAGTCAACCCTTTCAAACATTTAAAGAATATGGCTACCCCACTTTTAACTGCTTTTTCAACTTGTTCTTCTGGGGCAACCCTTCCATTGACAATCAATGCAGTAGAGAACAAATCCGGCGTATCCAATAAAATCAGCAGTTTTACGCTTCCGCTTGGTGCAACGATAAACATGGATGGTACCGCTTTATATGAATGTGTCGCGGCAATATTTATTGCCCAGGCTTATGGGGTGGATTTGAGCCTATTCAGTCAATTTGTAATTGTAATAACCGCTTTACTTGCATCGATTGGCGCAGCAGCCATACCTATGGCCGGATTGGTTATGATAACTGTAATATTAACAGCAGTAGGCTTACCACTAGAAGGGATTGGACTGATTCTGGCCGTTGATAGAATTCTTGACATGTTCAGGACAACGACCAATGTCTGGAGTGACAGTTGTGGTGCCGTGATCATTGCCCGTTCTGAAGGAGAAAAATTACCCTTATGAAGCCAATGCAAAGTGATGAAATATAATATATTTGCGCCTTAATTTAAATAGACAAGCATGGATAATAAATATGATATCTTAGTCATCGGTAGCGGCCCGGGTGGATATGTGGCAGCAATCAGAGCTTCCCAGTTGGGTTTTAAAGTGGGCGTTATTGAAAAATCTGCCGTTGGCGGTATCTGTCTCAATTGGGGATGTATCCCAACCAAGGCTTTATTAAAGTCTGCTGAAGTCTATAATCAGATAAAAAAATCTGAAGAATTCGGGATCAAAGTAAAAAAAGCAGTGGTTGATTTTGAAGCGGTCATCGATAGAAGCCGTGGTGTTTCTGAAAAAATGAGTAAGGGAATCTCTTTTCTGTTCAGAAAAAATAAGATTGATCTGATTGAGGGGAAAGCTTCCCTTTTGAGAGGTAAAGTGGTTGAAGTTACGGACTCATCCGGTGCAAAAGTTCAATATCAGGCGGATCATATCATCCTTGCAACCGGTGCGAGAGCCAAACAGCTAAATAACCTGACTATTGATAATAAAAGGATCATCGGGTATCGGCTGGCTCTTTCAAACAAAATATTACCTAAGAGAATGGTCGTTGTCGGTGGCGGAGCAATTGGGGTTGAGTTTGCCTATTTCTTTAATTCCATGGGCGTTGAAGTAACCTTGGTTGAATTCCTCAAACAAGGTTTGTTACCAAGGGAAGATAAGGATGTCTCCAGAACCCTGGCCCGTTCCTTTAAAAGCCAGGGTATTCAGGTATTATCAAATTCATCCGTTGAAAAAGTGGAGCACGAAGAGACACATTCTGTCGTCTACGTCAAGAGCCGAAAGGACGAATCTATTCAGAAAATTGAAACTGACATTGTTTTATCTGCAGTTGGTGTGGTTCCGAATATAGAAAATATAGGGCTTGAAATATTAGGTGTTAACATTGAAAATGGTTTTATCAAGGTCGATGAAAACTATTGCACCAGTGTACCGGGAGTTTATGCGATCGGGGATGTTATCAGTTCTCCTGCACTTGCACACGTTGCTAGTGCTGAAGGTATACATTGTGTTGAACAAATTGCAGGACATAAAAACGAACCAATCAATTACAATCTGGTTCCATCAAACACCTATTGTCACCCGGAAGTAGCCTCCATTGGTCTGACAGAAGAGGCTGCCATTGAAGCTGGCCATACAATTAAAGTAGGTAAATTCCCATTTTCAGCATCCGGTAAAGCAAGTGCATCCGGGGAGAATGAAGGTTTTGTCAAATTGATCTTTGACGAAAAATATGGCGAATTATTAGGGGCACACATGATCGGATCCCATGTTACAGAAATGATCGCAGAAATGGTTGTTGCCGGTAAACTGGAAACCACTGCGCAAAATATCATAAAATCGATACATCCGCACCCAACAATGAGTGAGGCTATCATGGAAGCTGCTGCTGCTGCTTACGATGAAGTGATCCATATGTAGGATTATATTTGCTTCGCTTGTTCTATTAATTTTTGTCCTTCGGATTCAGCTTTGGACCTGATTTGGCTTGCTTGATTTTTTGCTTCCTGAACGATCAATTGGGCTTTATCAGCATTTTCTTGTTTTAGTTTAACTACTTTTTTATCCGTTTCGGAAAGGATCTTTTTTGCAGCTTCTTCTGCTGCCAGCTTTTTGAAAGGGTTATCACCGGCAGCCGCAACTAATTTCTTTACATTTGTATCTGTCTCAGCTTTGAGCTGATCTATTTTTGCATCAGAAGCATTTTTAAGCTGAGCAACCCGTTTTTCTGCCT
>Ga0102814_10001107_pt1 | contig 19185 bp, 18 predicted proteins | sample ColrivemetaGS741_FD_79112 | JGI IMG/M metagenome (GOLD analysis project Ga0102814, IMG submission 79112) | Estuarine microbial communities from the Columbia River estuary - Flood tide ETM metaG S.741 | ecosystem: Environmental > Aquatic > Marine > Intertidal zone > Estuary | place: USA... | reverse complement strand
TGCCTCTCTGATTATCTCTGCCGTTGTAATAAGTGCTTTAGCATTTTATATATATGGCAGAACAATCGATAATGGGGCTGAACTAAGTAGTATGGCAATTGCTCTTTATACTGGTGGAACCCCAAATCTAAATGCACTAGCGAGTATATATAGATTAAAAACTGAAGTGATTGGGGTTGCAAACTTATCTGATATGATAATTGGAGCAGTGTTTTATTTGTTTTTATTGTTATTATGCAAACCATTATTATCTAAATTCTTGAAGTTTGATAATACAATATATTCAAAAGAAACCATTGAAATTGAGAATGTTGATGAGTTAGATATAAAAGAATTTGTAATACATTATAAGTTGCTAATGATGATGTTATTGTCATTCCTCATTGCCTTAGTTGGCGCGATCATAGGAGTTATAATCTGGATGTCATTAGGTAGTGTAGATGGTACAATGATTGATATTTTGGTTCCATCTTTAATGATTACAGTAACAGTATTAGGAATTGCAGGGTCATTTAATAAAACAATAAGAGATACTAAAGGTATGAGCTTGGTTGGACAGTATTTCATTCTTGTATTTAGTTTTGCACTCGCTTCTAGTCTAGACTTTTCAAGATTACAAGGACTATTTGGAAACATCTTAATATTATATGGAGTCATTACAATTGGTGTGTTTTTACTTCATAGTATTATAAGCTATTTTATGAAGATAGATGCTGATTGTACGATGGTTACATTAACTGCAGGGGTATATGGTCCTGCGTTTGTACCCGCTATCACAAAACAAATTAAAAACGACAGTTTAACTGCACCTGGATTAATTGTAGGTTCGATAGGATATGCTATTGGGACATTCTTGGGATTACTATTAGGATTATTATTTTTATTATAAAAAAACATCTTCTCAGCCGAGAAGATGTTTTTTAAATATAATATACAAGAAGTAAAGATGTACCATATATAATTAGTAGTCCACCAATTATTCGATTTAATGTTACTTCGTTAATCTTATTTGCATATTTACTAGCGATGTTTGCTCCTATTAGAGCTGAGAAAGATGTAATTACTAAAGCTATCCAGTTTGTACCACCAATCACAATATGAGTACTTGCACCAACAAATGCAGTAACGGTCATAATTAAAACACTTGTACCAACAGCAGTCTTTATATCATAGTGCAAAATCATTGTTAATACTGCAAGCATAGATAGTCCACCACCAGCTCCAAAGTATCCGTTTATCATTCCTATTAATACACCGAAAAATAATGTTTGAACTATTATCAATTTTCTTTTCTTAAAAAGAACATTATCTTTTTTGCTTTTTACAGGGAATACGATAAATCTAAGTCCTAACAATAAGACCATTATATTAATAATGCTATTTAGGTTATATGGATTCATATCTTTAGAAAAATAACTTCCAACTATTGTAAATGTGATAACAGTAATTGAAAAGAGAAGAGCTTTTCTTAATTTTATGTTTTTATGAATATAGTAGTTATATGTACTAATTGCGCTAGCGAAAATATCACTGGCAAGTGCAATACCAATTGCAGTGTATACAGGAATACCTAAAAAAGTTGCAAACAAAGGAGCTAAAATAGTCGCCGCACTTAAACCAATTAGACCTGTTGCAACACCCGCTAAAATTCCACCAATAATATAAACTAATATGTCCATATCTATCACCTTTAACATTTATACTTGTTCTAATTATAATGTATTAGAAGTATTATTACAATTATCAATTATATAGATTTTTGAACGTAATTTGCATTTTAAAAAAAGCATTTAGAATGGTATAATGTTAATAATTAGGAAATTACAATATATATATTAGAGGAGGTTTTTATGGGACATAACACATCTCGAAAAGGTTATGATAAGCTTGTTGAAAGACTCAATAAATTTCCTTTGGGAGCACCACCTTCAGATACACTATATCAAATTCTGAATGTGATGTTTTCAAAAGAAGAAGCTGAGTTGGTAGCCTTACTACCAATAAAACCATTTACAGCTAAAGTTGCAGCGAAAGCATGGAAGAAGACTATTGAGGAATCAGAAACTATTTTAAATGAACTTGCTTCAAGAGCTTTGTTGATTGATGTAAATGTTAATGGAAATGCAACTTATGCTTTACCACCACCAATGGCTGGTTTTTTTGAATTTTCATTAATGAGAGTTGGAGGAAAACTTGATCAAAAAGTGTTGAGTGAGTTGTTCTACCAATATATCAATGTAGAAGATGATTTTGTAAAAGAATTATTTAATATGCCTACTCCACTTGGTAGAGCTTTTGTTCAAGAGGAAACAATTGAGGATAAAAATTTATATGTTTTAGATTATGAAAGAGCAACAGAAGTCATAAAAACCGCATCGGCAATTGGGGTTGGGACATGCTACTGTCGCCATAAAAAAGAACATGCTGAAGAAGCTTGTGATGCTCCTCAAGAGATATGTATGACATTTAACAATACTGCTTCTTCATTAATAAAACATGGTTATGCAAAAGAAATTACTGAAGAGGAATGTTTAGAATTATTAGATGTAGCAAAAAGTCACAATCTGGTTCAATTTGGGGAAAATGTTCAAAATAATGTTGCATTTATTTGCAACTGTTGTAGCTGTTGCTGTGAAGCTTTAGTGGGGGCTAGAAGAGTTGGAACTGGACAATCAATTAACACATCTAATTATATTGCAAATGTAATGGAAGAAAAATGTATTGGTTGTGGAAAATGTATTACTGTTTGCCCTATGGAGGCACTCGCATTGGTGTCAAAAAATGATATCGTAAAATCAAAAAAAATTGCGAAACTCACAGCTGAGAATTGTATTGGATGTGGAGTTTGCGTTGGTGTTTGTAAACCTGAGGCAATTAAAATGGATGAAAGAGGAAAAAGAGTATTTACTCCTGTTGATATTACACATAGAGTAGTATTAGAGGCAATCGAAAAAGGTAAATTGCAACACCTTATTTTTGATAATCAAGCTCATTTTAACCATCGTGTTTTAGCTGCTATTTTAGGAGTAATTCTCAAATTACCCCCAGTAAAACAAATACTAGCTAGTGAACAAGTGAAATCAAAATATTTAACACGTTTGATTGAAAAGAAAAGGATGAAGAACGAACTTAAAAAAACATAAAACACATAAGGGGTAAAAGATATGAAATTACGCATAATGGAAGAATTTAACAAAGTGTCAAAAGTTTTTATTAATCATTATGATGATTATAATCTAATTCATCATAGCAAAGTAGATCAAGATAATATGTTTATTGTTGTTGAAAAGTTCTTTTTTAGAAATAGTTCAAGAGCATCTTTATCAATTGTTTTAACAAACAAAGAGTCTTATTGTGAGGCAACAATAATCGGTTCTGGTGGTGGACAAGGTATGATTTTTAAATTTGATTGGGGTGCAGCGAATTCCTTTCAGCAAAGTATCAAAGGAATTTTAGAACGAAATGGGATTTCATTTACTGAATACTAAAAAAAGTAGACGTTTGTCTACTTTTTATTTTTTTAATCTGTAGGTGTTCCAAAGACAAGGAATACCAAGTCCGGGTCATCAATAAAAGGGTTTCTGTTTCCCTGATAAGTAAATATTACTTGATTTCTATTTATTTCCCATTCAGATACAGGATCTTCAATATGCCATCGTAATAAATCGTTTAAGTCTCCATAAACTGGCAATTTTGATTCTTTTGATGAATCAGGGTCATTTACAACTTCTAAATCTACCATATCACCTATTTCTCCTTCATATCTAACTGCCATATAAAATATCATCCTAGCTACATCACCTTTTACTTCGTCTCTAGGTTCGAATTCCCAATCATTACAAGTAAAGTTTCCGTAACCTCTTTCAACAATATTTGTGTCATCACCATCATTACAGTCTTCAAAATGTCTATTGTTTTTTAAAGAGTTCATTCTTCTTTCTGCAGCTACCAAATGATGTGCATCAGTATGTGGACCCATTGCTAATACCGAAGTTGTACCTTCTTTAATCTCAAAGTCACCTCTAGATTTAGACCAAATATGTTCTCTATTCCATTCAACAACTTTCATTTCACCGTCAATTTCCATCTCACAATACTCTGGTGGAGTTGTTGTATCCTGACAAGCTTTTGGCCAAGAAAATCCAGAATAAAACATGATTACATTATCAGGATTTAAAGGGTCCTCATCTGCTTCTCTTAAAATATCCCACACATCAGTATCGTCTGAAGTATATGGAAATTCTGTATGACCTGTAATTATATTATTTAGTTCTGCTTTTAACGCATCACCTGTTAAACCTTCAATACTATCGTAATATCCTGCGGGGATTAATGCAGAACCATCAGCGCTCTCTTTTGGAGTTTCATCAACTATTTCTGGGGTTGTTTCTAATAAACTACTTAGTAAATCAATATCTAGAACATATTCAGCTCCAAATACACTACCTACTGCTAAAAAAAGCAGTATTACAAAATATCTTTTTAATTTTTTCATCTAATCTCTCCTATCAAGTACATTGATTAGATTATAGCATAATAGTGATGATTTTGTTATAGATAAAGCATGAATAAATATGATTTTATAAAGTCTTTGAGTGGTTTTGTAATATAATGTATAATTAACTTAGGTATTTGGTTTAAAACTTAATGAAAGAAGGGATTTTATGCCGCAATTTCTTATATTTGTTTTTATTGTTTTAATTCTTTATTTAGTATCTTCAAGATGGGGTAGAAAAGATATTGAACAATTTTTAGAGGAAAATAATGAACCAAAAGAATCAGAAAATATTGATGATATAGATACCGAAAAGGATGTTTTGGTAACATTTCATTTTTTGAAACCCAAAGATCAATTTTTAGTTCAAGCACTTCCAAATGTTGTAATCAATAAAATTGAAAAACATAAAATTACTGGTGAAACTTTAACATTAAAATTGCCAACTAATTTTCAAATGCACTTTGGTGTTCCGTATATGAAAAGGGAAGTTATGAAGGTTACTCAGGTCTTTACTTTTGAACCTGGATATAAATATAGTATAACTATTAAACCTAAAATTTTTGTGTTTCAAAAACCAAAAGTTATGGTTTCAAAACTAGAGAGGATTTGACACAATGAACATACTTCAAGTTGGAATACTTATATTTGTTATTATAGAGAGTTTAAATGTGTTAATGCTCTACTTTATACCTGAATCAAAAAAGGGTAACGGGGTTGGAGTTTTTAATGTATACATGGAAATTAAGGATGATGATAAGTATAAAGACTTTGTTGGGTACTTAATCAATTGGGTAGCTGGAGCAAAATTAATATTTATCATGATTGGAATCGTTGTTATAGTATTCGGGAATCATAATACACAATTATTTACTGTAGTTGCATTGATTTTGTCAATAGTTTCATTTTATTGGAAATTATATCCAGCAATAAAAAAAATGGATTTAGACAACCACATTTCACCAAGTGGCTATCATAAGACTTTGAACATGATGATTATGTCATTTATAGTAGGATTTCTTGTTATTTTTGTGATCGCATTACTATAAATTTATTTTATAAAAGTAGTTTCAGGGTGAGAAAATCAATTATTAAATAGAGGTTCATCAGTTGTGTGTTATAATGACTGTTAGATGAGTTAGAGGTGAGCATACATGGAAAAAAGCATAGCAAATCATATTTTTAATTTAGGTATTGAAGGTTCAGGGATAGGGATTTTTTGGATAAAAAAACACGATGGACATTATTACTATCATCATACTGAGTCTTCTTCTGAAATTTATGGATTAGAGATAAAGGACTTACCGGTATCTATTTTGTATGGAGAAAAATGGAAAGAAACGTTCGAAAAAATTATAAAAATTAACTCTGCACATAAAAATGTAATTGAGAGTTCACAAAAGCAAATGTATCAAGTATTACAAGGAGAAATATCTGCATGTAAATATAAGGCACCTTGGTTAGATAATAGTGGCAATGTTATTTGGCTAATGGATCAATTATATATTGTTGATAGAGATATTGATAATACTGCTCAAACTGTAATTGGTCTTACAGTAAATCAAACATTACGTTCAAATGAAAAAGAAAAATTTGAAGAAATGGAAGAAATCACAGTTAAGTTAAGAAGTGCAAATCAAAGAGCAATTGAACTAGCTAATCTTTTGGTTTGGAGCATGAACTATGAAGAGTTTCCAAAAGGCGATTACATCTTTTGTAATGACGCTTATGCATTAGCTCTTGGACTTCAAAAAAATATAAACGGTTATGTATCCTTTGAAGATTTTATGAAAACTAGATATTTAGATTTAGAAGGTGCAAGAAGTATGCAGTCTCTTCTTGATCAGGTAGAAGCGACTAAATTAAATAAAACTGATGAAATAATAAATGTATTGGTAAAACATAAGAATATATTGACTAAAGAGCCAGTTTATTTGAACCACTTTACAAAAGTTGATGAGCGATTTGATGATGGAAGCATCAGACGAATTGCCGGTTATATTATTGATATAACTGAAAGAGTGAGGATGGAAAAGGATAACGAAGCCCTCGATAAAATGAATAAGGAATTATTGGTTGCTCAAAAGCTTGCAGTTAAATCAGGTAAAGTATTAATTTGGTATCAAAATAGTGAAGAATCTGATAATGATAACTATTTTTATGGGAATGAAATTTTGTTTCAAAAACTCGGGATTAGAAAATTTAGAGATAGTAGATTCTTTATTCAGGATTTTAATAGAACAATATATACAGAAGATGTTGAAGGGAAAAATCTAAGTGAAGCATATTTCGAAATAGATGATTTGGTAGAAATGAATCAATTAGATTCTTATACTAAGACTCTTTTAAAACATAAAAATCTAACTACAGGTGAAATATTATATATGGAACACAATTTAATTGTTGAAGAAAGATATGAGAATGGGTCTCTAAAAATACGTGGTGGGTATATGAATGATGTTACTAACGAAACCAACTATAAGAAGAGAATTGAATTTTTAGTTAAACATGATCTTGTTACTGGACTCAATAATCGTAATATGTTTGAAGAATACAAGGTTTCCAGTGAACTACCAAATAGTTATACTTTAATTGTATTTGATATTGATGGGCTTAAATTCATCAATGATGCATTTGGGCATTTAGAAGGAGACAAGGTAATTAAATTTTTAGGTGATGAACTAAAAAAAGAATTTGGTAGAGATTCAAAATCTTTTAGAATAGGTGGAGACGAGTTTTCTGTCATATCAGAAGATATTGATCCAGAAAGTATAGAGAAAAGGTTGGATAAAGTCAAAGGTAGTTTAAAAGAAATATCAAATCAACAAAATCTGTCTTTTAGTATTAGTGTTGGATATGAGATTGTAACCAATCGTGATATACGATTTAACCTAGCATTTACTACAGCTGAAAACATAATGTACCGAAGAAAATTAGGTGACAGAAACAGTAGAAAATCTAAGACAATGGAAACTGTTTTAGAAACACTTAACACAAAAACTGAAGAAACAAAAGCACATTGTGATCGATTAGGAAAATACGCTGAGCTTGTATTAATAGAGCTTGGATATTCAAGAGTTAGTGATTTAGAAGATATAAAACTACTATGCCAAGTTCACGATATTGGTAAAATTACAATCTCTGAAGATATTTTATCTAAACCTGGAAAGCTTACTGATGAGGAAATGGACAAAATCAAATCACATTCAGAAGCTGGATACAAAATAATTAAGAATATTGTAGAATCAGATACGATAGCTAATGGAGTTCTTTATCATCATGAAAAATATGATGGGACAGGGTATCCTTTTGGTTTAAAGGGTGGAGAAATTCCATTGTTTGCCAAAATAGTTTCAGTATGTGATTCATATGATGTAATGATTACAGGAAGACCTTATCAAAAAACCAAAACAAAAGTAGAAGCAATTATGGAAATCGAAAGATGCAAAGGTACTCAATTTGATCCAATTATAGCTGATGCATTTATATCTGCGATACAAAAAAATGATTAAAAAGTTATCTATTTTGATAACTTTTTTCATATATATGTTCAGTATTTAGCTAAAAAATAGTATAATAAAATTTGTGAAAAGGGTGATAACAATGGATCATATTGTATATTTAGATTATCAGTCCAAAGAACTTCAGTTTATACTAAATAATGAAAAAAACATCATCTTAAGAGGAGCTACAGGAAGAAAACTTCCTTATGGTAGAGTCCAGGAAAATGATGTGTTATATTTTGTGAATAACAACGGTGAAGGATTGTTGAAAGCCAAAGCAATTGTACAATCTGTTTTTTTCTCGGAAAAGTTGGAGAAAGTAGACTCTGAAAAACTTGTGGATAGTTTGAAAACAAGAGTTCAGTTAAAACAAAATGTGTTTAATAGATTTAGAGGCAAAAGATATATCTCTATCATTGAAATAAAGCAAGTTTCAGAAATTGAACATGTAACATTTAATAAAGATAACTTTTCAAACATGGATGATTGGTTATTGGTGGAAGATATTAATGCAGTATTATAAAAAGAAAGTTAGATGTATTCTATTGAGGTGTTTATATGCTTAGTTTATTATTATTACTTGTAAATGTGTTGGTTCCAGTATTTGGGGTGTACTATTTTGATTACTTACCAGATGGCTCTATTAATAGTCCTTTGATTATTATACTTTCAATAATTATTGGTACTATTTGTATGTTGTTGACATTAGCGTTTTACATTGAATTATTTTATTATACAATCGCAAAAAGAAAACCAATTAATTCGATGATGAAGCATAAAGTAGCAAAGCAAATGATTGTTATTTCTTTGCATATTACACATACAAGAGTTAAGGTGATTGGTATAGAAAACTTACCAAAAAATCCTTCTTTTAGTATTTATACAAATCATACTTCAATGTTTGATATTCCAGTTCTAATGTATAAACTCAAGGACTATCCTATTGCTTTTTTAGCAAAAGAAGTCGTAGGTAAAATCTTTAGCATAGGAAAATGGATTGAGCCACTTGGTTGTGTTCTAATTGATCGATCAAATGATAGAAAAGGTGCTGAAGCAATCATTAAAGTTATTCGAAATGTAAAGGGTGGATCATCTATGGTTATTTTCCCAGAGGGGACAAGATCACCAAAGGCTGATGAGTTACTTCCGTTTAAACCAGGTGCATTTAAGGTTGCATTAAAAAGTAAAGCTCCACTAGTTCCAGTTACTATTATTAGACCTTCAGGTAGAGATAAAAAAAGATGGCCATTACCAAAAAGGGTTACTGTAATAATTCATAAGCCAATTCCTTTTGATGAATTTAAAGTAATGAAGTCTCAAGAATTATCAGATTATGTTGAAGGAATCATAAAAAAACCAATTGACGAAAAGTTTAATAAATAGGTGAATATATGAAACTATATAATTTGATCATGGTTGTTAATCAAAATGAGACAGAAGTACTTATGTGCCATAGAGCTAAAAATCCATATAAAGGGCTTTATAATTTACTTGGTGGTAAAGTGGAACATGGGGAAGATATGTTAGAAAGTGCATATAGAGAACTATTTGAAGAATCGGGTATCAGTAGAAATGATATTACTTTGATACCTTTTATAGATTATAAATGGTATCCTGCAGATATGGCAATGAATGTATTTGTTGGTAAGTTAGATAAAGAAGTAGAATTAATTGAAGAAGTAAATGAATTATTATGGCTAGATATCAATACTGATTTTTTTGATATGAAAAGATTTGCTGGTGAAGGTAATATCGGACATATGATGGAAATTTATAGATTATACAAAAACACAATGTTTAAATAAAATATAAATGGGGTTTTAAAATGAATCAATACGAGTTAATTGCAACATCAACATTTGGAATAGAAGCAGTTGTTAAAAGAGAGTTAATCGCTTTGGGATATAAAATTGTTAGTACTGAGAATGGTAAGGTAACATTTCTATCTGATGAAGCTGGAATAGCAAGAGCAAACTTGTGGCTTAGAAGTGCTGATAGAGTATTGCTTAAAATTGGCGAGTTTAAGGCTACAACTTTTGATGAGTTATTTGATAAAACTACAGCATTAGACTGGGCTAAATATATACCAAAAGATGGTAAATTTGATGTAAATGGAAAATCTGTAAAATCTAAGTTGTTTAGTATATCTGATTGCCAAGCAATTGTAAAAAAATCAATTGTTGGTAGTTTGAAAAAAGAATATAAAATTGATTGGTTTCCTGAATCAGGAGCAAATTATGATGTTTTAATATCAATATTAAAAGATGTTGCAACTTTGACAATTGATACAAGTGGAGCTGGATTACATAAAAGAGGGTATAGAATAAAAAATGTTGAGGCACCTGTAAAAGAAACGTTAGCTGCAGCAATGATTTTATTAAGCTATTATAGCAAAGATAGAGTACTTTATGATGTATTTTGTGGATCAGGTACAATACCGATTGAAGCTGCACTTATCGCTAGAAATATTGCTCCAGGAATCAGTAGAGATTTTGCATCTAAACATTGGGATTTTATAGGTAACGATATTTGGAAAACAGAAACCAAAAAAGCATATTTGGCAATTGATTACGATGCAGATATAAAAATTTATGCTTCAGATATTAGTGAAAAAAATCTAGCAGCAGCAATTGAAAACGCAGAAGAAGCTGGGGTAGATGATTGCATTGAATTTAAAGTGAGTGATTTTAACGATCTGATACTAGAAAACAATCATGGTATTGTAATATCAAACCCTCCATATGGAGAACGTTTATCAGATGATAATGAAGTAAAAAAAATGTATCGAAAATTGGGTAATAAATTTAATTCATTAGATACATGGAGTAAGTATTATTTGACGTCTTTTTCTGAGTTTGAAATATATTATAATAAAAAAGCAGATAGAGATAGAAGATTATATAATGGTAGACTAGAAGTAAAGTATTATCAGTATTATGGTCCAAGACCACCACTTAAAGACTAATTATTAGGAGGATCATCATGGGATTTTTTGATTATACTTCACTTGAAGATGAGATAGTTCATGGCTTAACTTTGATTGAAAGAATTATTCCGTTACTTATTTTAATTGGAATAATTTACTTGATTCATAGGTATCATGTTTCTATAAAGTCATTCAAAAATGAAAAGATCATCCGATATGTTATTGCATCTTTAATGCTTATAGGTGAGCTGTCATTTTTAACCTGGAATTATGTACATTCTTTAAATGGAGATGTAAGGTTTATAACTACATTACCACTTCAATTATGTTCATATGCAATTTGGGGATTGATTTTCTCAATGGCAACACTACATAAAAAGGTGTATACCCTTGTTTATATGTTCGGAGTTGTAAGTGTTTTAGCTTTACTATTTCCGAATTTAAATCATGGTATGAATTCGTTTAGATATTATCAATTATATTTTAGTCATAGTTTTTTGATGATTGCATTATATTACTTATATAAAGTGCATGATTTTTATCCATCAAAAAAAGGATTTATCGAGTCATTTATATTTCTACAAATTTTGATTGTGATTAGTTTGATTTTAAATGTGATTTTAACTACTGATTTTCTATTCATTGGTCCAGGAAATAAACCGATTGATTTCGCTTGGGACTGGCCTGGTCATTTGTTACAATATGAAGCATTTATGATTGTTATATACTATACCTTTTACAAAGTTATTGGTAAGGTTAAACAATTAAATTAAGGAGTGTAAATATGGTCATTATTAAAGAGTTTGTTTTTCACAATGAAGGACAAGATTGTTATAGTTATACCCTATCAAACAATACTGGTTTGTCTATTGTTTTAATGGAGTATGGTGCTTCTATTCTTGATATTAGAATGCCTGATAAAGATGGCATTGTTGAGTCTGTTTTAGCAACTCTAAAAGATCCAAAAGAATTTGTAAATCATAAGAATTACTATGGAATGACAGTTGGAAGAACTGCAGGTAGAATCAAAAATGGTTCTTTAAATATACTTGGAAAACAATATCAAATGGAAGTAAATAATAAACCTAATGGAATCCATGGAGGTAAAAATGGATTGTCATATAGAATATATAACACCAAAATAGTTGAAGAAGATTCACTTATTAGAGTTGAATTTTCAACTATTATCAAGGATATGGATGATGGGTGCCCTGGTAGTCTTGAGGTAAAAGTGTTGTATACGCTACACAATAATGAGTTAAAAATTGATTATTATGCAAAAAGTGATAAAGATACGGTATGCAATATAACAAATCATGCCTACTTTAACTTATCAGGAAATAAAAAAGAAACTATCTTGCAACACCACCTTATGATTAACTCAAACCGATTTGTTTTATTAGATCAAGAGTTGTTACCGATTGGGATTAAGGATGTTAACAACACTCCAATGGACTTTAGAAAACCCAAAGAAATTGGAAAAGATATAGAAGATGGCTTTCTTCAAAATCATAATACAAAAGGTATAGATCATCCCTTCATATTGTCTTCAAAAGGTATAGATATGAACCAAGTGGAGCTAATAGATCCTGTAAGTAAAAGAAAACTAACAGCTCGAACTACATATCCTGCAATTGTAATATATACTTATAATTATCCTGATAATGAGAACCTTATCGGTGGAATTGCAAATAAATATGATGGTATTTGTTTTGAATGTCAGTATATTCCAAATGGAATTAATGATAATACATTTGATGATTCAATATTATTAAAAGATGAAGTATTTAATCAACAAACGATATTTAAATTCGAATTATTATAAAGCAATGATACAATCATTGCTTTTTTAATGGGCATTATTAAAATAGCCTTTCATTTCTATTGTGAAATTACCCATTTTTGTGTTAAAATGTATAAAAGGAGTGAAAATATGAAAATAGAAATTAGAACTTTAGATGCAAGACAAACTCGTTTAGAAAAAATGATACCTGGTATTGTTTATGGTAAAGGTTTCGATTCAAAATCAGTACAAGTACCTTACATGAATTTCATTACAGACTTTCACAAATACGGAACAACAAAAACGTTCCCAGTTACAATCAATAAAGAAAAGCATATTGTATACATAAAAGAAGTACAGTACGACGATATGGATATCCACAAAATAATGCACTTTGATTTGGTTAAAGTATCATCTGATGATACATTACATGGAAAAGTATCTATTGTATTCAAAGGAAGAGATTTATTCGCTAAAGGGATGAAAGTATTAACAATCATTAGTGATGAAATTGAAGTTGAATATAAAGTTGGTAAAGGTATTGCTAGTATTGAAGTAGATTTATCAGTTTTAACTGATGATCAACCTATCTATATTGGGGACATTAAATTACCTAATGGTGTTACTTGTCATGAAGATCCAAAGAAAATTGTTGCTAGTTTAACAACTGCATCAGAAGTTGAAATTGAATCAGATGATGACGATCTTCAAGTTGAAGCAGAAGTAGAAGAGGAATAAAAATAACAAAAAACACAATCAATTTGATTGTGTTTTTTTTATTATGCCAATAATTCCTTGATTTGCTTTGGCGATAATACTTTGCCATAGCTTATAACTTTTTCGTCTATTACCAACGCAGGTGTGCTCATTACATTATAAGACATGATTTGTTCAAAATCTGTAATTTTTTCAATTGACGCTTCTAAATTTAACTCTTTAACAGCAATTTGTGTATGCTTTTCAAGTTTTATACAACTTGGGCATCCTGAACCTAAAATTTTAATATTCATATCAATTCTCCTTCTTTATATTATAAATTCAAATAAATTAAATAAATAGCCAATTATTATAATCCCTGTAGATACAATAGCGATAAATGTAAACAGTAGCTCTTTTTTCACAACTTTACCAAGCATAACCATTGATGGTAATGAAAGTGCAGTAACAGCCATCATAAACGCTAAGATTGTTCCGACTCCAACACCTTTACCAAGTAAAGCCTCAGCAATTGGAATTGTTCCGAAAATATCAGCATACATTGGTATTCCTACAACAGCAGCTATTAATACACTAAACGGATTTTTCTCTCCTAATATTGTCTCAATTACATTTTGTGGAATAACATTATGAATTGCAGCTCCAATTCCAACTCCAATTAATATATATAACCAAACTCTTTTTACAATATCTAGTACTTGATCAAAAGAATAAGTAACTCTTTCTTTTTGGCTCATTCCCAATATAATCATATCTTCATTTGTTGCATTTTCTCTGATTTTTACAACGTAATCTTGTAGATATTTTTCCATCTTCATTTTATCAATTAACGTTCCTCCAATTACCGCAAGAATTAGACCAACAACAACGTATGCTAGTGCAATTTTCCAACCAAGGAATGACATCAAAATCAAGAATGAAGCTAGATCAACTAAAGGTGATGATATTAGAAATGAAAAAGTAATCTCAAGTGGTAAACCAGCTCTCGTAAATCCAATAAAAATAGGAATACTAGAACAAGAACAAAATGGTGTAATAGTTCCAAGTAAAGCACCGATTATGTTTCCTTTTATACCTTTGTACTTTTTCAGTATTTTTGTTGTTCTTTCTGGTGGAAAAAAACTTTGGATATAAGAAATCAAAAATATTAGAAATCCTAATAAAATGAATATCTTAATTGTATCGTATAGGAAAAAGTGTAAAATATTACCAATTTGATCTGAACTATCTAGGTCAAATAATCCTGTTATTATTTTCCATACCAAATCATATAACCAAGTCATTTTTAAAAATGTTTCATTAAACCAATTAAATATATTCATGATGTCTCCTTACCTTGTACATACAAATGTTTCAATCATATTCATATTACTGATATCTGATGAAAGTGTTTTGTTGGTAGTGTTTGTCAGTACATGTTCAATAATATGTAACAGTTCAGTATTCTGTCTATTTAGCGAATAATATGTATATTGCTCATTTTTCTCTGTAGTTAATATATTGATTCCTTTGATTCTAGAAATGTGTTTTGATATTTTTGGTTGAGACGCGTTTAAAATTTCCACTAACTCGCAAACACAAAGCTTTTGATAAAATAGTAAATTAATGATTCTTAATCTTGTTTCGTCGCTTAACACTTTAAATAGATTTGTCAGTTCTTCCATAATACCTCCTATATACTTATATACGCATATTGGTATATTACAATGATAAAGCTGATAAGTCAAGTAATTTTTAATATAATTATATACACTTTTGAATTTATTAATATAAAATAATATAAAATAATTTTCTTGATATTAGGGTTATTTAGTGGTATAATACATTGTAGTTTTCTGGTAAGGAGGAGTATTATGCTTAATGTTAAAAAGTTAACTAGAAAGTATAAAAATGGAGATTCTTATATCAACGCAGTAGATGATATCACTGCGGGTTTTAGTGTAGGTGAGTTTGTTTTTGTGCTGGGTGCTAGTGGTAGTGGGAAAAGCACATTATTGAATATACTTTGTGGATTGGACACAGATATTGAGGGTTCAGTTGAAGTAGATGGTGTGGATACAAGTGGTTTTTCTAAGAAGGATTGGGCAATATATAGGAACCATTACGTTGGTTTCGTTTTTCAAGAATATAATTTGATTGAACATTTGAAAGTATGGGAAAATGTTGCGTTACCTTTACAATTCCAAGGTGTATCTAAATCAGAAGCAAAAAAAAGAGCTATTGAGGAACTTGAACATGTTGGGCTTGGTAAGTTTGTAAACAAGTATCCAAATAGAATATCAGGTGGACAAGCACAACGAGTTGCTATTGCGAGAGCTCTTGTTACAAATCCTAAAGTTATTATGGCTGATGAACCTACAGGAGCGCTTGATACTGAACTTGGGGACCAAGTAATTGGATATCTAAAGAAAGTATCAAAAGATAGAGTCGTTGTTGTAGTTACACATGATGAGGATCTTGCACAGAAATATGCTTCAAGAATTATTAAACTTTCTGATGGTAAAATTGAAAGTGACTCTGAAAATAAAATGCCGGTTGAAAAACAGGCAAAGGAAATAGATTTTGATAGACCTAAAATGAAACTTGGCATGATGTTTAAATTTGCTAAAAATAATATTACTTCAAGAATGTTTAGGTCACTAGCTACGAGTAGTATTGTATCAATAGGGTATATATCTATATTTCTTTTAACATTTTTGATTTTTGGTATAAACAGTTCAATATCTGATACTATTTCTAAGTTTCTACCAGAAGATCAATATGCACTATATAATGCGAATAATGCAGAAATAAGTACAGATCAAATAAATGAAATAGCAAGTTTGCCTGAAATAGAAAACGTCAGATATGATGTTTTCCAAGCAGCTTCTTTTAGTAATATAACAGGATCAAATAGAGAAGTATATTTGGTGCCAGTTCCATATGATATGGCATACTTAACAAAAGATGGTGAGTTATTTGGTAGAGCTCCACAAAACGACAATGAAATATTGATTGATGTCGGAACAGCTGCTGCAATTAGAAATGTAAGCAATCCTGGTGAGGATAGCTATCAATATATATATGATCTAATCAAAGGATATGAAATGACTTTAGAAGTGATTCAGTATGACTCGTTTGGGTCAACTAATAATATAGATTTAGGAGAGTATACTGTTGTTGGAATGATTGCTTCAACTGATTCTGCTGTGTCTATGTCATCATTAATCTATATGGATTATGAAAAATTATTACAAATTTCATCTGATGTAAACAAAGATGATATTTATAAATCTGTAGCTATAGCATATTTGTCTACATCTAATCAAAAAGAAATTGATGAATTAAGAGTAACGTTGAGAGACGATTATGATATCGTTATGGAAAACTTTTTTGAATCGATTACTTCAAGTGTAGAAGAAGTTATGTTTAAAGGGTTAAAGATATTTGTTGGTATAGCTAGTATCTCATTGGTTGTATCTGGGATTTTAATCGGCCTTGTCATATATACTTCTATTTTAGAAAGAATCAAGGAGATTGGAATTTTGACTGCCGTAGGAGCAAAACAATCCAACATCATTGGAATATTCCTTATGGAATCTGCGATGATTGGATTATTAGCTAGTTTGATCGCAACTGGGGTAGGATTACTATTAACTAGAATGATCAATGGGTTATTCTCAAACTTTATTGAAAAACCATTAAATTTACTATCTGCAGGAATGTTTGAAATGACATTATTAACTCCAAAACTTTGGATTATATTTGCAGTTATTGGATTTAGTGTACTATATTCAATGCTTGCAGGGCTCATCCCTTCTTTTAGAGCTTCTAAAATGAATGCTGTTAAAGCATTAAGGAGGGAATAATAATGATTAAATTACATGAAGTACATAAGGTATATGCACAAGGTAAAATTGGATTCCATGCATTAAAGGATATTTCACTATTTTTTGAAAAAGGTGAAATAGTAAGTATATTTGGTCCAAGTGGTTGTGGGAAAACTACTTTACTAAATATTATTGGTGGATTAGATACTCCAACTACTGGAGAGATGGTAATAGATAATAAGCTAACAACAAACTTTATTGAAAAAGAATGGGATTATTTTAGAAATCATCGAATAGGATTTATATTCCAGTCATATAATTTGATTGAACATTTACCGATAGTTGAAAATGTAGCTTTAAGTATAAAACTATCTGGTGAATCACATAAGGTAAGTAAACAAAAAGCAATTGAATTATTAAAGAAAGTTGGACTTGAAAATCACTTACATAAATTACCAGGACAACTATCTGGTGGTGAAAGACAAAGAGTAAGTATTGCTAGAGCATTGATAAATGATCCTGATGTAATACTAGCTGATGAACCAACAGGAGCATTAGATCAAAAAACTGGTAACGAGGTTATGGATCTTATTAAATCAATTTGCGCTGATAAATTAGTTATTATTGTTACGCACAATAAAAAACTAGCTAAAAAATACTCTACAAGGATGATTGAACTAAAAGATGGTAAAGTTATTAGTGATACTAGTCCTAAGGATAAGAAAGTAGATATTATATTAGATCGACAAAAGAATAAGAAGAAACTTAAATTTAGAGAAGCGTTAAGATTTTCATTCTATAATATCAAAGGAAAAATATGGAGAACATTATTTGTTGCGCTAGGATTAAGTGTTGGTGTAGTTGGGTTAATCTTAATTGATTCATTCTTTAACTCAATTAGAATAGGCTTAGAACAAGAAAATGCGATACTTGTTAACAATCCAGATGTCTATATTTATGATGAGTATGACCCTTCATTTGATCCAATTGATTATATAGATACTATCGATGACTATGGGTACTTTAGAGAAGTACTGTATACACCGAGAAATGCATTTAGTATACAACGAAATGAAACGCTTAATACTGATTTACTATATCCTATTAGTAATAGGGGTATTGAAGCACCAACATCAAGATCTATTTTAGATACCTTTACAAAAATGATTGGTAATTCTAAATTACCTTCTGGAGATAATGAAATTGCGATTCATGTTGATTACGCAGAGCAACTGGTTTCAAGTAGTTTGAATTTAACGAAGTCTGAACTATGGGATGAAATTAAAGGAAATCAATATCTGATTTACAATGAATTTGAATATTATCCTGAAGAGTATTCAATGTATGTTAAATTTGACAATGAGACTTGTATAAAAACGGAAGAGTGGGATATTGAAAATGGTACCCCGCCAATAAATTATGATGCGACTAAACTTGGAACAATCACGCAAAACATGGCTTTACTTTCAGAATATAGATCAACACCTATTGTATCTTCAAATGGTGGATACATATTCTGTGAAGAGTACGATACGTTAGGATGGTACCAAGACTTAAGTAGTCCAAAAGGTACTGGAGTTGTAGTAACTTTGGTTGGGATTTATGACAATGACTTGTTCACACAATTCATTTTGAGTGATAATATTATACTTGCTGCACCATACCAAAAAGAATACATCAATCCAGAAGATGAGCCTGATAGTGTAATATCTAGTGGAGTTAGAGTTAGGGCTTTTATCAATACAGATGACATCGAAAATAAAGCTAAAATTATTACAAGATTAGAATCTGATGGATATATCGTGCTTGAGAATGAGGGAGACTTTGGACTCCTTGGAACCATAACCACTGTATTTATGTATATTATTCAGTTTATATTTAGCTCAATAGTATCAATTGCTATTATTACTGGTGGATTGATGTTGTTGCTCATCTTATTCATAAGCATTATT
>Ga0102814_10001104_pt1 | contig 19222 bp, 16 predicted proteins | sample ColrivemetaGS741_FD_79112 | JGI IMG/M metagenome (GOLD analysis project Ga0102814, IMG submission 79112) | Estuarine microbial communities from the Columbia River estuary - Flood tide ETM metaG S.741 | ecosystem: Environmental > Aquatic > Marine > Intertidal zone > Estuary | place: USA... | reverse complement strand
TCCGTGCCTTTCGCCAGTTCCGCTGCGGTCAATACAAACCCGCCGCCGATCGAATAATAGGTTTCTTGCAAAACGACATCCCCCTGCGCATCAGTGGCCATCACAACCATTCCATTGGCATGCCCGGGCAGATTTGGTCCGTAATCAAACACCAAATCTTCTTTCTTGTTAAACTTGAGGCTAGGTAAATCTGGCGGTGTAATTTCTCCGGTAGAGGCAATTCGTGCCAAAACGCTTTCGGCTTCCTCGGCTTTATAAGTGGCCGGGGTGAAACCCGCCAATCCAAGAATAGAGGCCCGATCTGTGGCATGTCCAATGCCAGTAAAGGCCAAGGATCCATGAAGGCGCAGTTTGATCCCGCCAAATTCAAAGGGCGATTGACGCATCATGGCCAAAAACCGCTCAGCGGCACGCATCGGGCCCATCGTATGTGATGAAGACGGGCCAATCCCAACTTTGAACAGATCAAAAACAGAGAGAAACATGATCATTCATCCTTTTAAACTGAGGTCCTATAAACGAATGATGTTTCTATATCAAAACAGTATCGCGTTTCAAAGTTTGGGGCCAATGCGCCTCTCTAACTGTGCATCTGTTTGGATTTAGACAGAAAAACGACCTTTCGATAAGAAATTCGCCGCTGATAGGATAAAAAGCAGCCCAAAGCCGATTGGATTATCGCAAAAGCCCCCTCGCACATCGAGCAAGAGTGCTTTATGGGTGGCGCAGGTTTAAAAGGGAGATCGCGTTATGAACCAACCGCTGGCTGCTGCAGATGCGGCGAAATTCGCTGCTGCAAAGCGGGCGTCTGAATTGGTTGAAACGGGTATGAAGGTTGGCTTGGGCACTGGCAGCACCGCGGCGTGGTTGGTCCGCGCCCTGGCCGCGCGTCAACACGAGGAAGGTTTGCGCTTTCAAGCCGTGCCAACATCCACGCAAACCGCGGCACTGGCCGGTGCGCTTGGAATTCCATTAACCACGCTCGATGCAGCCGGTTGGCTTGATTTAACGATTGATGGGGCCGATGAGGTTGATGCGCAGTTCTCTTTGATAAAGGGCGGTGGCGGCGCGCTGTTGCAAGAAAAAATTGTTGCCAAAGCCAGCGATCGAATGGTGGTGATCGCTGATTCTGAAAAGCAAGTGGCGCAGCTGGGTAAGTTTGCATTGCCCGTGGAAGTGATCGGCTTTGGCAAAAGCGCAAGCGAAACTTTGATCAAAGAGGTCCTGAAAGATTTGGGGTTCGCAAATCCTGTTAGCAAATTCAGGCCGGGCCAAGCGGGCCTTTTTGTTACTGATGAGGGCAACCATATTCTGGATATTGAACTTCAGGCTATTTCTAATCCCGCAGCCCTAGCGCAGGCGTTGAACCAAGTGCCGGGGGTGGTTGAAAATGGATTATTCATTGATATCTGCAGCGCATTGGTGATCGGCCATTCGGATGGGCGGGTATCATATACTGATGTTGCCACAGGCACCGAAGAGGCTGGCCAGATCGATCTAAATCAAGCCGCGCGCTTGGCCGAAATGGGGCGGTGAAGATGCGGTTTGATTTCAATTTGTTTGTTATTGGCGGTGGATCGGGCGGCGTGCGCGCGGCGCGCGTTGCGGCTGGTGAGTTGGGGTTGAAAGTCGGCCTTGCCGAGGAAGATCGTTATGGCGGCACCTGCGTAATTCGGGGCTGCGTGCCGAAAAAGCTGATGGTTTATGCCAGCGAGTATAGCCAGATACCCAGCCAAGCAAAAGCATATGGTTGGCAGATCGATAACGCCCGGTTTGAATGGCCGCAATTGCGCGGCAATTTGCATGCCGAGCTTGATCGGCTAGAGGGGGTGTACCGGCGCTTACTCAGCGAGTCCGGCGTTACAAGTTTTGACGCCCGTGCCCGGATCGTTGATCCGCATTGCGTTGAACTGGCAGATGGCACGCGCGTGACGGCAGAGCATATATTGGTGGCCACTGGCGGAAACCCTGTTTTGCCGGATATCCCCGGGATCGAGCATGCGATCAGTTCAAATGAAATGTTTTTATTAAAGAGCCTACCCAAAAGCATTTTGATCGTGGGCGGTGGATATATCGCCTGCGAGTTTGCAGGGATTATGAATGGGCTTGGCGTTGCAACCACGCAGTTTTACCGCGGAGACCAAATTTTACGCGGCTTTGATGACGAGGTCCGCAACCATTTGGCCGCGCAAATATTGCTGCGCGGAGTTAATCTGCGCCTCAACAGGAATGTTGCATCGATCGAAAAAACTGAGCAGGGCCTTTTGGTTGCCGATAGCAATGGCGAAACAGCCACGTTTGACCAAGTGATGTTTGCAACTGGTCGGCGCGCCAATAGTGAGGCTTTGGGCTTGGAAACGCTGGGGGTAAGGCAAAAGCCGAATGGCGCGATCGAGGTAGATGCCTATTCGCAAAGCTCAGTGCCCTCGATCTATGCGATTGGCGATGTGACCGATCGGGTGAACCTTACGCCTGTGGCAATCCGCGAAGCTATGGCGTTCACGTCCACTGTGTTCCAAGGCCAGCCGGTGGCGGTTGATCATGATTTGATCGCTACAGCCGTGTTCACCCAGCCAGAATTGGGCACGATCGGGCAGAGCGAGGCAGAGGCCCGTGCCAAAGGCCCGGTTGATATTTACACCACGCAGTTCAAGCCGATGCGCCAAGGCTTTGCGCAACAAGACGAAAAAACCTTTATGAAATTGGTTGTCGATCAAGCTTCCCAAAAGGTTTTAGGCTGTCATATCATCGCCCCCGGGGCCGGTGAAATGATTCAAATGGTTGCGATTGCGATCAAAATGGGGGCGACGAAAGCGGATTTTGATCAAACCGTGGCGGTTCATCCGACATTGGCCGAAGAACTGGTTACGATGCGCCATCCATCACGCAGCGGTTGAAATTGAAAAAAATACGCCCATGTAAAGAGATGGGGAAATTCACAAATATGCAAGGTCAAATAAGGGAACGAATTTAATGACTGGAAACTCAGGTGGCCCATGGGGCCGCGGCGGCGGCGGCGGTGATAATGATGATCGCAACCGTCCCAATGGCAACGGCGGCGACGATCGTCGTCCGCGCAATGATGGCCCGCAAATGCCGCCAGAATTGGATGATATGCTGCGCAAAGGCCAAGAGCAGCTAAAGGTTTTATTGGGCGGCGGTTCGGGCGGAGGATCCAACGGATCTTCGCAGCAATCCGGCCCCGGCATGGGCCGCAGCGGCTATTTATTGATCGCGGCTTTATTGGTGGCGTTTTGGAGTTTTTCCAGTTTTTACACTGTGAAGCCGGAAGAAAAGTCGGTTGAGTTATTCCTTGGCAAGTTTTCCTCTATTGGCAATCCGGGTTTGAACTTTGCCCCTTGGCCACTAGTCACCCGTGAAGTGTTGCCGGTAACCCGAGAACAAAATGAAAGCATTGGCGTGGGTGGCCGCGGCAGTGACGCGGGTTTGATGCTGACGCGCGATGAGAATATCGTGGATATTGATTTTGAGGTGGTCTGGAATATTAGCGATCCCGCAAAATATTTGTTCAACTTGCGCGATCCACAAATGACCATTCGCGCCGTGTCTGAATCTGCGATGCGCGAAATTATTGCCCAATCTGAATTGGCCCCGATCCTGAACCGTGACCGGGGTTTGATCGCTGCAAATCTTGAAACCCTCATTCAAGAAACGCTCGACAGTTACGGCAGCGGCGTCAGCTTGGTGCGGGTGAACTTTGATCGGGCAGACCCGCCCGAACAGGTGATTGATGCGTTCCGCGCGGTGCAAGCCGCCGAGCAAGAGCGCGACCGTCTGGAAAAGCAAGCGGATGCTTATGCGAACCGCGTCTTGGCGCAAGCCCGTGGTGAATCTGCGCAGGTCTTTGAAGAAGCCGAAGGGTACCGTGCGCGCGTGGTGAATGAGGCGACGGGTGAAGCCAGCCGCTTTAGTGCGGTTTTGGAAGAATATAGCAAAGCCCCCGAGGTAACCCGCAAACGGCTGTATCTGGAAACCATGGAAGAGGTATTAGGTGGGCTTGAGAAGGTGATCATCGATGATCAAACCGGCGGTCAGGGCGTGGTGCCCTATCTGCCATTGAACCAATTGCGTCAGGAGAAAAACTAATGCGTAAGTTAAGTTTTATTGTTCCAGTCGCTGTCGTTTTGATCGCGCTGTTCATGTCAACCGTGTTCATCGTTGATGAGCGGAATAAAGCACTAGTTTTGCAATTTGGCCGCGTGGTTGCGGTGAAAGAAGATCCTGGTTTGGCGTTTAAAATTCCCTTTATTCAAGAAGTTGTCTTCTATGATGATCGGATTTTAAGCCGCGATGTTGACCCGCTGGAAGTGACGCCTTTGGATGATCGCCGTTTGGTGGTGGATGCGTTTACGCGGTATCGGATCACGGATGTGAACCAGTTTCGTGAAGCCGTTGGCACCGGCGGTGTGCAAGTTGCAGAAAGCCGTTTGGACAGCATTTTGAAAAGTGAAATGCGTGAAGTTCTGGGCTCGGTTAGCTCGAACGATATTCTCAGTTCGGATCGGGCTGTTCTGATGTCGCGGATCCGCAACGCGGCGATTGAAAAAGCGCTGCCGCTGGGCATCGAAGTGGTTGACGTACGCTTGAAGAGAACCGATCTACCGCGCGCCAACTTAGATGCGACCTTTGCCAGAATGCGCGCCGAGCGCGAACGTGAAGCCGCAGATGAAATCGCTCGCGGGAACGAAGCGGCGCAGCGGGTACGGGCCTTGGCGGACAGAACGCAAGTTGAGATCGTATCTGAGGCGAAGCGCGAATCTGAAATCATCCGCGGTTTGGCGGATGCAGAACGAAACGCAATCTTTGCCAGCGCGTTCGGGGCAGATCCGGAATTCTTCGAATTTTACAGATCTTTGGCGGCTTATCGAACCGCGTTGAAGGGTCAGAATTCGACGATGGTTATGTCGCCGGATTCTGAGTTTTTCAACTATTTGAAATCGGATGTAATCGCTAAATGATCGAAATCTGCCTATGGGCGATTGGATTGATTTTAGTTTTCGAGGGGCTGGTCTATGTGCTGGCCCCTTCTTTGGTTGAAGCGATGTTGCAATATTTGCAAGCCTTGCCGCTCTCGCAGCGCCGGTTCATTGGGGCCGTCATCGCTTTGCTGGGCGCTATTATTTTATGGGCTGCGCGGATAATCGCCTAGCGCACCGCATCAGCACACGTTTGTTCACATTTAGCTGAAGATTGGCTGTGGCCCTTGTCTGTTGGGGGGGGCGGGCTTATTTAAAGGCGGAGGCCGGATATTTTGACAATCTCCAAAAGATCCGCGGTCGAGCAAACCACATTGAGCAAATGACAAGGAGTTGCATTTATGAATATTAAGCGAGGCAGCGCATATGTGCCCGTTATAACCGCAAAAGCCCCGGGGCAGATAAGCTTTAAAGCCGTGAAACTGGCCTTTCTGGTGACAATTTTGGTTCTTTTACAAAGCCTAATGGCGGCGGCGCGCAGCGCTCCGGAAAGCTTTGCTGAGCTGGTTGAAGAGATTAGCCCCGCTGTGGTCAATATTACGACAACGACAAAAATGTCGGAAAATGTAATGCCACGCGGCGTGGTGCCCGAGGGCAGCCCATTTGAGGATCTCTTTCGCGATTTTAATGAGCGTGGCCCCTCGCGGCCTGGACCGCGCAGAGGCTCGGCGCTTGGGTCAGGCTTTGTGATTTCAGAAGATGGCTATGTGGTGACCAATAACCACGTGATCGAAGGTGCTGATGAGATTATGGTTGAGTTTTCCGATGGGGCAGAGCTTTCTGCAACATTGGTTGGAGTTGATAAAAACGTTGATATCGCGGTTTTGAAAGTAGAGGCAGAGGGTCCGCTTGCTTTCGTTGCCTTTGGCAATAGCGATGTGGCGCGCGTGGGCGATTGGGTGATGGCCATCGGCAATCCTTTAGGGCAGGGATTTTCGGTATCAGCAGGGATAATTTCGGCTAGAAATCGTGAGTTATCAGGTAATTATGACGATTATATTCAGACGGATGCAGCGATTAACCGCGGCAATTCGGGCGGCCCTTTGTTCAATATGAACGGGGATGTGATCGGTGTGAATACGGCCATCCTCTCGCCGAATGGCGGATCGATAGGGATTGGCTTTTCCATGTCGTCCAATGTGGTTTTGCCCGTTGTTGATCAAATCCGGGAATTTGGCGAAGTGCGTCGGGGCTGGTTGGGCGTGAATATTGGCAATGTCACCGATGAAATGGCGGATGCGCTTGCGATGGATGAACCATCTGGTGCCATCGTGTTGGATGTTTTTGATGGCCCGGCGAAAGCGGCAGGCCTGCAAGTGACCGATGTGATCGTGATGTTTGACGGGCAGGCGGTTACCGATTCTGGATCCCTGGTCAAATTGGTTGGCAAATCGCCCGTGGGCAAAGTTGTAAAGACGATCGTATTGCGCGACGGGCAGCGTAAAACGCTGGACGTGATTTTGGGGCAACGGCCGGGTGAAGAGGCAATTTTGGCAACCGCGCCAGTGCCAGAGGAAACGATAGAGGTGCCAAAAGCCGAGCTGCTTGGTTTAACGCTGTCAAACATCACGGATGAGTTGCGCGAAGAAAATGCTTTGGATGGCAGCGTTGAAGGGTTGTTAATCACCAATGTCGATGAAAGTTCGGATGCCTATGAAAAAGGGATCCGCGCAGGCGATATCATCACCGATGCGGGCCAGCAAACGATCAGCGATGTTGCCGAACTTGAAGCGCAAATTGTTGCAACGCGTGAGGCGGGTCGGCAATCGGTTCTCGTGTTGGTGCGGCGGGAAGGTCAACCGCGTTTTGTTGTGCTAAGCGTCGAATAAAAAAGAGAAAAAAGATACACGGGGCAGATTATATTCTGTCCCGTGCCTTAATGAGGGCGGTTAAGCCGAATGCGTCTCGCCTTGTGCTTTATCCTGCGTAAGCAAGTGATCCAGCAAAGGTGAGATATCTTCAATCTCTCGGGCAATCACATGCGTTACACCCGCTTCGCGCTGCAAATGCCCCTTGACCCGCATCAGCCGCGCCGACAGAATAGCCCGCCGAAATTGTTCATATACTTTACGCCAAACCACGATGTTAATCGTGCCTGTTTCATCTTCTAAGGTGATAAAAATTACCCCTTTCGCAGTGCCGGGCCGTTGCCTTAAAATGACCAATCCGGCCACGCATATGCGATCAGCGGTGGCAGCATAGGGCAGGTGATCCGCCGGGCAGGCCGAGGGAGGCTTTGGATATCTGGGAAAATGAGGGTTTTGCATGAGAACAAAAATAGAACATTTAACTTTTATGACAAGTTGTAAATTTTCGCTCTCGCAAAATGGCGCTACTATGCGTATCAGCATGATTCAACAAAGCGAAGTGTTTAAGGCAGGCTGCAAATGGCAAAGATAACATATATTGAACATAATGGCACAGAACATAGCGTAGAGGTGGCCAATGGGCTCACCGTGATGGAAGGCGCTCGGGATAATAATATTGCTGGAATTGAAGCGGATTGCGGCGGCGCCTGCGCCTGTTCAACCTGCCATGTTTACATTGATCCAGCATGGGTTGAAAAGCTGCCAACGCGTGAGGCGATGGAAGAGGATATGCTCGATTTCGCCTATGAGCCTGATCCCGAACGTTCGCGCCTGACCTGCCAGTTAAAAGTGACTGATGCGCTTGACGGATTGGTTGTGCAGATGCCCGAAAAGCAAATTTAAGCCAATCTTCAAGTTCTGAGCATCCTGAAAAAACCGGATCGGGCGCTTACAGGGCCCGCCATCCGATATCGGTGCGGTGGAAGCCGTCTGGCCAATCAATCTTTTCCAGCAGCTCATAGGCGCGGCTTTGCGCCGCGCTCAGCGTTTCCGCGCGCGCAGTGACGTTTAAAACCCGCCCACCATTTGCGCGCAGCGTCGTGCCCTCTTGTTTCGTGCCAGCATGAAACACCATCTGTTGGGAATCAAAGGCCAGATCGTCTAAGCCTTTTATCTCGCTGCCCTTTTGATAGGCGCCCGGATAGCCTTGGGTTGCCAAAACGACGGTGAGCGCGTGATCATCTGCCCAATTTATTTTGGCGGTGTTCAGTTGCCCCTGCGCCGTTGCCAGCATCAGATCAAGCGCTTGCGCGCCAAGACGCATCATCAGCACTTGGCACTCAGGATCGCCAAAGCGGACGTTATATTCCACAAGGCGGGGCTGCCCTTCTTTGATCATTAGTCCTGCATAAAGCACGCCTTGATAAGGTATACCGCGCCGGCGCATTTCGGCCATCGTGGGGCGGATAATCTCATGCAATGCTTTCTCAGCAATCTCCTGTGTCAGCACCGGCGCTGGCGAGTAGGCCCCCATGCCGCCGGTATTGGGGCCGCTATCACCATCGCCCACGCGCTTGTGATCTTGGGCGCTGCCCATCGGCAACACATTCTCGCCATCGCAGAGCACAAAGAAAGAGGCTTCTTCACCTTCCATGAACTCTTCAATCACGACTTCTGCGCCTGCGCTGCCAAATTCACCCGCGAACATGTCATCCACGGCAGAACAGGCAGTTTGGATATCTTCGGCGATAATCACGCCCTTGCCTGCGGCCAAGCCATCGGCCTTTACCACGATTGGTGCCCCTTGCGCGGCGATATAGGTTTTCGCGCTTTGCGCATCGCTAAAATGCCCATAGGCTGCGGTTGGCGCTTTGGCGGCATCACAAATTTGTTTGGTGAAGTTTTTGCTGGCTTCCAGCGCCGCGGCGGCTTTGCTAGGGCCAAAGGTTAAAATATCAGCCGCTCGCAACGCATCCGAAACACCCAGCGCCAGCGGAGCCTCTGGGCCGATAATCACAAAATCAATTTCCTGCTGCTGTACGAATGTCAGGATTGCGGCCGCATCCTCAATATCTATGGCAACGCACTCCCCCAACGCCGCCATGCCGGGGTTTCCGGGCGCCATCCAGAGCCGATCACATTTTGGGTTCTGCTGTACGGCCCAGGCCAAAGCATGTTCGCGCCCACCGCTGCCCAATATTAAGATATTCATTGCGCCTGCTCCTCTTGGCCTTTGCTTAACGGCGTTCTAAGCTGGCCTTAAGCAAGACACAAGTGAGGCGTTTATGTCAGATTTAATCGATGATCCGGTCGCTGGTTTTAACCAGCCAGAATTTACTGTTTCGGAAATTTCTGGTGCAATCAAACGTCTGATCGAAGGTGAGTTTTCGCATATCCGCTTGAAGGGCGAGATTGGACGCGTGTCCTATCCGAGATCGGGCCATGTCTACCTAGATCTGAAAGATGAAAAATCTGTGATTTCGGCGGTGGTCTGGAAGGGCGTTGCCGCGCGCTTGCCAATGCGCCCCGAAGAAGGGCTCGAAGTGGTTGCAACCGGGCGGGTGACCACCTTTGCTGGCCAGTCAAAATATCAATTGATTATAGAGGATCTTAAACCGGCCGGTATGGGCGCATTGATGGCGATGTTGGAAAAGCGCAAAGCTCAGTTGGCGGCGGAAGGTTTGTTTGATGCCGGGCGTAAAAAGCCTTTGCCGTATTTGCCCGACGTGATTGGCGTGGTGACATCGCCTTCCGGAGCGGTGATCCGCGATATTTTGCATCGATTGCGCGACCGCTTTCCCCGCAAAGTGCTGATTTGGCCGGTGGCTGTGCAGGGCGAGCGCTGCGCGGGCGAGGTCAGCCGCGCCATAGCTGGCTTTAACGCGCTTGAGGCAGGCGGAGCAATTCCACGCCCCGACTTGCTGATTGTGGCGCGTGGCGGCGGCTCGTTGGCAGATCTTTGGGGTTTCAATGAAGAAAGCGTGGCGCACGCCGCCGCTGCGTCAGACATTCCGCTTATCTCGGCTGTGGGCCATGAAACCGATACCACGTTGATTGATTATGTTTCAGATAAGCGGGCGCCAACCCCCACAGCAGCGGCCGAACTGGCGGTGCCCGTGCGCCACGAGCTGGCGGCTTGGGTGAACGCTCAGGATGCGCGCATGAGCCAAGCTTTAAGCACATCTTTTGGGCGAAACCGGCAACGTGTGGCTGATTTGGCGCGGGCCCTACCGCGATTAGAGACGATTTTGGAAAACCCCCGGCAAAGGCTGGATTTTCTGTCAGAGCGTTTACCCACCGCCTTGCGCGGCTTGGTGCAAAGCCGGCGTTTAGCGCTTTCTGAAACCGCAGGCCGCCTTAATTTTGATGGGTTAAGGCAGCGTCTGAAAACGGCGGGTTTGAAATTGCACGCCTGCGAGCATCGTTTGGATCCGGCATTGCGTCATGGATTGCAACGCAAGCAAGATATTTTGACGCAAAAAACGCAGCAATTACATCCGCGCGCGCTGCGCCGTGACATCGCGCAAGGGCGCAAAGATCTTGCGCAGTTGGCGCGCCGGTTACGGGATGCAACCGATGTAGCGCTGTTAAAATCAAAGCAGCAATTGGACGGGTTGGAGCGCTTGCGCGAAACGTTGGGCTATAAGGCGACGTTGCATCGCGGCTATGCGGTTGTGCGCGCGCAAGACACAGTGATTACTTCGCGCCAAGCCGCCAAAGCAGCCTCTGGATTAGAAATTGAATTTGCCGATGGGCGTTTTGCTGTGGGCGAGCCGCGCGCCAAGCCAGCACGGGCGCATTCTAAATCTTCCGATCAAGGGTCGTTATTCTAGAGGCCTGATCGCCGTTTTGCCGTTTGTTGGCGCCTTGCTATGAGTCTGGTGAAACCTTCAATCTTCGGGTTTCCTGCGTTTTGAAGCTCAGGGTTTGCAGTGAAGAATTTTCGCTGAGCGGCAAGATTATTGTCTGTGACGCAAATCTTTTTTGTAAATAGGCGTTGCCCAACGGACCTACGCGAGATGGCTGCATGATTTGCCCAAAGCGCGGTTTTCATCGCGCTTGCACAGAGTAGAATGTTTCCGATCCGCGCCTTTTTCTCGGATATTGTTAAGCTTAGAACGTATCTGCACAGCGCTATGTCGTTTTTGGGCTTCATAAAACCGGCCAAGCACAGCTAGGGTGGCGCGAGAAGCGCAGGAGCAGATCGCATGGCATTGGATGAACGTAAAGGCGTTTGGAAATCGGGCAAAGGCAAGGGGCGTCATACGCCGAAGGGCCGCCAATATGAAGATCAAGCGCTGCAAGAGGTGCAAGTGTTGCTGGGCCCGCAACCTCGCGAGCGGGATTTACTGATCGAGTTTTTACATCTTATCCAAGATGAGTATGGGCATTTATCCGCGGCGCATTTGCGGGCCTTGGCGGAAGAAATGCGCCTGTCGATGGCTGAAATATACGAAGTGGCCAGTTTTTATGCGCATTTTGACGTGGTCAAAGAAGGCGAAACACCGCCTCCTGCCTTGACCATTCGAGTTTGCGACAGTTTGAGCTGCGAATTGGCGGGGGCTGCGAATTTACAAAAGGCTTTGCAGGATGGGTTAGATCCAAGCCAAGTGCGGGTGCTGCGTGCGCCCTGTATGGGGCGTTGTGATACCGCCCCCGTGCTAGAGCTTGGCCATAACCACATTGATCACGCCACAGTTGAGGCCGTCGAGCGGGCGATTGCGGCGCAGGCCACGCACCCAATAATCCCAGATTATGAAACCCTGTCTGAATATCAACAAAATGGCGGCTATCGCGCGCTGCAAGAGCTTCGCCAATCTGGGGATTGGGAGGCGCTGCAGGATAAGGTTCTGGCCTCTGGTTTGCGCGGGCTTGGTGGTGCGGGTTTCCCGTCGGGTAAAAAATGGGGCTTTGTTCGGGCCAATGAAGGCCCGCGGTATTTGGCTGTGAATGGTGATGAAGGCGAGCCGGGCACATTTAAAGACCGCTATTATCTTGAGCGCATGCCGCATCTCTTTCTTGAGGGTATGTTGATGGCGGCATGGGCAGTTGAGGCGGAAAAGGCCTTTATTTATATGCGCGATGAATATCCGGCTGTGTTGAAAATTTTAGCCGATGAGATTGCTGCGCTTGAAGCGGCGGGTCTTGTGCCTGCGGGCTATATTGACCTACGGCGCGGCGCCGGAGCTTATATCTGCGGCGAAGAAAGCGCGATGATCGAAAGCATTGAGGGCAAGCGTGGCATGCCCCGCCATCGCCCGCCTTTTGTGGCGCAGGTTGGCATTTTTGGGCGTCCGACGCTGGTGCATAATGTCGAAACTCTGCATTGGGTGTGCCGGATCGCCCGCGAAGGTCCGCAGATTCTTAGCAGCGTAGAAAAAAACGGTCGTACAGGTTTGCGCTCATATTCTGTGTCAGGGCGGGTCCAAAACCCTGGCGTTTACCTTTTGCCCGCCGGCTCTACGATTACCGATATAATCGCGGCAAGCGGCGGGATGGCGCAGGGGCATGCGTTCAAGGCCTACCAGCCGGGGGGGCCGTCTTCTGGCCTATTGCCCGCCTCAATGAATGATATTCCGCTGGATTTTGATACGCTGCAGCCGCATGGATCCTTTATTGGCTCTGCCGCGGTTGTTGTTCTGTCAGATCAGGACCGGGCCCGCGATGCGGCGCTGAATATGCTGCGGTTTTTTGAAGATGAGAGCTGCGGCCAATGCACCCCCTGCCGCGTTGGCTGCGAAAAGGCAGTGAAGCTGATGCAGTCTGAGAGCTGGGATCAACCATTGCTGGGGGAATTGTGCACCGCGATGCAAGATGCCTCGATTTGTGGTTTGGGGCAGGCGGCGCCAAACCCGATCTTAATGACGATGAAGCATTTCTCTGACGAGATATAACTAACTTTTTCGGGCGCCTTAAGGCGCTTTTTACGGCTTTACGCTGGCGATAAGCGGGCAATGTCGTTGAAGGCAGGTAGAGCCGTAAGCCTGCCTCTGCTTTGTCCCCTCTTCCATCTGGCGCTGATGTCGCTTAGGTGAAGGAGAAGACGCGGAGGCAGCCATGGCATTTTTTAAAAAGCTTAAAGATCGTTTGTTTCGATCATCCTCAAAGCTGGAAGACGGCTTAGACTCAATTGTGGCCGAGGGTGGAAGCCTTGAGCAGAATATTGTGGAAAACCTGCAAACAAGCGCCGAGGCCTCTGTACTGGTTGATACAGAGCAACAGAGCGCATCAATCGATGAAGCCGATCCAAGCCTGGGCGGAAAAAAGCCTTTAGATGTCCATTTTGCAGCGCAGAGCGATCAGCACATATCTGCGCCCTCTTTTGCGCCGCAAGCCAAGCCTATAGAGGCGGTTGATGCGCCCTTGACCGACAGCGCCCCTGCGCAACAAGGTGAGAGTTTGAAGGCCACTTCTTCCCTAACATCAGCGCAAGGCTCTGCGGGCCGCGCCATGCCGCCGACGGTCGATCCTATGACAGAAGAAATGGCGCAGGATCAGGCGCAAATAATGGGTAAAACAGATACGGATTTGGGTGTTGATGCAGATCGTATCGCCGCGGCGCCTGCTGCGGGTGAAAGAGACACAGACACCGTTGTTAACCAAGCTGCTGCCAGCCAAGCTGATGCCAGCCAAGCTGCGCAGCCCCTTTCAAATGAAACCGCGCCGGAAGAAGGCTCTGCCTCTAAACCTGCAGCCGCGGTGCAAAGCGGCCAAAACCAATCGGCCCCGGGGTTTTTTGGACGCTTAATGGGGCGGGTGCAATCGGCGGGCGTTTTAAAACGCAAGCTGGATGATGAGATGCTCGAGCAGCTCGAAGAATTGCTGATCACCTCGGATATGGGCGTGGATACGGCTTTGCGGGTGACGGGCAATATTGCAGAGGGCCAATTTGGCAAAAGGCTTTCGGTAGCTGAGCTGAAATCTATGTTGGCGGATGAGATTACGCGCATTATGGATCCCGTCGCGCGGCCTATGCCACTTTATGCACAAACCCCGCAGGTGGTGTTGGTGGTCGGCGTCAATGGCTCGGGCAAAACCACCACGATTGGAAAATTGGCCAGCCAGTTCAAGGCGGCGGGTAAGTCTGTGGTCATTGCCGCGGGCGATACGTTTCGCGCCGCTGCAGTGGAGCAATTGCAAATTTGGGGTGAGCGGGCTGGTGTTCCCGTGCTCACAGCCCCAGAAGGCTCTGATCCGGCCAGTTTGGCCTTTGACGCGATGACGCAGGCGCAGGCTGATGGCGCTGATTTGCTGCTGATTGATACGGCCGGACGGTTGCAAAATCGCGCAGATTTGATGGAGGAATTGGCGAAAATTGTGCGGGTGATCCGCAAAAAAGATCCAGAAGCACCGCATAACACCCTGTTGGTGTTGGACGCGACAACTGGCCAAAACGCGCTGAGCCAAGTGGAAATTTTCAAATCGATATCGGATGTTTCTGGTTTGGTGATGACCAAGTTGGATGGAACCGCAAAGGGCGGTGTGTTGGTGGCCTTGGCGGATAAATTCGGCTTGCCCATTCATGCGATCGGCGTTGGGGAACAGATTGATGATCTAGCGCCTTTTGATCCGGCAGAATTTGCCAGCGCCCTGACTGGAGCGGACCTGTCTTGAGCGATAGATTGCACGCCTGTGGCGATCAGGGGTTAGGGCGCCGCTGCCTCGGCTACAGCCGTTGAGGTTTTCGCAGTGAGCGCTTGGATTCTGACGGTTGAGGGGACGGAAGTAGGCCACCAGCTTGCGATGGTGTTGGCCCTTTCAGCGGCATTTTTGCACGCGGTTTTTGGCGCTTTGCAAAAAGGGCAACACGATCCTTGGCTGTCACGCGGCGCGATTGATATCTGCTATTTTATGATGGCAATGCCCATTGCCGTCTTCGTCTTGCCTTGGCCCGAGCCGGGGCTCTGGCCCATATTTTTGGGAATGGTGATCATTCATTTGATCTATAAGCTGATGCAGGCGGCAGCCTATAGCCGTGGGGCTTACACGGTGGTTTACCCCGTGGTGCGCGGCACCGGGCCGGTATTTACGGTTTTGGGGGCTTATTTGATTTTCGGTGAAACCTTCACGATGCTGCAATGGGTGGGGGTGGCGATTTTGGTGCTGGGGCTATTTGGCTTGGCGCTTTATAACGCGGTTTATCTGATCGAAGATCGAGCGACCTTGCGCGCCGCTTTGGGCTTTGCGCTGGTGACGGGGCTGTTTGTTGCGCTTTATACCACCTATGATGCGTATGGCATTCGCGCGGCGCAAGATCCCTTTGTTTTCTTAATATGGTTTTTTGTTCTAGATGGTCTGTCGATGCCGCCCTTTGCCTATCTGAGATGGCGTAAAATGCGCAATCGACCAGATCTATTTCCTTTGTTTTTGCGCGGCATGATTGGGGCTTGGGTGGCGTTTTTTAGCTTTGGGTCGATTATGTTGGCGACACGTCTGGACAAAGTTGGAGAAGCCGCGATATTGCGGGAAACGTCAACGGTGTTTGCGGCTTTGATCGGATGGTATTTTCTGAAAGAAGCGGTAGGCCCAAGGCGCGTTGCGTTGATTTTGTTAATCGCCGCTGGGGCCGTGATCGTGGAAGTTGCAGGATAGGAGTTCCGCTATGTCGGAGAAAAACAATTCACCTCTTTTGTCATCCTTGCTTGAAATTGGGCCGGTGATCATTTTCTTTGCCGTGTTCATTTGGCGCAAGGGCGAAGTGATGGTGATTGGTGGGGTTGAATATTCTAGCTTAATTCAAGCCACCGCAATTTTTGTGCCTTTGATGATAGCCTCTACCTTTATCGGCTGGTTGGTGAATGGGCATCTTTCCAAAGTGCAGGTTTTGACGCTTGTCTTGGTTATTTTCTTCGGGGCGTTAACCGTGCTGTTGAATGATGAACGGTTCTTTAAAATGAAGCCGACTTTGATTTACGTGCTGTTTGGCGCGGCGATCACCTATGGGCAGATGCGGGGAAAGGGCTATTTAAAAGCGTTGTTGGGTGAGCGGATCCCAATGGAGGATATTGGCTGGCAGCTTGTCAGCCGCAGATTGGCGATGTTTTTCTTTGCTTTGGCAGCTCTGAATGAAATTATTTGGCGCACGCAATCCAGCGAAACATGGGTTTATTTCAAAACCTTCGGACTGACATCGGCCGTGTTTATTTTCATGATTCTACAATATCCAATCTTAAAGAAATATGGCCGAATGGACGAGCTTTAAGCACGGCGATATATCGGGCTTTTCCGCTCTACGTTGAAACCTACTAGGTTTGACGGAATAAAAGCTTTTGGGCCTCTCGGTCTTCTTCCAATTGCGTTGTGCGGCGCGCGGCCTCTAAAGCCCGCCCAGCTTGAACGCCGGGGCGCTGCTTTACAATCTCAAGCCATCGGCTGAAATTTGGCTTGTCATCAAGGGTTTGCTCTTGGCGCCGCCAGAGCGAAGCCCAAGACCAAATTGCCATATCCGCGATGGAAAAGAAATCACCTGCCACGAATTCGGATACTGAAAGCTGCTTATCAAGCAGGGTGTAAAGCCGTTTGGTTTCGGCCCGATAGCGGTTTTGCGCATAGGGCAGAATTTGGGGCGGATCCATGGCTGGGGCATATCTTAAAAAATGATGGGCTTGGCCCGCCATTGGCCCGACGCCGCCCATTTGCCACATCAGCCATTGATCTACCGCGATGCGTTGGCGCTCGGTCTCGCCGTAAAACAGCCCGGTTTTTCTGGCTAAATATTGTAGGATTGCACCCGATTCAAACAGCGAAATCGGGGCTCTATCCGGCCCGTCTGGATCAACAATCGCGGGCATTCTACCATTTGGTGAGAGTTTCAAAAACGCCGCGTCAAACTGTGCCCCTGCGTTAATATCAATAAGATGGACCTTATACGGCAATCCCATTTCTTCTAAGGCAATCGAGATTTTCCAACCGTTTGGGGTGGGCCAATAGTACAGATCAATGGGATTTGTCACGATACACTCCTTGCATGCGTATTTATAGTAAGGGCCTGTTCTGCACCGCAAGCATAAACGCCTTTGAAAAGCGAATTTTCAAAGCAACGCGCTTTGTTGGGATCCGCCATGCTGCAAATAAAGGAACCCCAACATCCCCATTTGGCGTTTCAGGCCGGGCATGGCTGCATACGCGCAGGCAAGCCTAGCAAAGCTTGCCAAATTCGGTTCTGATGCTTGACCCAAATAGAGCGCTGGGGTACCCACGGGCAAGTGGTGATTTGAGTCCAGATTGCGGGCCACGTAAAACATATTCCGCTAAAAGGTCAGGAGAAAGCCCCCCTTTCGCTTGGCTGCGTTTGACGGGGATTTTGACGCCGCGCATGTGGCAGGAGTTTATAATGAAAAAGAGTTTGAAAAGCCGCACCAAAATGGTGCATGCGGGCCATCGGCGCAGCCAGTTTAATGAGGTCAGCGAAGCGGTTTTTTTAACCCAAAGCTATGTTTATGACAGCGCCGAGCAAGCTCAAGAACGCTTTGATGGCGACGATGAGGGTCATTTTATTTATGCGCGGTATGGCAACCCGACTGTGGCAATGTTTCAAGAGCGTGTGGCTTTGTTGGAAGGGGCCGAGGCAGCCTTTGCCACCGCCTCTGGTATGGCGGCGGTCAGTGGGGCGCTGCTGGCCACGGTGAAGGCGGGCGATCATGTTGTGGCGGCGCGCGCGCTTTTCGGCTCTTGCCTTTATATTTTGGAAGAAATCCTACCACAAAATGGTGTTGAGGTCACTTTTGTTGATGGAACCGATTTAGAGCAATGGGCGCAGGCGGTGCGCGCGGATACGAGATTGGTGTTTTTTGAGACTATTTCAAACCCGACTTTGGAAGTGATCGATCTGTCAAAGGTTGCGCAAATCGCGCATGCGAACGGCGCGTTGGTGATGGTGGATAATGTGTTTTCAACGCCGGTTTTTTCGCGGGCTTTGGAGCAGGGGGCCGATGTGGTTATTTATTCAGCTACCAAGCATATTGATGGGCAGGGGCGCATGCTTGGCGGCGTGATTTTATCAGATGCTAATTTCATTTCGGGTACGATAGAGCCCTATATGAAGCATACGGGCGGCGCGATGAGCCCGTTCACGGCTTGGGTTATGTTAAAAGGTTTGGAAACAATTGAATTGCGGGTGCGGGCGCAAGCTGAAACGGCGGCCTTGATTGCCCAAGATCTATCGGAGCATTCAGCCTTAACCCAATTGATCTATCCGGGGCATCCTGCGCATGCACAATATGAGCTGGCGCAAGCGCAACTTGGCACAGGTGGCACGCTGATCTCGGTTGAATTAAAAGGTGGCCAGAGAGCGGCGTTTGCCTTTTTGAACGCGCTGCAAATTATTTTGATTTCAAATAATCTGGGAGATGCAAAATCAATCGCGACGCATCCTGCCACGACGACGCATCATCGCCTACCGGCCGAGCAGAAACAGCACTTAGGTATCAGCGCTGGGTTAATTCGGATCAGCATTGGTTTGGAAGATAGTGAGGATTTGATTGATGATCTGCGACAGGCCTTGGCAGCTGCTCAAGCCGCGTGTAATGTGTAAAGTTAAAGTGACAAAAGTGATCCAGCGAGGTGGGTCACCCGTATAGGATATGATGAAATGAAGATCTTGTTTGGTTTCAATCTATAACGCGATCTTATGCAAAAAGGGCATAGCATGAATATTCATACCCGGAACGTGAACACACAGCCTGATCAAAACGCCGTTGAAGAGGCGTTAGATATATTGCGTAACTGGGTAGGTCACGCGGATGAAACCGAAATTGCGTCGCTGGATGCAGACTTGCTTGCGCAGATACTGCCTCAGCAATATCCTGAGTTTTCCGCAAGTTATAATTCTGATTTTACGGTCAATGAAGCTTATCGCGACAGTATGCCCGATTTGCAAAACGGGCCCACAGCGCTGATCCGCGGCGCGAAACAGCAGATCCAGCATGTTGGGATTTCAAATTTCCGGCTGCCGATTTGTTACCAAACCCGCAATGGCTCAGACCAGACCTTGCAGACATCGGTCACCGGTACAGTCAGCCTTGATGCCGATAAAAAGGGCATCAACATGTCACGGATCATGCGCAGTTTTTACCGCCATGCTGAGAAAAGTTTTAGTTTTGATGTGATGGAGCATGCGCTTGATGATTACAAAAGCGATTTAGAAAGCTTTGACGCGCGCATCCAGATGCGTCTGTCTTACCCGATGAAAATGGACAGTTTGCGCTCGGGACTGCAGGGCTATCAGTATTATGATATCGCGTTGGAACTGGTTGATCAGGGTGGCGTGCGCAATAAGATTTTGCATTTGGATTATGTGTATAGCTCAACATGCCCTTGTTCACTGGAATTGAGCGAACATGCGCGAAAAGAACGCAACCAATTGGCGACACCGCATTCGCAGCGCTCAGTGGCACGTCTCTCTGTGGTGCTGAGCGG
>Ga0102814_10001103_pt1 | contig 19231 bp, 16 predicted proteins | sample ColrivemetaGS741_FD_79112 | JGI IMG/M metagenome (GOLD analysis project Ga0102814, IMG submission 79112) | Estuarine microbial communities from the Columbia River estuary - Flood tide ETM metaG S.741 | ecosystem: Environmental > Aquatic > Marine > Intertidal zone > Estuary | place: USA... | reverse complement strand
TGATAGTGATTCAAAACGTATCTTCTGGAAAGATGGTGGTGTGCATCAAAATATAACACATGCTGTGCATCCTGACCCTATTAGTGGTATGCATTGTTGGCATCAAAGGGTTAAAATTGAAAAACCTTCTAAAGGAGAAAAATATGGTGATATTTTTGTCGATACCAATAAATCACATGAGGTTTATAAAGAGTGGTTGGCTATGACACGTCCAGCTCCTGGACCAAATGGAGAAAGAAGACCGCTTTGGTTTGAAAGAGCCTTTACACCTGATAAATCACCTGGAGGATGTTATTTTATTCCTAAGGATGAAAAATAAAAGTTAAGTATTCCCGCGAAAGCGGGAATCTTGTTATACAGCAAAATAAAATAGTTAAATTAGTACATGCTAAAAAAAGTATTCCCTTTTCTTACCTGGTTACCAAAGGCAAAACATTCGCTTAAAGATGATATTATTGCAGGAATTACGGGAACAATAATTGTTATTCCACAAGCTGTAGCATTTGCTATGATTGCAGGATTACCTCCAATTTATGGTTTTTATACTGCCATGATAACTCCAATTATTGCTGCATTATTTGGATCTTCTTACCATTTAATTTCTGGTCCTACAACTGCTATATCTATAGTAGTATACTCGACATTAATAAAATTTGTGAATCCAGAAACAGATTTAGAAGGTTTCGTTTCCATGGCTTTAGTATTAACTTTTTTAGCTGGGTTTTTTCAGTTTGCAATGGGTTTGCTGAGAATGGGGAAATTAGTCAATTTTGTATCACATTCTGTTGTGATTGGCTTTACAGCAGGAGCAGGAATTTTAATTGCATTCAAACAATTAAAGCATGTTTTCGGCATTAAAGTACCACAAGGAAGTACAATTGCTGAGATTTTAACATATATAGGAAGTCATATTTCTGAAACCAATTGGTATGTCTTTTCTGTTGCAATGGGAACATTACTTATAGCATTAATTATTAAGTTTTTTATAAAACCACTTTCCAGATACTATATGTTAATTGCAATGGTATTGGGTAGTGTAATTGCAATATTATTAGGAGGAGATATAAATGGAATTGAAACCGTTGGTAAAATTCCTTCAAATTTACCACCATTTAGAGTTCCAGATCTTGATTATCAGAATGTAAAATTATTAAGCTCTGGAGCGATGGTATTAGCTTTATTAGGTTTAATTGAGGCTGTTGCCATCGGAAGATCTATTGCTTTGCACACACATCAAAAAATTGATGGTAATCAGGAATTTATAGGACAAGGTTTATCGAATATGATAGCCAGTTTCTTCTCCAGTTATGCAGGTTCAGGATCATTTACACGTTCTGGTGTAAATCATCAAGCTGGTGCAAAAACACCTATGTCTGCTATTTTTGCCTCTGTGTTTTTAATGGTTGTATTGTTATTGTTTGCTAAATATGCGTCTTTCTTACCAAAAGCAGCGATGGGAGGAATAATTTTACTTGTAGGTTATAATTTGATAGATTTTCATCATATTAAACAAGTTTACAAAAGTAGTGGAAGAGAGTTAATTGTTTTATCAATAACATTATTAGGAACATTATTCTTCGATTTAGAATTTGCCTTATTAGCGGGAATTCTTACTTCGTTTTTCTTTTATATGGAACGCACTTCAAAACCTAACATTGCAGTTTTAGGTGCTGATAGAAATGGAAGATTAATAAATGTAATTAGAGATGACGGAGCTCTTGAATGTTCAAATTTAAAAATTGTACGTATAGATGGATCTTTATACTTTGGTTCTATTGAAAAAATATCTGATTACTTTTCAAAAATCTATGATGAAAATAAAATTCAACATATGTTAATTGCTGCAGATGGTATAAATTTTATTGACCTTGCTGCTGCGGAATGGCTTACAAATGAAATTAGAAAATGGCAACAAAATAGAGGAGGGATTTATTTTTCTGGATTAAAACTAGTGAGTCAGGATGTGTTACAAAAAGGTGGATTTGTTGATAAAATGGGAAACAATATTTTCTTTAAAGATAAAAAAACTGCCATAACAGAAATTCATAAAAAATTTGATAAACCATGTGAAATAAAGGTTTTTAATGAATGTGTATTATAATAAATAGTTTTAATGAATTTAAAATCATTTTTACCAATACTAGATTGGCTACCTAACTATAATAAGAAATGGTTAAAAGGTGATATAAGTGCTGGATTAACAGTTGGCGTAATGTTAATACCTCAAGGTATGGCATATGCATCGATTGCTGGATTACCTGCTGTTTATGGTTTATATGCATCAATAATTCCAATTATTATTTATGCAATATTTGGTACATCTAGACAATTAGCTGTTGGACCTGTAGCTATGGTTTCTTTACTAACAGCTACTGCTATTGGATCATTTCAAGGCTTATCAATAACAGAATATATTTCTTACGCAATATTACTTGCTTTACTTGTAGGTTTAATACAGTTTCTTTTAGGTTTATTTAGATTGGGATTTTTAGTGAATTTTCTTTCTCATCCAGTAGTAAGTGGATTTACTTCAGCAGCAGCTCTAATAATAGGTCTAAGTCAATTAAAACATTTACTAGGAGTAGATATACCTAGAAGTCATCATGTTCATGATATTATTTTAAATGCAGTTGAAAAATTCAATGAAATAAACGTGATTGCATTGAGTTTAGGACTATTTGGTATACTAATTATTATTGCGTCAAAAAGGATTAATAAATCGTTGCCTGGACAGTTATTTGCTGTTGTTTTTGGGATTCTTGCTGTTTCGCTATTTGGATTGGGAAAGGGAGAAAATGCAGTTAGTATAGTTAAAGATATACCAAGCTCACTTCCAAAATTTAGCATACCAGTTTTTGATTTAAATAGTATAGAACTATTAATTCCTATGGCTTTAACAATAGCTCTTATAAGTTTTATGGAAAGCATTGCTGTTGCTAAGGCAATTCAAACTAAGCATAGAGATTATAAGGTCGTGCCAAATCAAGAGTTAATTTCTTTAGGTTTAGCTAATATTGTGGGTTCTTTTTTTCAATCTTATCCTACAACAGGAGGATTTTCTAGAACAGCAGTTAATGATCAAGCTGGAGCTAAAACAGGATTGGCGTCAATTATAAGTGCTGTTTTAATAATAATAACATTACTGTTTTTAACGCCTTTATTTTACAACCTACCAAAAGCAATTCTTGCTTCTATTATTATGGTTGCAGTTTTTGGATTGATTAATTATAAAGAAGCCATTCATTTGTATAAAAGTAATATAACAGACTTTTGGATGCTCATTTCAACCTTTGTAGCAACTCTTGCTCTAGGTATTGAAATTGGAATTGGTGTTGGTGTTGTGTTATCATTAGCATTGGTTTTATTAAGAACTACGCGACCACATACTGCAGTATTAGCGAGAATTCCAAATACTCATTTTTATAGAAATATTACGCGATTTGAGAATCTTGAAGAGAAAGAAGATGTTTTAATTTATCGTTTTGATGCTCAGCTATTTTTTGCAAATATCGAATTTTTTAAAGATAGGTTGTATGATTATGAACGACTAAAGGAAGATAAGCTTAAAGCTTTAATAATTGATGGCGAAAGTATTAACAATGTAGATAGTACAGCAATTCATGCTTTTGAAGAAATAGTGTCGGATTTTAATTCCAGAAATATTGAAGTTTATTTCACAGGAATAAAAGGACCTGTAAGAGATAAATTAAAGTCTTCAGGATTTTTAAAAAGAGTTAACGAAGATCATTTTTTCTTAAGTATACAAGAAGCTGTTGATTTTCATGAGGCTCAATTAGACAATAAAAATTCAAACCAAAAGTTTCAGAAATATACAGAACAAGTCAATGAATAAAGCATCAACAATAATATGTAACAAATGTTACATATATCGCAATTTAAAATAGTTATTTTTAAATTCTGTACATTTATCAAACAATTAAATTATTAAATTATGAAAGTAGAACAATTATTTACAGGCTGTCTTGCTGAAATGGCATATTATATTATGTCAGATGGAGAAGCAGCTATTATTGATCCTCTTAGAGAGACTGAACCATATCTTCGAATGGCAGAAACAGATAATGCTCAAATTAAATATATTTTCTTAACTCATTTCCATGCAGATTTTGTTTCTGGACAATACGATTTAGCACAAAAGACAGGAGCAAAAATTGTGTTTGGACCTAATGCTACTGCCGAATATGATATTTATAATGGCAAGGATGGAGAAGAATTTCCATTAGGAAAAGGTAAATTAACGTTACTACATACTCCTGGTCATACCATGGAATCATCGTCTTATTTAATTACAGACGACGAAGGTAATACACCTTATGTTTGTACTGGAGACTGCCTATTTATTGGTGATGTTGGACGTCCAGATTTAGCCGTTAAACAAGGTACTTTAACTGAAAAAGATTTAGCTGGTCATTTATTCGATTCACTTCGTAATAAAATTATGACCTTACCAGATGATATTATTGTATATCCAAATCATGGAGCTGGTTCAGCTTGTGGAAAAAATATGAGTAGTGAGACTTTTGATACTTTAGGAAATCAAAAAAAAACAAACTATGCTTTAAGAGCAGATATGACAAAAGAGGAATTTATTGTTGAGGTAACTACAGGTTTAAAACCACCACCACAATATTTCCCTAATAATGTTAGAATGAACAAAACTATCAATACTAGTATTGAAGATATTTTACATAAAGGTACTACACCATTAGATGCAACTACATTTAAAGAACTGAGTGAGCAAAAAGATATTTTGGTTGTAGATACTCGTAGTAAAGAATTATATGCTGAAGAAGGTACGGTTCCTGGAGCTTGGTATATTGGTATTGATGGAAATTTTGCACCTTGGGTTGGATCATTAATTAAAGATATCAAACAAAAAATCATATTTATTGCAGATAGCGAAAATAGAGTCAACGAAATTGTAACGCGTTTCTCAAGAGTAGGTTACGATAATACTATGGGATATCTTGAAGGTGGAATGTCTAACTGGAAAAGTCATAAGTTTGAAGTGGATTTTATAGGCTCAATTTCTGCAGCTAAGTTTGCAAAGAAACTATCTAGAGGAGAAATGGAAAAACCTGTTGATGTTAGAAAAGAATCAGAATATCTATCTGAACATGTAGTAGGAGTAGAAAATTTCCCACTGGATTTTATACATCAAAATTTCGCAGAAATTAATCCAAATAAAGAATATTTCTTGCATTGTGCAAGTGGATATAGATCTCTTATTGCAGCATCAATTTTTATGGCTAATGGTGTTAAAAGAGTAACAGATGTAAGAGGAGGTTTTAAAGATTTAAAAGAAACTGAAGCGCCAATGACAAATTATGTTTGTCCAACAACTTTATTGTAACAACTAATATTAACTTCCCTTATTTAATATATAGTTTTGAAAAGCGGCTTTTAAGCCGCTTTTTTTTATTCCCATTGAGGAAGTATACATTTATTGCTTAGCCTTGATAATAAAGGTTTTAAGCCATTAATCAAACTGTGTTGCATTACAGACGAATTATCATCATGACACTGCAAGCAAGCTCCTACTGTAAGGATACGTTGCTGCTCTTCAACATTAAAAGGTCTAAAGTCTGAACGCGTAGAATTTACAACACCATCAGCTACATTTTTAAGAAAGGGAATCCATGCATCTTCAGGTAAATTATCATTTTCATTTAAGGCGTATTCAGGAGTAAACTCCCATTTACCATGATTAAATTCTAGTGTACCATTACCATAGCCTAAACTTTCCGGATTTGCATGACACGATTTACAATCTCTAACTTCCTTAATTGTAGTATGCGGAGAATTGGGAGCATACAATCTGTGAAAAGAAACTTCTTCACCTACTTTTTTACCATTATAACTTCCTTTGTCTATAGTTAGAATCATTCCTGGGGTAGCAGGTTCAATTTGTAATTCACCATCCTTTTCTCTAACTCCCATTGCAGGTAAAGTAGACGAAAATTCAGCAACATATTCTTTCCATTGCCCTTTTACATATTTCTTATCAAGTAAATCATATGCCATTTGTTCATTTGCATCGAACTGGTTATGACACCCAATACATTTGTTTGTCCATGCAGAATGACATGTTGAACAACTTACATTTTTATGTACATTATCTCGAGAACAAATTTCAGATTGAGGTTTTATTTGATGGAGTTCACCATCTTTTTTGCCAATAAGAAATGCATTTCCAACGGAATCAATATATGTGTTTACTAAAGGATGGTTATCACTTTCTACAGCTATAATTTTTTGGTCTGTATGCGAATATTCTCTGTGTAAAAACACTAATCCACTTTCTAAATCTAAGGAATCAAAAGGTATTGTATTAGGTTTTTCTTTAAAATGACAATCTGAACATTTCAGTGTAACAGCTTGTTCTTCATGTAGATATAAGTTACCATTTCCCATTACTTCGTGAGAAGAATGACAATCAATACAAAGCATACCTTTAGCATGATGTACATCTTCTTTTTTATTGATATAAACACGCTTGTCTTCTAATACTCTATATCCTTTTTTATTAATTATGTCACTCTCATCTAAAAGTGTTTCTTGCCAACCTTCATAGTTTGTAGAAATTCGACTTGATCTGCTATGGCAACCAAAACAATGTTCATTAGTAACAAAAATATCTGTAGAAGGATGAAATTTTGGGATTTCAGTTTTATTTGATGCTAAATAACTATTTAAATCTGATAGAGCATCTTTAGAATAGTTTAAATGGCACGCATTACAGCCTCCACCACGACTTAATTGACCAATTTCACCAAACGCTTCTTTTTCTGCACCTAAATGACAGTTAGCGCACAAATCTCTTAAATGTTTATCTGATGGAGAATCTTTTATTTGTTGAATATGGTAATGGTAATCTGGAGAATCTGCTTCACCAAAAACAAATTTATCTACCGCTACTAAACCACTATTAGTAGTCATTAGTGAATTAGTAATCTTTTTGAGTTCATTTGGATGGCATTTACCGCATGTTTCTTCAGCATCTGATAAATTACCAGGAATAAGAACCATCCCTTCGTGAGACCTTTCTTTATCAGCTTCTTTGCCATTACCAAGATGACAACTTGAACAACCTATAAGTTCTGGGTTATGATAGTTGGAATACCCTTTAGTTTCAGAATGACAACTAATACAAGTTTCTATATTTGAATTGATTGAAATATATTCAGATTCCTCATCATGGTTCATTGGATTAAAAAAAATATTCAATCTAATAAGTATGATTATTAATAGCACAAAAAGCACTACTATAATTGTAATATTTGTTACAAAACTTTTTTTCATTTTTAATATTCATAGCAAATCTACAACAAATATTCTACTGGAGTAACGCATTTAAATCACTAATTAATTGATTAGCATTTAAATAAGATGTTTGTTTTCTTGTGTGACATTTGTCACATATAGAATATTGAAAATCAGTCATTTAAATTCATTTTTTATGACAATTATCATAATCTAAAATCACATTAATAGATAATTTTACATCAGAAAAATATGTTAACATATGAGTACAAGTAGAAGAAAGTTTATAAAAATTTCTGCATTGGGTTTTGGAGGTGTTGCAGCATCGGCAAGTGCCTTTAATATGTTTGGAACAAACTCATATTTAAATGAGTTAGTTTTAGATAGTATAGCAAAGAAATTAAATGTTACACCTACGTATTGCGAGGTATGTTTCTGGAAATGTGCAGCATGGGCCCATTCTGATAATGAAGGGAATATTATTAAGATAATTGGTAATGAAACAGATCCACATTGTTATGGCCGTTTATGTCCAAGAGGTACAGGTGGTATAGGAATGTATTCAGATGAAGATCGTCTTAAAAAGCCCTTAATAAGAACAAATATAGATGGTGAACAAACTTTTAGAGAAGCCTCTTGGGAAGAAGCATTAGATATAATTGCAAATAAATTTAAATCCATTAAAGAAAAGTATGGATCAGAAGCTTTTGCTTTACTTAAGCATGGTTCTCCTGGTAAACATTTAGAACATTTATTTAAAGCTTACGGTTCAGATACAATTGCAGAACCTGCTTATGCTCAGTGTAGAGGCGCTCGAGAAGCTGGATTTGCATTAACTTATGGATCTTGGGTAGGATCACCAGAACCAACTGACATTAGAGATACCAAATGTTTAGTACTTATAGGTTCACATATTGGTGAAAATATGCACAATTCACAAGTTCAAGAAATGTCTGATGCTATTGATAACGGAGCAACTATAATTACAGTAGATCCACGTTTTTCAACTGCGGCAAGTAAATCTAAACACTGGTTAGCTATTAAACCAGCTACTGATATTGCTCTAATGTTAGCTTGGATGAACGTGATTATTGAAGAAGGTTTATATGATAAAAACTATGTAGAAAAATATACAACTGGATTTAACGAACTAAAAGATCATGTATTAAATTTCACACCTGAATGGGCATACGGAATAACAACAATTAAACCTGAAGTAATTAGAGAAACTGCACGTGAAATGGCAAATGCTTCTCCTTCAGTTATTGTACATCCTGGTCGTCACGTTTCTTGGTATGGAGATGATACACAACGTGCAAGAGCAATGGCTATTTTAAATGGTTTGTTAGGATCTTGGGGACGAAGAGGAGGATTCTATTTTAAAGAAAGTATAAAGGTTCCAAAATTCCCTTCTCCAACATATCCACATCCTAAATGGGATTGGAAAGATATAGGAGAAAAATATCCTATGGCTCAAATGGGAATAACTACTGAAGTAATTAGAGCTGCGATTCCTAGTGAAGACAATAAATATCCTGTTAAAGCAATGATGGTTGCTGGAACAAATATTACTAAATCTATTCCTGAAAAGGCATTACTTGAAAAAGCAATTGAAGAGCTTGAATTTTTAGTTGTAATGGATACTATGCCAATGGATGTAACTGGTTATGCTGATATAGTTTTACCTGAATGTACATATCTTGAACGTTATGATGGAATAAGATCGGCAACAAATAGAGAACCATCTATAGCTGTTCGTTTCCCGGCTGTAAAACCTAAATACGATTCTAAACCAGGATGGTGGGTTGCAAAACAAATAGGAGAGCGAATTGGTCTTGGAGACTATTTTAATTATAACGATTATGAAGAAGTAATTGCTTGGCAATTAGAACAGATGGGAACAAGCATTGAAGAAATGCGAAAAATTGGTGTAAAACATTTCCCTAGAACTTCTGGGCCATTATTCCTTAAAGAAGGTGAAAAGTATGAGTTTCCAACTGAAAGTGGAAAAATTGAATTGTATTCAAAACAGCTAAAGAGTTTAGGTTTCGATCCAATGCCAAATTACACCAAGCATCCAGAACCTCCACAAGGATTTTACAGATTAAATTATGGTAGAGCTCCTATGCATACCTTTAGTAGAACTGCAAATAATCCTAATCTTAACGATTTAAAGAGTGAGAACGATTTATGGGTAAATCCTAAAGTTGCTAGAATTCTTGGTTTAAGAAAAGGTCAGGAAGTTTGGTTAAGAAATCAAGATGAAGTAACATCTACTTTTTCAATAAAAGTTAGAGTTACAGAGCGTGTACGTTGGGATTCAGTTTATATGGTTCATGGTTTTGGACATGATAACAAAAAACTAAGTAGAGCATACGGAAAAGGAATAAATGACACTCAGCTAATATCTAAAGTTGCTGTAGATCCAATTATGGGAGGAACAGGAATGAGAGGAAACTTTGTAGAGATATTAACTGAAAACCCACATAAAACTGTAGAGATATGAGATATGCAATGGTTATAGACACTTTAAAATGTGTAGGCTGTAGCGACTGTGTTGTTGCTTGTCAAACAGAAAACAATGTGCCAATTGGTTATTGTAGAGATTGGATTACAGAAACCGTTGATGGATCGTATCCAAATATAGAGTTAGAATTAAAATCCGAACGTTGTAATCATTGTGAAAATGCACCTTGTGTAAGATGTTGTCCTACTGGAGCAAGCCACATAGTAGAAGGAGGAATTGTACTTGTAACACCAAATGAATGTATTGGTTGTGGAGCATGTATTGAATCATGTCCTTACGATGCACGTTACCAACATCCTGATGGTTATGTAGACAAATGTACGTTCTGTCAGCATCGATTAAAAAAAGGAGAACTTCCTGCATGTGTATCTGTATGTCCTACTAAGTGTATGTATTTTGGAGATTTAGACAATCCAAATAGTGAAGTTTCAAGATTATTAAAAAATAGAAAATATAAAACATTGGCACCTGAAGCAGGAACCAAACCACACGTTTATTATTTAATATAAATTAAAAATTATGCAAGAAGAATTATTTACAAGTGGTAGACACATTCCAAATATAGATCCTTCCTTAGAAATTTGGCATTGGCCAATTTCCCTTTATTTATTTTTAGGAGGATTAGCTGCAGGAATTTTATTTTTTATGGGATTAATAACTGTTTTAGGAAAAGAAAAAGAATATCCTACTACAGTAAAGTATGCATCAATAGTACCACCAATTGCTTTATCTGTTGGTTTGTTAGCTTTAGTTTACGACTTAACACATCCCTTATATACATGGCAATTGTATACAACAGTTAGATTAGAATCTCCGATGTCTTGGGGAGCATGGGTATTATTAATAACAACACCTTTATCCTTTTTATGGGTTTTTAGTAATTGCTCTGAATTATTTCCAAAATGGAATTTGAAATTTGATTTTCTTAAGAAGTTTGAAAGTTTTTTAAAGCAGAATAGAAAGACTATGGCGTATGCTTTAATTCCTTTAGCAATAGTATTAGGAGTTTATACTGGAATTCTGCTATCTGCATTTAATGCAAGACCTTTATGGAATAATGCAATTTTAGGACCTCTATTTTTAACTTCTGGATTATCTACAGGAGCTGCAACAATAATATTACTTTCAAAAACAGCTAAAGAAAGACATCTTTTTGGAAAGATTGATTTAGCCTTAATCGTAATTGAATTAGGTTTAATTGTTCATATGCTTATGGGAATGTATGCAGGTTCTCAAGTACAGTTAGAAGCTATGCAATTACTTATAGGAGGAGAATTTACAGTTCCATTTTTTGGGTTCGTAATAATACTGGGTTTAATTATTCCTGGAATTCTTGAATTATTAGAAGTAAAAGGGTATAAAATTCCAGTTGCTGTTCCAGCTTTATTAGTATTAATTGGAGGTTTACTTTTTAGATTTATAATGGTTGAAGCAGGCCAAATAACGCGTTTTCTTTATTAACTATGAAAGACACAAAAGAACAAAACAGACATATTTATTGGAATCCATATTTTGGCGGATTTCTATTAGGAATTTTAATCATTATCACGTTTTATATTACTGGAAGAGGTTTAGGTGCAAGTGGTGCAATGAAAAGTAGTGTAGTAACAATAGTAGATGATGTTTCTCATGAACATGCAGAACAAAGTGCTTATTATAGCAAATTTGTAAGTGATGATAAATCACCAATGAACAATTGGATTGTCTTTGAAACATTAGGTGTATTAATAGGAGCTTTCATCTCTGGTGGTTTAGCAGGAAGGATTGGATGGAGAGTTCAACATTCACCTAAAATTACGCGTAGACGCCGTTTAATATTTGCCTTAATTGGAGGTGTTTTATTTGGGGTAGGAGCTCAAATTGCAAGAGGCTGTACAAGTGGAGCAGCTTTAAGTGGTATGGCAGTATTATCAACAGGAGGTTTTATAACAATGCTTGCCATATTTGGCACAGGATATTTATTTGCCTATTTCTTTAGAAAAAATTGGATTTAAAACATTAAAATTAAAAATTATGGGACCATTAATTCCTAACGATATAATACCTTTTGAATGGAATAGTATAATAGCAATTGTTATTGGAATATTCTTTGGATTTATTTTAGAAGCTTCTGGATTTTCTTCTTCAAGAAAACTAGCTGGTGTGTTTTATGGCTACGATTTTGCTGTATTAAAAGTGTTCTTTACAGCTGCAATAGTATCGCTAATTGGACTTTTATATATGGATTACCTAGGCTATGTAGATATGAGTAGATTATATGTTCATCCTACCTATTTGTGGGGAGCTATTATTGGTGGAGCAGTAATGGGAATAGGATTTGTAACAGGAGGATTTTGTCCTGGAACTAGTTTATGTGCTGTTGCAATTGGAAAAATAGATGCTATTGTGAATGTTATAGGTATTATGATCGGAATCTTTATTTTTTCTGAATTATTTACATTCTTTGAACCTATTTATAATGGCTATTTCCAAGGAAATATAACATTAATGGACTCTTTAGATGTTAATCCATATTGGTTTGTATTCATATTAACAGTAGTTGCCATTCTTATGTTTGCTGCTTCTGATTTGATACGTAAAAGAGTAAAAAAAGTATTCTATTAATTAAAATAAATAAAAATGGTAAATAGAAAATTAGTTAAGTTTTTATCATTTAGATATATAATTTTATCAATTGTCTTTATTGTATTAGCAGGAGGATTGGTAGTCTTACCTAAATTTGAAAAGCAAGAAGGTATTGAACCTGAAAAACTTTTAGCAGATGCTATTAGCCCTGAACGCTATATCTCTACAGATGTATTAGCCGATAGAATGATTAATCAGGATCCAACACTTTTATTGATTGATTTAAGAACTGCAGAAGATTACAATAAATATGCTTTGCCAAATGCAATAAATATTCCAATTGAAAATATATTTTCTAAAGATTACGAAGGTTACTTAAATCAAGTAGAATATGATGTAGTATTATATTCTAACGATAATTTTAAAGCAGATCAGGCATGGATTTTATGTAAACGATTAGATTATAAAAACCTACGTGTTTTAAAAGGAGGTATTAATAAATGGTACTCAACTATTATTAACCCAGAAAAACCTACTGAATTAATGGCGTCAAAGGCTTTTGATTTGTATTCCTTTAGAAAAGCTGCAAGCATGTATTTTGGTGTGGCATACCCTCAAAAAGAAACAGAAAAGAGAGTTGTAGCTAAAGCAAAACCTAAGGTAACAACAACTGCTAAAGTAGTAGTGCCTAAAAAGAAAAAGAAAAAAATGCCAGTAGAAGGTGGTTGTTAATATAACAAAAGATAATTTTTATGAAAGAATTAGAAAAAACTAAACGTATTTCAATAGCAGCAGTCTTAACTATTCTATTGGTAATTATTGCATTATTATCTTATAAAAGACCAAGTCATTTATACTCAGAAAGTATTGAGAAATCATTAGAATTAGTTTCAAATTCCGATTATATATTTACACAACAGGATCTTGAGAAATATGATTTCGAGCTTGTAGATGTTCGTAGTAATATTGAATACATTAAAGGTCACCTAGATAATGCAATTAATATATATGTACCTGAAATTTTAGATCCTAAAAACTCAGAATTTTTTCAGGAAATGAAAGAGAATAATAAGACAGTTGTTTTGTATGGAGCTAGCCCAAATGAAGCATTAACGCCTTTTATGTTATTACAGCAGTTAGGTTATAATAATATAAAGATATTAACAGTAGACTTAGAGTATTCACAGGATAAATTAATTGTTAAATCTTCAACTTTAGAAGAAAACAAATATGACATTAAGAAGTATATTGACGAATCAATTAAAAAAGCTACTGCAAAACCCAAAACTATCCCAAAACCAAAACCTGTTGTTAAAAAAATAACACCAGTAAAAAAGAATAAAAAATTGCCAGTAGAAGGTGGTTGTTAGTTTTATTTTTTTGCCCTTAAAATCAGTATTATTTATATAAAAAAAGGTTCTTTTTGGAACCTTTTTTTTGTATCCATTTTTTTAATATTTATGACGCTCCTTAAATAGTGTTAAATGCAATTTAAAATACTGAAAAACAACCACTTAATATGTAACCAATGTTACACAGTAAACTCATTATGTATTAGGCAATTATGACTTTTGTCATGATTAAAATTTATGTTCTAAAGTAATTTTAGCCAACAATAATAATTGACAATAAATTTATATTACCATGAAAAAAACACCTTTATTTTTTGTACTTTTTTTCTTCGCGTCATTTTTATTTACTAATGCGCAAAGTACACCCACAGAGTTCGATCTTTTGGTTAATTATTTAGAAGAAAATGGAAATTTCATTAATAGTGAAATGGCACCAGCACTAATCTCACCAGATGAGGTTAAAAAGAATATCAAAAACGAAAAGTTTTTGGTGCTAGATATTAGATCTGAAAGTTGGTTTGAATATGGCCACATCAAAAATGCTAAAAACATTGAAGCAGCTGAATTGTTAAACTACTTTGAAACAACTATTAATCCTTCAGGCTTAGAAAAAATTGTTCTAGTTTGTTACTCTGGTCAATCAGCTTCATATTTTGCAAGCTTACTTAGAATTGCTGGATACGATAATGTTTATAGTATGGAATGGGGAATGAGCTCTTGGAGACTTGATTTCGCTGAAAATTCTTGGCTAAAAAATGTTAAAAATGATTTCGCAGATAAATTAGAAACTGCCGAAAACGTAAAACCTGAAAAAGCTGTATTTCCAACTTTAGAAACTGGAAAAACTGAACCAGCAGATATTTTAAAAGTTCGTTTAGATTCTCTATTTGCGACTCCTTATAAAGAATATATAGTTAAATCTCCGGATGTATTTGAAACACCAGAAAACTATTATGTAGTTAACTATGGACCTCAAGAATCTTATATAGCAGGACATATTCCAGGAGCAGTTAATTATTTGCCTAATGGTTCTTTAAATCTAGAAAATGATTTAATAACGCTTCCAATAGATAAGAAAATTGCTGTTTATGATGCTACAGGTTTAGGTACAGCTTATACAGTAGCTTATTTAAATGTATTAGGTTATGATGCAGGAAATATTGCTTATGGAGCAAATGGATTTATGAATGAACTTCTTATAGAAAAAGATTGGAATGCATTTACTAAAAAAGAAGTAAACATGTTCCCAGTAATTGAATAATAAAAAATAATCAAAACAATAAATAACAAAAAATTTAAAATCATGAAAAAACTAGCTTTATTATTAATCGGACTTTTAATAGCGCCAACATTATTCCTAACATCATGTGATAGAGGAGATGATCCTACTGGTACAACTGTTGTTACTACTCCTGCTTTCGAAACTATGAAAGATTACATGGTAGCAAACGGGATGGATATTCCAAAAATTATAACAAACTCAGATAGTGAGAAATTTGTTGTAGGAGCTCCTGCAACTGCAGATTTAGATGCATTCTTAGCTAAGTATTATATCATGGATATAAGACAAGAATCAGCTTTTAATGCAGGTCATATTCAAGGTGCAAACTTAACTGCATTTTCAGATATTTTAACTGAAGCACCTAATGCAGGTTCTAAGCCTATATTAGTGGTATGTTATTCAGGACAAACAGCATGTTATGCAACTGCTTTATTACGTCTTTATGGATATACTCATACTCGAGCCCTTAAATGGGGAATGTCAGGATGGAATAGTACTACTGCAGCATCTTGGGATGGAAAAATTGGAGCACAAGAAGCAAATGGACATTCAAATTGGTCTTACTCAGCAGCTCCAGCAAATATAGTATTCTCAAACCCTACAATTTCTACTTTTGAAACTTCAGGAGAAGCAATGCTTAAGAAAAGAGTTGAGGACGCTGTAGTAGCAGGATTTGGAGCAGCAACAGTTGCAGGTACAGATGTATTAAATAACCCTAACAATTACTTTATCAATAATTATTTTAGTGAAGGTGATTATACTGCATTTGGTCATATAGCTAACGCATATAGAATTCTTCCTTTAACTCTAGCAAATAATGAGTATAAAAACTTAAATCCTGATGGAGAAATAGTTACATATTGTTATACAGGACAAACTTCTGCAGTTATGACAGCTTGTTTAAGAGTTTTAGGTTACAATGCTAAATCTTTAACTTTTGGTATGAATGGAATGTATAATACAAATCCAGTATGGAGTACTAACCAATGGGGTGGAGACTCTAATCCAAAAGATTTACCATTAGTAAATTAATTTACAACACATTTAATATTCAAAATATATATTATGAATAATCGATTTTTAGTATTGTTTGCATTAATAACAATGTTTTCAGTAAACAGTACATTTTCACAAGGATGTGAAGGTGATGATGCAACAACAGCAAATGATTCGTTAGCACCAAAAACAATAGTTTTTGGTTATCTTCAAACGCAATACGATTACGGTTTTACAAACCCAGATGCAAGTACATTTAGATTTAAAAGAGCACGAATTGGTGTTAGAGGAAAAGTAATGGATGATTTCTCTTACTATTTTATGCTTGAAACTAGTCCTTTTATTGGAAGTACAGGTGATGCATATCTTATGGATGCATTTGTAACTTGGAATAAACATAATTGGTCTCGCGTTTCTGTAGGTTCATTTAAACAACCATTTAGTTTAGAAGTCTCTACAGCATGTCACAGTCTTACAACAATTGATCGTTCTATAGTGGCAGATCAATTAGTTGCTCCACAAAGAGATTTTGGTTTAATGGTACTTGGTGGAAACAAATACACTAAGTTTAATTATGCTGTTGCTCTTATGAATGGTAGAGGACTTAAAGTAAAGGACGATAACCAAAAGAAAGATATTGTAGGTCGACTTACTTATAAAGTAACAGATTTTGCAACTATAGGAGCAAGCTTTAGATATGGATATCCTATTCCAAATAATAATGACGATACAAGAACAACTTTTGGAGGTGAATTATTGGTGAAACTTAATAACTTTACGCTACAAGGTGAATATATCTACGATGAAGGTGCTTATTTTAGTGGAGCAGCTGGTGGATGTGGAACAACTCCTGTAGAATTAGGTGAAAAACGTGATGGTGCTTATGCAATGTTAACGTATGATACTAAATGGAAAGTTCAACCAGTTTTTAAGTATGAGTATTTTGACCCTAATATTGATGTTAAAGATATTGGATATCAAGAAATGATGACTTTAGGATTTAACTATTTCTTTAACGATAAAGTTAGATTACAAATGAATTATCAAGCACATATTGAAACTATTAATAATGTTGATAACGATATGTTATTAGCACAATTACAGATTAAATGGTAATTTGAATTATTGTCATATTTCAACTCAATATTAAATTGATAATTAAAACTCTCTAGATTTCTAGAGAGTTTTTTTTACCTTTATGCCTCATTTTAAATAATAATGTTAACTATGAATGAAGGACTTAAAGGAAAAATTGAATCTTGTTATTTAGATGTATTTGAAAAAAACCTAATTGAAGAATTAGCAGAGGTTGGTTATTATCAAAAAATTCCTAAAGACGAATTACTTATAGATATTGATGATGAGTTGACTCACGTACCAATGATTTTAAGTGGAGTTGTAAAAATCATTAGAAGAGATAAACAAGGAGACGAAATTGTTTTATACTATTTAGAACAAAGCCATACATGTGCTATTTCTTTTGTTAATTGCATCAATAGAAATAAAAGCATATTTAGAGGTGTAGCAGAACAAGATGTAGAAGCTGTTTTTATTCCAGTTCAATATATAGATGAGTGGCTAGTAAAGTATAAATCCTTTAGACATTTTATTATAGATAGTTATCATTTTAGACTACTAGAAATGGTAGATTCCATAGATAGTTTGGCATTCTTAAAACTTGAAGAAAGATTGTTTAATTATATAAATGAAAAAATGAAGATTACGAATACTAATACACTTGAGATAACACATCAAGAGCTTGCCGAAGATCTTAATTCTTCTCGAACAGTTATTTCAAGACTACTTAAACAACTTGAACAAAATGGTAAAGTAAGAATGCACAGAAATAGACTTCAGCTTGTAAAATAAGTGCTTTTTTATCTATAATAAATTTTACTGAAAATAGCTGTATACTGTAACAATTGTTACTATTTAAGCCACTTCACTTATGTATTTTTGATATGTTGATTTCTAGTTGATTTAAATTAGAATTTGTAGTTAACATTATTAAAAATAGATGAATTACAGACTGTATTTAAATTATTATTTATCTTAAACTATTTTATCCTAAAAATAATAAGTTTAAGTTTTTGGTTGATTAAAAGGGTAGTTTAAAAACTACCCTTTTTAAACTCACATTAATAAAGTATTTAGCCATGCAAAATAAATTTTTCCTTCTATTTTTAGTAGTAATCTTCATAAGTTGTAAAAACTCAAATAAAGAGAATTATCTATTATCTGAAAATATAAATATTCAAGACTTAAACGATTCGCATCCTGGTAAAAAGCTTTTAGAAACGAATTGTTATGTATGTCATAATCCAACAACAGATCATGATAGTAGAATTGCGCCTCCTATGATAGCTGTAAAAAAACATTATATTTCTGAGACAACTACAAAACAAGAATTTATTTCAGATATGCAGGAATGGATTAAAAACCCAACAGAAGAAAAAGCAAGAATGTTTGGTGCAGTTAGAAAGTTTGGAGTTATGCCTAAAACACCTTATCCTGAAGAAACAATTAAAAAAATAGCAGATTATATCTACGATTATGATATAGAACAACCAGAATGGTTTGAGGTTCATTTTAATGAAGAAAAAGGAAAAGGAAAGGGAATGGGTTATGGCAAAGGCAATGGAAATGGACAAGGTAAAGGTAGAATGCTGATGAAAAGTCAAGTTAAAAATGATGACATTCAGAATTTTAATAAATCCAATAGGTCCTATAGTGACTTAGGATTAAATTATGCACTCTCTACAAAGCAAGAATTAGGAAAAAACTTAATGGGTACTATCCAAAAAAAAGGAACACTTGCAGCCTTAAACTTTTGTAACGAAAAGGCTCTATCTATTACAGATAGTATGTCTAATAAATTTAAAGCAATAATTAAAAGAGTTTCAGATAAACCTCGAAATCAAAATAACCTGGCGAGTTCTTTAGAACAAGAATACATTGCAATATTTAAAAATGAAGTTAAGGAAGGAAAAGAAACAAATCCAATTACTGTAGAGCATGGAGATAATATTAAATTTTACTATCCAATAGTTACAAATTCCATGTGTTTACAATGTCATGGGAACAGTGAAGACCAAATTAAAGAAGAAACATTTAAGACAATAAAAGCATTATATCCTAATGATCAAGCAATAGGATATGCTGTAAATAATGTTCGTGGTATATGGAGTATAACTTTTAATAAAAACAATGAGTAAGTTTAGAGAT
>Ga0102814_10001099_pt1 | contig 19256 bp, 16 predicted proteins | sample ColrivemetaGS741_FD_79112 | JGI IMG/M metagenome (GOLD analysis project Ga0102814, IMG submission 79112) | Estuarine microbial communities from the Columbia River estuary - Flood tide ETM metaG S.741 | ecosystem: Environmental > Aquatic > Marine > Intertidal zone > Estuary | place: USA... | reverse complement strand
TCGAATGTTTTGATGGTCTGCATCCAAATGTGTTTTCTCCAAAGGAAGAAATTCCGCACGATGACTTCACATGTATTGAAGACATTAATAACTACCTACTTCAACATCCAGAAGTTCAAGCGTATTTAAACCTTAGAAAAAAAGGAAAGACGACAGGAAAAGCTATGTTTTTGATGTTTGATGAAACGACTGAGAAACTTGCCAAAAAATTAGGACTAGAAATCATGTTCCCTCCTGCAAAGATGCGAACCTTAATGGATAACAAAGTAAATACCAATAGAATTGCAGAAAAGGCTGGTGTACCTTGTGTACCTTACGTGCTTTCACCTGTTGAAGACTATGCACACTTAAATAAAATATCTAAAGTTCTTGGTACCGATTTAGTAATTCAAACGCCTTTTGGCGATTCGGGACATACCACATTTTTTATCTCTAATGAAAAAGAATTCAAAAAGTATGAAGAAGAGATTATCAAAGAAAAAGAAGTAAAAATAATGAAGCGCATCAATTGTAAAGGTTCTGCAATTGAAGCTTGTGTTACTAGACATGGTACCATTGTTGCGCCTTTAATGACGGAACTTGTTGGGTTTAAAGAATTGACTCCTTACAAAGGTGGCTGGTGTGGTAACGAAATTTATCCGAATGCATTTACTCCTGAAATTCGCGAAAAAGCAACAAAATACACACAGCTCTTCGGTAATCAATTAAGAAAAGAAGGATACAAAGGCTATTTTGAACTGGATTTTTTAATCGATCAGGATAATGGTGAAGTTTATTTAGGGGAATTAAACCCAAGGGTAACGGGCGCAAGTTCTATAACCAATCACGCTGTTTTTGCTTTAGCAGATGCCCCTCTTTTTGTATTCCATATTTTAGAATGGATGAATGTAGATTACGACTTAAACATAAAAGAGTTGAATGAGCGATGGGCGAGACAAGAAAACGTAGATGGATGGAGTCAATTAATTGTTAAACATACTGAAGATACTATAGAGTATGTTTCTGAAGCACCAAAATCAGGGATTTATAAAATGTTTGATAATGGACACATACAATTTGATAGAATGGATACGCATAGAAGAGCGGTTGAAACAGAAAACGAAGCGTTTTTTCTGCATATCTCCAAAGTAGGTGATTATTTATATGAAGGAGCAGATATGGGTATATTGGTATCAAGAGGTCGTATGATGACCGATGATTTTAAACTTAACGCACGTGCAAAAAATTGGATTAATGCTATACGTAACAAATATGTATCTCAAATAGTTGAAGATAAACGAGAACAAGTCGTACTAAGCGGAAGTTTAACAAAGTAATATGGAATTTAAGAGTATCAATCCTTACAGCGGGAAAGTAGTTGGACAATACACAGCGATTTCACAAAAGGAACTAAACGATAGACTCAATAAAAGTCAAATCGCTTTTGAATCTTGGAGAAATGTACCGCTTTCGGAACGCTGTAATCTTATTAAAAAAGCCGGACAAGTACTACGAGATAATGTAGAGGAGTATGCTAAAATGATTACTATGGAAATGGGGAAACCTATTGCGGAATCGAGAGCAGAGGTAAACAAATGTGCATGGGTATGTGATTATTTTGCAGAAAATGCTACAGAATTCCTTGCAGATCAATTTATTGCAACCGAAGCTGAAAAAAGTTTTGTAAAGCACGACCCAATTGGAAGTGTTTTAGCTATTATGCCTTGGAATTTCCCTTTTTGGCAAGTTTTCAGATATGCTGCTCCAACCTTGACTGCGGGTAATACTGGATTGTTAAAACATGCCCCTAACGTATTTGGTTGTGCTAAGCAAATAGAGGACGTGTTTACTAAAGCAGGGTATCCTACTTATGTTTTCCAAAATCTAATTGTTCATCATGAACAAACAGAGCAAATCATTTCCCACAAAGCTGTTAAAGCAATAACACTAACCGGAAGCGAAAGAGCAGGTTCAGCTGTTGCTGAGATCGCAGGACGACATATAAAAAAAACAGTATTAGAACTTGGTGGAAACAACGCTTTTATTGTTTGTGAAGATGCGGATATTGATAAAAGTGTTAAAATAGCTCTTACAGCTCGTATGCTTAATTGCGGACAAAGTTGTATTGCGGCGAAGCGTTTTATTTTAGTTGAGAGTATCTATGAAGAATTCGTTCAGAAATTTACAAACGCCGTAAAAGCGTTGAAATCTGGAGACCCTTTAGATGAAAACACCACTATAGGTCCCTTGGCAAGGATTGACCTTACTAATCAATTGAATAATCAAGTGAAAGAGTCTTTAGCGCAAGGCGCTAAATTATTGCTAGGCGGGAACCAAAATGATTGCTACCACGAACCCACAATTTTGGGCGACGTAAAACCAGGAATGGCTGCATTCGATCAAGAAACTTTTGGGCCATTAGCAGCTATGATGAAAGCTAAGGATATGGATCATGCGTTCGAACTTTCAGAAAATTCTAATTATGGGCTAGGGTTAACGGTATGTACCAAAAATACGGAGAAGGCTTTAGAATATGCAAATCGAGTTAGTGATGGCGCCTATTTTATAAACGAATTAGTTAAATCTGATCCCAGATTACCATTTGGAGGTACCAAAAATTCGGGATACGGACGAGAATTGGCAAAAGATGGTATGATGGAGTTCGTCAATCGAAAAACTGTTTATATGAAGCTTTAATTCAAACGAGTATAATTATAAAAAAATTATTTTTTATTTTCACAATTGCTAAACAGTATGTTTTAAATTAAAAACACACTGTTTAGCAGTTATAGTAATATAAGGTTTTATTTAATCCTTTGTTGTTTCACAAATATCAGAATTAAACTTTCCTATTTAATCTTTTACACCTAATTTCTCTAAAATGGTATCCATTAAACACCATTTTGTGATGGATGATTGTAATAAATTGGCGCCAACAAAGGCTGTAAACCATAACCAGTTTTGATTCACATAAATAGCAAGTAATAAACTTACAAGTATAAATGTTCCTGCAACGGCTCTAACAATTCTGTTTTTCATTTTATATGGGTTTTAGTTTGATTTTTCAATGTTTAAAACTGCCACATGAATGTGTGACATGGATTTTTGAGTACTGTTGAAATCCTTAATCAATTCAAAAAGCATATCTACATTTTCTTTTTTTACAAAGGCATAAAAAAGAATAGATTCTGTTTGATTCATTTCACTGGAAAACCAATTCGATTCAACAGCATCTTCTGTACTATCACGATAACCTCTAACTTCTTTAAAAGAAAAGGTTTTAACTTCTGCTTTCTTAAGTTGCAATTTAATATCTTTTTCAAATTGCTTTATTGCGGTAATAATAACTAGTTTCATTTGTTTTTTTTATTTAATTATTATTCTTCCAAGGTTTCGTCTTTTTCCCATTTTTTACGCTCAGTTATGTAATACAGCAATGGTACAACAATTAAAGTAAGTATTGTGGAAACAATTGCTCCTGCAACTAACGATATGGCTAATCCTTGAAAAATCGGGTCGAATAAAATGATGGAAGCTCCAATAACAACAGCACCTGTAGTTAATAAAATAGGTGTTGTTCTAACAGCTCCGGCATCGATAATAGCTTGTTTAATTGGAACTCCATCGTTTAATCGAATCTCAATAAAATCGATTAATAACACCGAGTTTCTTACCATAACACCCGCTAGAGCAATCATTCCGATAAATGAAGTTGCTGTAAAGAATGCTCCTAAAACCCAGTGACCTAAAACAATACCAACCAATGAAAGCGGAATGGCCACCATCATAACCAGCGGAGTTTTAAAGTTTTGAAACCATCCAACAATAAGCATATAAATAATAACAATTACTATTAAAAAGGCTGCTCCTAAGTCGCGGAATACTTCTAAAGTTATTTGCCATTCACCATCCCATTTTACCGTGAAATCGGTTTCTTCAGTTGGAGAATCGATATACAATTCATTTAATTTATAACCTTTTGGAAGCTCAATTTTTTGAAGTTTTTCATTCATTCCTAAAATTGCATATACAGGACTTTCCAAAGCGCCTGCCATATCTGCCAAAACATAAACCACACGTTTTTGGTCCTTTCTGTAAATGGTATGTTCTAAAGTTTCTTTTTTAACAGAAACCAAATCACTCACAGGAATTACATTACCACGACTCCCTTTTATTTTTAAGTTTTGAATATCCTGTAATGATGTTTTATCCTTATCATCTAAAGAAAGTACAATACTAACATTGTCGTTTGATGTTTCATCATATAAATTTGCTATTGGATATTCCTGTAGTAAATAGGTTAAATTCCCAACAATTTGTTGCGGTGCAATACCATGAAGCATGGCTTTTTCTTTGTCTACTTCAAGTCGATATTCAATTTGATTGGCTTCAACCATCCAGTCGGCATCAACAACGTCCACTGTATTTTCCAGTATGCTTTTTACTTGATCAGCAACTTTAATTTGCTCGTCATAATTTGGTCCTCCGTATACTTCAGCAACTAAAGTTGAAAGCACTGGTGGTCCTGGTGGAACTTCTACTATTTTTACATTTGCGTTGTATTTTTTTGCAATTTTTTGAATGTTCGGACGTACAATTTTTGCAATATCATGACTTTGTAAATCTCGATTTTCTTTGTGTAAAAGATTCACTTGAATATCGGCCATATTGCTGCCTCCTCGTAAGTCATAATGTCTTACCAAACCATTAAATGTAATAGGAGCAGAGGCGCCAATATAGTTTTGGTAATCTACAACTTCGGGTATAGTTTTTAAATAATGCGTTATTTCTTGAGTAACAACCGCCGTTCTTTCTAACGTAGTGCCTTCTGGCATATCAATAACTACCTGAAATTCATTTTTGTTATCGAAAGGCAGCATTTTTACAGCGACCGATTTGGTAAAAAACATCATTACTGATCCTAAAAGTAAGACTCCAGTTATTATGAACATGATGTTTCGTTTCTTAGGACTATCTAAAAACGGTTGCTCTATTTTTTTATATATTTTGTAAATTTTGCTTGATTCTAGACCTTCTTCCTCTTTATGTGCTTGTTCATCTTTTTCTTGCAGTAAATAATAACCTAAATAAGGGGTTACTGTTAATGCTACAAACAACGATAATATCATGGCAATAGAAGCGCCAATTGGCATCGGACTCATATAAGGTCCCATCATACCAGACACGAAAGCCATAGGTAAAATAGCGGCTATTACCGTAAATGTTGCTAAAATGGTTGGGTTACCTACTTCATTTATAGCATAAATGGCAGCTTGTTTAAATGGTAAGCGCTTCATTTTAAAATGCCTGTGCATGTTTTCGGCAATAATAATACTATCATCTACCACAATACCTACCACAAATACTAACGCAAAAAGCGTAATTCTGTTCAGAGTATAGCCCAGCATATAATATGCAAACAATGTTAAAGCAAAGGTTAATGGTACCGAAAAGAAAACCACCAAACCACCACGCCAACCCATAGCCAGCATCACCAAAATGGTTACGGCTAAAATGGCAACACCTAAATGCAATAACAGTTCACCTACTTTATCTGATGCTGTTTCACCATAATTTCTGGTAACATCAATATGTACATCGTCAGGAATTAAAGTTGATTTTAATTTATCAATATGCGTTAAAATCTTTTCAGATATTTTCATCGCATCGGCACCTTTTACTTTCGAAATTGAAATAGTAACAGCAGGATATTCCGATTTATAGTCTTTAAAACTATCGTTGGTTTGCCCAAATCCAAAAGAGACATAACTTTTTGCAGACGAAGGTCCGTCTTGAATAGTTGCTACTTGTTTTAAGTAAACGGGTCTGTTTTCATTGACGCCTACAACTAAATTTTCAACATCTTCAGCAGTTTCTAAAAAGCGTCCGGTTGTTATTAAATATTCAGTATCATTATTTATAAAACTACCCGATTGCGAGCTACTGTTATTAGCCTGAATCATCTGCATAATACCTAATGCATCCACGCCATTCCCAGCCATTTTATCCTTGTCTAAAATAACTTTTAGTTCGCGATTTCTTCCTCCAATCACTTTAGTAATCGACACATCTTTAACCTTTTCAATTTCCGATGTTAATTCTTCGGCAATTTGGCGCAACTGAAAATCATCATAGTTTTCACTCCAAAGTGTTAACCCAAGCATTGGCACATCGTCAATAGAACGTGTTTTAACCACAGGTTTATAAACCCCAGGTGGAAACATATTTTCATGCTTCATCAACTCGTCATAAAGCTTCACGTACGAGCGTTCGGTATCTTCACCTACATAAAACTGAATCACCATTACTGCCTGCCCATTCATAGCCATACTATGCACGTGCTCAACACCTTTAATGTTAGAAATAATTTTTTCCAAAGGCTTTACAACCCTGTTCTCAACCTCAGTAGGATTTGCACCAGGGTACCCTACCAGCACATCAGCCATAGGCACATTAATCTGTGGTTCTTCCTCTCTAGGAATAAGAAACGAACTGTATATACCAATTATCATCAAGCCAATCATCAATAATATGGTAAGCTTGGAGTTTATGAAAAAATGGGCAATTTTACCCGATATTCCTTCTTGCATCTTTTTATATTTTTTGGCGTTTTAACAGGCTATCCGTTGCAATCTTTTTTTTGATTTCGTCGTTACGAAGTAAATTTTTTAATTTACTGTGGCAATCATTTACTAAAAATGGACGTATCTTATTTCAAAAAAAAGGATTTTCACTGCTATCCTTAACGCGTTAATTTATTATTGAATAGTTACTTTGGCGCCGTTAAATAATTTCCCGTCTGCCGAAATAATGTAAGATTCGTTTGATGACAATCCTGATAATACTTCTATCTGATTACCAAAAGTTCTGCCCAAACGCAACCAGCGTAATAAAGCGGTATTGCTTTCACTAACCGTATAAACGCCTTGCAGCTGACCTTTAATAACTAAGGCTTCTTTTGGTAATAAAACCATGTCTGTTTTTTCTTTAGTTTCAATTGGGAATTGTACGGTTACAAACATTCCTGATAAGATAGGAACATCCGTTTTATCCAATGCAACTTTAACAGCGTATTGTCCACCTGTATTTTTAGCAGAATTACTTACTTCAGTAACTTTACCTATCACGGTTTTATTCATCGATTTTACAAGTACGTTCACTAAAGTGCCAGACGCTATTTTAGAAATATCGCTTTCTGGCACATTGGCTGCTACTTCAAAGTTCCCCGGAGTTTCTACCGAAATTAACGGCATTCCCGGGTTTGCCATATCGCCTGTTTCAATTGATTGACCAGTAATAACACCACTAAAAGGTGCTGTTATATTAGAATATGCTAGTTGTGCATTAATTTCATTTTTCATTTGTTTAGCACCTTCTAAACGTGCTTTTGCCATTACATAATGGGCGTTCATATCATCAAATTCTTTTTGAGATACACTGCTATCTGCTAACAAACTTTTAAACCTTTTGTAATCTTTTTCCGCATTATTAAAAGCGGCAGTAGCTTCTGTAATACCTGCGTTTACCTGTGCTTGTTTAGCTTGTAAATCGGTATTATTAATAGAAACTAATAATTGACCTTTAGAAACTTTATCGCCAACTTTTATATGCACTTTTGTAACATAACCCATCATTCGGGTACTTAAATTAGCACTATTAACAGCTTCAATAGTACCACTTGCTGTTAAAAATGGGTTGCCAGCATTTTCTGTTACTGCATTTACTTTTACAGGAATAGGGTTTGTGTTATCTGCTATTTCACTTTTTTTCTCGTTTCCACAACTTATTACAAAAAGTGCGATTGTAATTAAAGTAATTATGTATGTATATGTTTTCATCATTGGTAATTATTCTTTCGTTAAAAAATCTAAATATGCTTGCGTGTAATTGTATTCAAAAATAGTTTGGTAATATTCTAATTGCTTTTGTGCAAATTGGGTTTCTGCCATCAATAAATCAGATGTTTTTTCAAGACCTTCCTTAAACCTGTTAGTTCTAATTCTTAAAGATTCTTCAGATTGCTCTAAGGCTAAAGCTGTTAGGTTTAATCTGTTTTCTGCATCTGTAAACGCACGTTTTGCTTTGTTTAATTCTAAATTACTTTGCGATACATATTGATCGTATTGTAACTTTGATTTTTCATATTCGGATCTACTTTTTTGTGCTTTTCCGATACGCTTAGATCCTTGAAATAAATCCCAGCTTAACTGAGCACCAACTAGATACCCATTAGCATCACCCTGAAAAACCTGGTCGTCATACAACTCATAACTTCCAAAAGCGTTTAATCGTGGTAGAAACGCCATTTTATCGGCCTTATTAATGTTACTGTAAGCGTTCGAAGCAAATTCCATAGCTTTAATATCAGAGCGATTTTCAGAAATTTTCATATCGTTTTTGTAATCAATCTTGTCGATAGATAAGCTATCGCTGGGTTGATATATTACGTATGTTTCGTCATTCATTAAAAACGATAAATAATTTGAAGCATTTTGCACATTACTTTTTGCCGTTTGTAATTGGTTTTTTATTTCGGTAACATGCACTTCAACATTTAAAATATCAGCACGTTGCAAATAGCCTTGATTAAAACTATTAGCGGCGAGTGTTTTATTTGAGTTTGCTGCTTCTAATGCTTTTTCTAATACGGCTACACCTTTATAGGCGAGTTGTAGTTGCATATAGGCTTTTTCAACTTCAAGCGACAAATATTCTTTTGTTCTTTGTGATTGTAGTGAAGTGGCCTCCATTTTAGCTTTCGCAGCTTTGCGCTGATAAATACCATCAACATTAATTAATGGTTGTTGAATTTCTAGCTTTGTTGCAAAGTTTTGAGTCTGATTTGGATTATTAAGTAAAGCAGGATTAAAATCGTTTTGAGTTAAGATTGCCTGATTTAATTTAGATCCAAAAGCCATGAGCGGATTGGTAGTTGAAATACCTGTATGAGAGACGCTAATATTTGGTAAAAAAACCGCATTGGTCTGTCTGTAATCTGCTCTGGCGCCATTGAAGTCTTCATTAGAAATTTTCAGCGATTGATTGTCTTCTGAAACTTTGCTCAATACTTCCGACTTAGTAATAGGAACTAACTGTTGAGCCTGAAGTAATGATACAAAGAATAAAAACCCAATTGTAATATGATATAATATTTTGTTCATTTTTTTTAATTTGATAATGCAAATGTACCTTAGACAAAGACTGTAGTAAGTAACTAATGTTACTGACCATTTTGAAATAGAAAACTGAAAAACTCTCATTTTTTTCGTATAATTTTTTAATTGCAAGTATTAAACACTTGCCTTTTGTTTTTTTATAAGATGTATTTAAGAGAGTAATTTAACTTACTTAAAGAACCGCAACAATGATATTAATCAGGAGCAATTGAAAGTTTGAAAGTATTTTATTAGAGCTGTTAAAATAAAAAAGCACCCCAAACAGAGTGCTTTTAGAATCAACCAACCAAAACCCTGACATAGCTGTCAGAATTATTTTTTAAAATCTATTCAAAGATAAATCACTTAAAAATACTGTACAGCAACAAAAGTTACAAAAGGTAACTACGATGATTTTTTGTAACTCCAAACAGCCAAACTATTCATAATAATGGCGAAAAGTAATGTTTTAGAAAGTTGTGGTAAAATATCGGTGAATGAAGCGCCTTTTAGCATAACCATGCGCATTACTTGAACAAAATATTTAATAGGATTGAACTCTGTAATGGTTTGGGCCCATTTTGGCATACTTTCAATGGGTGTGAATAATCCGCTCATTAAAATAAAAATAACCATAAAAAACCACGATATAAACATGGCTTGTTGCTGGGTATCTGTAAAATTTGAAATAAATAAACCAATGCCTAATACTACCAATATGTATATGGATGTATATAAATACAAAAGCGCTAAACTACCAACCATGGGTACATTAAAAATTAATTTTGCAATGATTAACCCAATAGTTAATATGATTAATCCTAAAACCCAGAACGGAAATAGTTTACCTATAATAAATTCACTTTTTCGAATTGGTGTTACGTTTATCTGCTCTAAAGTGCCAATTTCTTTTTCACGGACAATATTCATTCCAGATAAAAACAATGTAATCATGGTAACTAATAAAACCAATATTCCGGGAACCATAAAGGTTTTATAATTTAAGGTTTTGTTGTACCAGAATGATGGAATTGTTACTATATTAATAGGTTTTACATTTAGGTCTGATGGTTGCATTAATTCAACACTAACTTTTTTGTTGAAGCTTTGTATAATCTGATTTATATAAACGTTTTCAACACCAGCTGCGGCGCCATCAATAGCATTAATTGTCAACCCTAAATTTTGCCGTTTCTCTTTTAGTAAATTGCGCTCAAAATGTTGAGGGATTTCTAAAACCACATCTGCATCACCATTTAACATCGCGGAACTTGCTTGTTCTTCCGAAGGAAAATTATCTAATACTCTAAAATAAGTTGATGCGTTAAATTTTTCGATTAATGCACGTGATGTTGAAGAATGATCATAATCTATATAAGCAAATTTGATGTTTTTAATTTCAAAAGTGGCAGCGTTTGATAGAATAATCAACTGTATTAATGGCATCACAAAAATGATTGGAAGCATACCCTTATTTCTAAAGATTTGTTTGAACTCTTTTTGTATTATAAAACCTATTATCTTCATTACTCCAGTCTAATTTTATATTTTTTCACGCTCAATGCTATAAAAAATAAGGTCATTCCAAATAAAATAAGTGTTTCTTTCCATAAATATTGTAGTCCAACACCTTTTAGCATAATGCCTTTAATGATGATTATAAACCATTTTGCAGGAATAATGTTGCTAATAATTTGAAGCGGCATTGGCATGCTTGATATAGGAAAAATAAACCCGGACAACAGAATTACAGGAAGCATTAACCCCATAAGCGAAATCATCATGGCAGTTTGTTGTGTTGCCGAAATTGTAGAAATTAAAATTCCTAACGCTAATGCTGTTATAATGAATAATACGCTTTCTAATCCTAATAAGAACATACTACCTTGAACAGGCATGTTGAACACAAATAAACCCAATAAGATTATTACAGTTGCGTTAATTACGGATAAAAATATATAAGGAACCACTTTGCCAACAATTACCTGTATAGGTTTTAGTGGTGAAACCAGCAGGATTTCCATGGTGCCTAATTCTTTCTCTCTGGTTATTGAAATAGAGGTCATCATCGCTGAAACTAGCATTAAAATAATCGTCATAACCCCAGGAACAAACATAAAGACACTTTTTAGTTCCGGGTTGTAAACCATCCGTGTTTGTGACACAATTTGGAAACTTATTTGGGTGTTTTTATTTAAACCTTGCTGATAATTTTGAAGTATCGCATTTACGTAATTGCTAATTGTATTGGCGGTATTTGGGTCCGTTGCATCGGCTATTATTTGTACCGTAGCTTTGTTTTCTTTGATTAAGTTTTTGCTGAAATCTTTTTCAAAGGTTAAAACTGCTTTAACTTTTCCTTTTTTAAAAACTGCTTCAATCTCTTTTTCGTTGCTTATTAATTGATTGATGCTGAAATATTTTGAAGCCGATATTTTGTTTATAATTTCTTGTGTGTTCGCATCTTTTGAATGATCTAAAATTGCAATATCAACATTGTTTATTTCGTTGGTAATAGCAAATCCGAAAAGCAAAATTTGGACAACAGGCATTCCGAAGAGAATAAATAGCGAACGTCTATCTCTAAAAATATGGTAAAACTCTTTTTTAACAAATCCAATAAATCGTTTCATCCGCGCGCTAGTTTTAAAAACACATCGTTCATGGTTTTGACTTTATATTGTTCTTTGAGTTTTTTAGGTGTATTTAAAGCTTCAATTTTGCCGTTTACCATGATGGAAACTCGGTCGCAATATTCGGCTTCATCCATATAGTGGGTAGTCACAAAAACCGTTGTTCCTTTGTTTGCTGCTTTGTAAATCATTTCCCAGAATTGACGCCTGGTAATTGGGTCTACACCACCCGTAGGTTCATCTAAAAAAACAATTTTTGGGTCGTGTATGAGCGAAACCGAAAATGCCAGTTTTTGCTTCCAGCCTAATGGCAATGAACCTACTAATTGATTAGAGACTTCTTGTAAGCCTAATTCAATAATTAATGTATTGGCTTTTTCTTTTATGCGGGCTCTCGTTAAACCATAAATACCGCCAAAAAAAGTAATGTTTTCTTTTATTGTTAAATCGTCATATAATGCGAATTTCTGACTCATATAGCCAATATTCTTTTTAATATTATTTGCATCACTAAATACATCAAAACCTGCCACATTGGCTTTTCCTGAAGTAGGGTTCAAAATACCAATCAGCATTTTCATAGCTGTTGTTTTTCCAGCGCCATTAGCACCTAAAAAACCAAATATTTCACCTCTTTTTACTTCAAAAGAAATGGCATTTACAGCTGTGAAGTCTCCAAAAATTTTGGTTAGGTTTTCTGCCTCTATGACGTTTTGATTATTCATTATTTTGCTAATTCCATAAAGGTGTCTTCTATGGTTGGTTGAGTTTGATTTATTTGAATATCTGAAAGATTTTGGGTTTCTAAATAAGTTTTTAAATCATCTGAATTAAAATTTGCTCTACGATCTGAATAATGCACAAATTCACCAAAAGGGTAAACGCTATATTGGTGCTCATACGCTTTTAAACTGCTAAGTAATTGATACATATTATGTGCTGCAACATTATAAATTGTTTTAGGAAAATGTTTTACAATAGCAGCAGGTGTATCAATTTCTAATATTTTACCGTTCTGAATGAGTGCAATTCTGTCGCATAAGGCAGCTTCATCCATATAAGGTGTTGAAACCAATATTGTGATGCCGTATTGTTGTAATCGCTTTAACATTTCCCAGAATTCTTTTCTCGAAACAGGATCGACACCTGTAGTTGGTTCATCTAGAAACAGCACTTTTGGTTTGTGAATTAAAGCACAACATAAAGCTAGTTTTTGCTTCATACCTCCGGAAAGCTTTCCCGCTCTACGATTTTTAAAAGGCTCAATTTGAATATAAATGTCTTTTATTAAATCGTAATTTTCTTTGATGGTAGTACCGAATATAGTAGCAAAAAAATTAAGGTTTTCTTCTACTGTTAGATCCTGGTAAAGTGAAAACCGACCAGGCATATAACCAACACTTTCACGAATGTCCTTGTAATTATTTACTAAATCGAAACCTGCTACTTGCGCATAACCTTCATCGGCAAGTAACAGGGTAGTTAAAACTCGAAAAAGCGTTGTTTTTCCAGCACCATCAGGTCCTATAAGTCCGAAAAGCTCGCCTGGTTTTACATCAAAAGTAATGTTCTGAAGCGCTTTTACGTCTTTATAAGATTTTGATATATTGGTTACTGAAATACTCATTTCTTTTTAATTTTGAACCGTAATTTTTGGTTCCATGGTTACTTTAGAAGTAATTGAATTTGAAATTAAACAGGCTTTTTCAGATTTCTCCAGTATTTTTAAGGCACGTTCACGCTGACTTTCATCTGAGATAAAAACCTCTGGAAACAGTAATACTTCAGTCATTACAAATTTGCCATCCACTTTATCTAAAATACCTTTTGAACCACATTTAAAACTAATGAATTCAAATTTTGAATACTCAGAAACTGCCAAAAAAGTAGTCATTAAACAACTGCTTACGGCAGCAGTAAATAAGTGTTCTGGAGACCAAATATTAGGAATTCCTTTATCAAATTCTGGCGGTGTAGCCACTTCAATACAATTTGTTCTATTCGTTTCTGCACTATTTAATTCTGGTGAACACATCATACCTTTTCGGTCTTTTGTCCAGTTAATATCTACGTTATAAACATGTTTATCCATAATATGTTTGTTTTAAATTATTTTAAGTTTTAATTATTAATCCACATTTCAGCTGGCATACCAATTTTCAGGGTGCCATCGTTTGCTACTTTTATTTTTACAGCATAAACTAATGCCACACGTTCTTCTTTGGTTTGAATGATTTTAGGAGTGAATTCAGCTTCCGAAGCAATCCAATCAATTGATCCTTTGAAAGATTTCATCGCATCTGAATCATCTATTTTAACCGTTACTTCCTGCCCGATTTTTATAGATACCAATTGTGGTTCGCTTACATAAACACGTAATTCCATGGTGCTTAAATCTGCAATTTTATAAAGTGGTTTTCCAAATGATGTAATTTCATTAGGTTCGGAATATTTTGCTAAAACGGTACCGTTGATTGGATTTATTATCATGCTTTTTTGAATTTGATCATCTAATTGTTTTAATTGAACATCAATACCTTTCAATTCATTAACAACTGGGGCATTTTGCATTTCAATACTTCTAATTTGTTGTTTAATTACATCTATTTCACCCGAAACGTCATCTAATTGCTTCTGCGTTCCTGCACTATCTTTAATAAGATTTTGAGTTCTTTTTTTATTGATATCTGCCGTTTTTAATCGGGCATTTAAGACGGATATTTGAGATAAAACGCCTCTCGATTTTGAAGTGATTATAGCTTTAGAAACTAATAATTGATCCTTTTTTAAGGAAAGTGGAATGGTATCGATATAGCCTAAAAAGGCCTCTTTTTTAAGATTATCACCTTCATTTACATTAAAATGCATCAATTTTCCGTTATTTTCGGCAGATATTGTAATTTCTGTAGCTTCAAAATTTCCGTATCCATCGGCTTTTCCGTTGGAGTTGCTGCAAGACATTAATATGCCTGTAATAAAACTAACACCTATAATATATTTGTTAAAGTTCATAATTGTTTTATTTAGTTTCCTGCCGTTATATTATAATTTGCTTTTGCCAATTCAAATTGAATTTTGTGCGTTGCCAAACTGTTTTCGGCTTCGTTTAAATTTGTTAATTCTGTTATGTATGCAGAAGTAGTAATAACGCCATTACGAAGTTGTGATTCGGAGGCATTTAGTACTGTTTTGCGTAAGGCAATGATGTCGTCGTCTATTTTTATCAAATCAGAAGTCTTCTTAATTTCTTTCTGGTAGTTGTTGCGTTCAATATTTGTGTTTAATTTAAAGGTTTCCAATTCTGTTTCAACCAAATCTTTATTAATGGCCAGCGATTCTTTTTGTATTTTATTCATGTTCCAATCAAAAACATTCCAATTTAACTTCATTCCAACGGTATAGTATGTTTGAAATGAATTATCTAGCATATTTAATCCTGGGTTGCCATAACCACCAGTTGCAAAACCCACAAGTTTTGGTAAATTTTGTTTTCCAATTAGTAATTGCGATAAATTTATTTCTTCTTTTTTTAGTTGAAATAGATCTAATTCCGGACGATTAATTTCAGCGTTTATTGTAGTTTGAGTTAATGGTATTATAAAGAAAGTTTCTTTATTAAGTAAAGTGCCTGTTAATGACGATAAATTTTCAATATGCGATAGTTTGCCGCTGTTTATTTCTGAAAACTGTTGTGCAATTTTCAACAATTCAGCTTCTAAAACATTGTCAGAACTTGGTAGTATAATACCATTAGCAATACCCGATTTAACTTCATTAAGTTGGGTTTGTAACTGGGTTTGTTTATCACTTAAGAGTTGATGTTTTTCTTGAAGTAACACTATTGAAAAGTACAATTGATTTATCTTTTGCTTTAACTGAAACAAACTAACTTCTACTTGTTTTAGTTGTGTTTTTAATTGCGCAGCTTTGAATTGGGAAGATGCATTAATAATACCGCCGTTATAAATTAATTGATTAACAGAAAGTGTTGCACGGTATTGGTCTTTATTTAAAGGTTCGATACCAGAATTTGGAATTGGAACGCTTATTACATCAGACTGATAAGTTGCCTGTGCAGAGAAATCTAATTGCGGTAATTTACCTTTAGATATAACTATTTGATCTAAATCGTTTTGTTGCTGTATTAATTGCGATTGTTTGGCTATTGGATAATTGGTTGTTACTAAATCATAACATTCCTGTAATGTTATGGTTTGTTGTGCCGTTAAAGAAACGGTACAAAGAAGTATGAATAGATTAAAAAGCCTTTTCATTTTAGTGTTTTTTAATGGCGTTAATTATAAATTCTGAGACTTCTGTTTTTCTTGCCTCAATAAGGAGTTTCATATCGGCATCATTTTTATTAATTAATGCTTTAACCAAAGGTCTTGCTATAAACGGAAAAATATTTAAAGCCATAATATTGATGAATAATTGTTCCGCTTCAATAGGAATTATTAATCCCTGTTCAACATCTTTTTTTACTTGATTTTTGAATTTTTCAATATTTGGAAATCCATTAGCTTCTTGAATTTTTAACATAAAATCAGGGTTTCTATTTAATTCCTGAATTATAAAATTTGGCAGATAGGGATGCTTACTTACGAAAGTGATATAGTTAAATGTGAAGTTTTTAATTTTATCTTCTATAGAAGAATCATCATTTAGAATGGTATTTAATTGAGGCGCAAGTAATGAAAAAGCGTTTTTAAAAACCGCTTCAAAGAGCAATTGTTTGCTTCTATAATAGTAATGGAGCATGGCTTTATTAATATTTGCTTCATCTGCAATCTCCTGCATACGTGCGCCATCCATTCCTTTATTTTGAAACACGCGTTTTGCTGCTTCTAAAATATTGCTTTCAGTTGATATGTCTTTCTGTTTTGTCATATTAAACTATATGGTTTAACCAAATGGTTAACAAATATATAAAAAATAATCAAACTAGTATGTGGTTTGATTATTTTTTAATTTTTAATGTTCTCCGTAACCTATATCATCCATCTTACCTTTAAAAACTTTATACTGAATGGTGAAATAAACTATAACCAAAATTGCTGCAATAGTAAACCAATAGACACCAATAGATAAGCCATAATCATCTGCAGCAACATTATAAATAGTTAAGTCAGGGTTTACCGAATTTGTAGATGGTAGTACTTTTGGAAAAATTGAAGCAACAGTAGATGTTAATCCACCAAATAAAAAAAGTGATGAAAACAAAAAGCCCAATCCATGTTTTTGAAATGACTTTACTTTAAATAATCCAAATAATCCAGAAAAGGTTATAATTGGAAAAATCCATAACCAAGGATGCTTTATAAAATTATGAAAGGGTTGGGGGTCTATAATATGCCAAATTAATAATGAAATTATGACTAAAACTAGCAATACAAAATTGAGTTTAAAAACAACGTTTTTGAGTTTTTGATTTAAATCTGAGTTGGTTTTAAAAATAATCCAGTTGGCACCATGAATAGTTAATGCGACTACTCCTATAACACCGAGGAGTAAAGTAAACCAATCGATAACTCCTAGCTGTTCTGTTTGCGGACTAAAAGTTGAATTCCAAAGTGGTAAAAAGAAATAATGCGCTTCTTGAGTTGACACTCCATTTGCTACATTTCCCAAATTGACACCTCTTACTATATTTCCAAGAGCTATTCCAAAAAACAATGCCAAAAGTAAACTTGCAATCCCGAACGCTTTATCCCAAATAGTTTCCCACATTTTGTTATGTACTTGTCCGCGTAACTCTAAACCAATGGCTCTGAAAATTAACAACCATAAAATCATAATAAGTGGTAAATAAAAACCACTAAAAGACGAGGCATATAATGTTGGAAATGCAAAAAACAACAATCCGCCAGCAGCGATAAGCCATACTTCGTTGGCATCCCAAAACGGACCAATAGCATTTGTAATTGCTTTTTTATCTTTTTCTGTTTTAGCAAAAAACAAGTGAATAATACCTGCGCCGAAATCGTAACCATCTAAAATAACATAGATAGTTAACATGGTCATTAAAACGATATACCAAAATAATTCCATAGTTAGTGTTTTATAAGTTCAGGTCCTTTGTTTATGATCTTTCCAGCGAGCATCAAAAATAATAGCCCTAATAATAAGTATAATCCAATAAAACCTAATAAAGTAAACAAGGTGTTTCCTGCTGATACTGTTGGAGAAGCACCTTCTGATGTTCTTAATAAATTATACACTAACCATGGTTGTCTACCAAGTTCAGCGGTATACCAGCCAGTAGTGTTAGCAATATATGGAAATGGAAGCATAAACATAAGTGACCATAAAATCCATTTGGTTTTATAAAGTCTTTTTCTGAATAACTGAACTAATGCAATTAACATCAAACCAATAAATATAGTGCCTAAGCCAACCATGATATGATACGCATAATACAGACCTGGAATATTTGTTGGATAAAGCGTTTCATCGAACTCGTTTAGTCCTTTTATTTGCGCATTCCATTTTTGATAGGTTAAAAAACTTAAAATGTTGGGGACCGCGATTTTATTATCTAATTTTTTTTCTTGCATATTGGGCTGCCCGATAAGAACAATTTCAGAACCACCATCAACAGTTTCAAAAAGGCCTTCCATAGCGGCAAAAGTAACCGGTTGATGTTTTACCACATTTTTGGCAGCTAAATCGCCCGTTGGGAATGCCACAATGATGCTTGAAATTAATCCGAAAATAACTCCGGTTTTCACAAACAATTTTCCGAATTCATTATGTTTATTATTCAACAAATAAAAAGCTCCAATAGCTGCAACCACAAATGAAGCCGTAACTAAAGATGCTGCTTGATTATGCAAATAAGATGGCCATAACCACTCGTTTGTAAATAAAGCCCCAAAATTATTTAAAATGAATTTTCCGTTTTCTAAGATTTCGTATCCAACGGGGTGCTGCATCCAGGAATGTGTAGCAATTATTAAAAATCCACTTGCCCATGAACCTAAAAAGACTAAAAAACCTGTTATAAAATGAAGTTTATGGCCTATTAATTTTTCACCAAAAATGAAAAGTCCTAAAAATGAAGATTCTAAAAAGAAAGAAAACATGCCTTCCATAGCTAGCGTCTGCCCAATGATGCCTCCCGTAAGTTCAGAAAATTTAGCCCAATTGGTTCCAAACTGAAATTCCATGGGTATACCTGTAACAACGCCCATAGCAAAATTGAGAGCAAAAATCTTCATCCAGAATTTTGCAGCGTCATTGTATTTTTCAATATGTGTTTTTAAAAATTTCCATTTAAAATAGACTATAATTAACGATAGTCCCATGGTTAATTGTGGAAATAGGTAATGAAATGTGATAGTAAATGCAAACTGCATTCTATCGTAAAAAAGCATATCTTCCATCTTCTTTATTTTTTACTATTGGGTAACAATCAGTATAAGTTTTGAACAGCTAATCAGCCCCGGGTTTCCAATGGGGCAGCCAGGTTGAAATTTACACAAGGTTG